>JGI24025J20009_10003187_pt1 | contig 11311 bp, 10 predicted proteins | sample Cruoilmetagenom3_FD_20009 | JGI IMG/M metagenome (IMG submission 20009) | reverse complement strand
TTTGACAGCTATTTTCCTGCAGCTTGTATAGAATATTACTACTATGACCAGCTTGGATCCTACTACAGTGATCAACCAGATCAACCAGAACTGTGGGAACTACCTCGCTTTGTGGATGAAGTTGAGCAAGTACGACAGGCACTTGGATTAAACAACGAGAACTTCTACCTTTATGGCCAATCTTGGGGTGGTATACTGGCTATCGAATATGCACTGAAACATCAACAGCACCTAAAAGGTCTGATTATCTCCAACATGATGGCTAGTATTCCATCTTATAATGAATATGCCAGAAAAGTGCTAATGCCAGGTATGGATCAGACAGCACTTGCAGAGATCAAGCGTTATGAAGCTGAAGGAGACTTCGAGAACCCTCGCTACATGGAGCTTCTTATTGAGCATCATTATATCCACCACATACTGCGTATGCCAGCTGATGAATGGCCAAACCCTTTAAATCGTACTTTCAAGCATCTCAATCCAGCTATTTATGTCCCTATGCAAGGACCGAGTGAACTTGGAGCTGGTGGTAAACTAATGAACTGGAATCGTACAAATGATCTCGCAAAGATTAAGGTACCAACCCTGGTAATAGGTGCGCAGTTTGATACAATGGACCCAAAACACATGGAATGGATGGCAAGTGCTATGAAGAATGGACGCTATCTGTATTGTTCTAAAGGTAGTCACATGGCAATGTATGATGATCAAGAGGTTTACTTCCGTGGATTAATACAGTTCATATTGGATGTGAATTCGAATAAATTCTGATAATGAAAACAAAAGGAAGATTAGTTTAATATAATAGATATGTATTTACAGAGTCAATCTATAAGCCGAGTTCTGTACTTACTTAATTTAAATTAAATAAGTGATGATCATCTATCTAGGATAATAGTTACCTATCATCTCAAGCAGCCTACCCGAGAGTAGAGCGAGCAACTCTTTAATACTCCCCTATTTGGCCTTGCTCCAGGTGGGGTTTTCCAAGCCAATCAGTCACCTGATTGCTGGTGAAGCTCTTACCTCACCTTTTCACCCTTACCCTATTAGATCAATCTTTAATAAAAAACTTCTCAAGCTTGAAATTTAACAAATTGCAATATTAGTAATAAATAGTAATAGTGAGTTTTCAAATAATTCTGAAATTAACAACTTACACAGTTACAAGAATCTATATTTAATTTTAAAGATCTAATAAGGCGGTATATTTTCTGTGGCACTATCCTTGAAGTTACCTCCACTGGGTGTTACCCAGCACCTTGCCCTATAGAGCTCGGACTTTCCTCAGAAGCAAAAACTTCTGCGATCACCCGATTGACTCTTGTAAATATTATATCATTTTACAAACATTTAATAAAATATAAAAGATTAATATAAAAATGAACAATTTTTGATCTTTATCAGTCTATTTAAATGGAATGAAATAATCCAATAGATTGTTAAGATAAAATAATTTAGAAATATTATGTAAAATTATAATAAATTTTGAGACATTAATTTTGAAAATTATATTGGGCGAATAGGGGGTAGAAATAATAAATGCTAAAGAGAATATATTTTTATGTGTTAATAACCATTATTATCTTTTCGATTATACCAATAAGTGGGTGTATTAAAAAAATTGATGAAATTAGTATAGATAACATTGAAAAAGAAACATCAGAAGAACAAACATCGAAAGAAATTAATGAAGGAGAAATTAAAAATAAAGCATTAGAGATTCTTGATCAATCTCTTACATTAGTTGAAAAAATGAAGTATGACCAGGACAAAGTTCACATATTGATAGAGACATCTATTGGTTATGCAGAATTTGGTTTTAAAGAAAAAGCTTTAGAGATTCTTGATAAAGCTCTTGAAGTATCTGAAAAAATGGAAATTCAAGAATACAAAAATTATTCACTATCTTATATAGCAACTTCTTATACAAATATTGATGAATTAGAAAAAGCGCTTAAAACAATTGAAAAAATTGAGGATATATACTCAAAAGATAGTACTTTAGAAGAAATATCAATTATTTTAGCAAAAGTTGAGAAATTTGAGCAAGCTATTCAAGTATTTGAAAAAATAGAAACTGATGATTATAAAGATAATGCTATAGCAGAAATAGCTATCGCTTATGCAAAATCTGATAATTTAGAAAATGCTTTTAACATAATTGAAGAAAAAGTCCACAACGAGTATAAATCTGAAGCAATAACAGAAATAGCTTATAGTTTTTTAGAAGATGGACAATTAGAAAAAGCTTTTCAGATATCAAAAAAGATAGATAGAGAAGACAGTAAAGCAGAAATATTAGAAGAGATAGCTATTGCTTATGCAAATAAAGGAAAATTTAAAGAAGCTCTTGATACAATTGGGGAAATAGATCATGAAGGTAATAAAATCTTTCCATTAACACAAATAGCAGATATATCTGTAAAAGATGGAGAAAAAGATAGAGCTTTAAAGATTCTTGATAAAGCACTTGATATAATTAAAAAAATTGGTGGTGAATTTTATAAAGGTTGGCCATTATCAGAAATTATAATTAGTTATTCAAAAGCTGGAAAATTCCAACAAGCTATTGATTTAGTTGAAAATATTGAAGATGAAGAAAGTAAGGCTAATGTATTAATAGATATAGCTGTTAATTATGCAAAAGATGGACAAACAGATAAAGCTCTTGAGATATTTTCTCAAACACTTAAATTGGTAGATAGAATAACAGATGAAAGACTAAAAGTTAGAAGATTAACGGAAATATCTATTAGTTTAGTAGAAGCTGAGCAAAACGATAAAGCTTTAGAGATTCTTGATAAAGCACTTGAAATAGCTGAAAAGATAAATAATGAAGACTATAAAAGTGAGGTACTATTAGAAATAGCAAATGCTTATGTAAAATCTGAACAATTAGAAAAAGCTCTTCAAATAATTGAAAGAATGGGGGACGAACATATTAAAGCTTTTTCATTATCAGAAATTGCTATTAGTTTTGTTAAAGAAAATAAATATGAACAGGTTTTTGAAATAGTTGAAAAAATAAATGAAATAGAAGATGAATTAAAGAGAATTGATTCATTAACAGATATATTGTTTTTTTGTATAGAAGAGAATCAATATGAATTAGCTTTGAAAATATATGAGGAAATAGAGCACGAAGCTGTTAAAAGTAGAATGTTAGCTGCAATAGTTGAAAATTGCGCAGAAAATGAGCAAAAGGATAAAGTTTTAAACATTCTAGATCAAGCACTTCAAGCAACTGAAAAAATAAATGATGAATATAATAAAACTACAGTATTAACACAAATAGCTATTGCTTATTCAAAAATTGAAAAAATGAGAGATAAATAAATAAAAAAATATATTTTATAAATGAGATAAACTTACAGCTAAAAAAATCTTTCCATTTAAGGAAGTTAACTAAGAATTGTATATTAGATATGTTTTTAAATGATACATATTACACGTTTTATTATTATTCTATAGTTGTTTATTTATTAAAGTTACTATATCATCAGGTACAGGTAATGGACCTACAGGACCAGCATAATATTCTTTATCATCACCAAAAATCATCCAGTCAGTTTCTTCAATACAATTATCACTATACTCACAGGTTAATGGAAAAAATATTCTGGTGTAAATTTTTTCGAATTTTATAGGATAACTTTTATTTTCAAATATTGTTTTTACTTCTTTTGAATAAATAAATTCTAATGCAACCTCATTATTTTTTGTTTCTGTTATCATACCCTCGTCTACTATACACTCAGCTACCCAAAAATCCTTTACTTTTCCTAATCTTTTATCTGTTAAGTAAATGATATTATTGTATGATTCAGTATCTTTTTCTAAAGTTGTTTGTTTTCCTTTGTTATAAACTATGATTTTATCAGGAAATTCAAAATATATAGATTCAGTAATTTCTTCATAGTCATTATTATCAGTATCTTTATCTGCTGGTATCACAATAGTTTTCTCAGGCTCATTAGGTTTTTTAACTTCCTCTTTTAGCTTTATCTCTTCTTTTTGTACACATCCAGATAATATTGAAACTATAAATATTATTAAAAAATATGAAATTATTAATTTGAATCTATTCATATAAATCATACTTTTAAAAGATCTGAAATTATATTTTTAGTTTTTTGTAGAATTATTCTGTTATTAACAAGTTAATTCATCATGTATATTTCAAAATTAATATTACATTAGTAATTAATTGTAAATTAATTACCTTCAGGTGACCATGTTGGTTACGAATCTTCTGCTTCATTGTTTGTAAGATTTGTCTGCCCTGAACTATCTGCATTCATAATGTATATTTCATCATTTCCATCACGATCAGATAAAAAAGCAATTTTTCCCTCTATCTTTTCACTTTCTTTAGCTGTTTCTTCAGTTGTTGCTTTAGTAGTTTCTTCTATAAGAGTAGGTGTAGTTTCTTCTATAAGAGTACTTTCTTCAGTAACTGGTGTAGCTTTACATCCTGATGAAACTATAATTAATAAAAATGAAGTTAATATTAAAAATAATAATAAGATATTACTTTTTTTCATTAATTTACTACCTTTTAAAAACTTGAATTAATTAGTTATATTATTGTAATAACAACTATTTATATTTTCTTTAATGAACTTAATAAACCTTTAAAATAAAATTGATACTATTTTTATTTTAGACTTAAAGTAATTAAAAATTGTTCCTAAGAGTTTTTTAAAATTTTTAGCTACAGATTTAATTTGGAGTCAATATAATCCTGTACTACTTTTTCTAAAATATTAAGTGGTATACTTCCATTACTTAATACTACATTATGAAACTCTTTAATATCGAATTTATCACCCATTTCATCCATGGCTTTTTGTATATTTATGCTATTTATTATTTAAAAATAAACTGTAAACCTATGTTGTTAATAGCACAATTAATATGGTTTAAAATGGTTAAAGTGATGTATGTTAAGTTTGGAGAAAAATGATTAATTTTAAGATTGGTTTTAAAAAAGTGTGGATTCTATTTCATTTTCTACAAAATTAACTTCAACATCTTTATCAATCGATGAATCAATTGCTTTATTAACCAATCTATCAGCAGCTTTTATCACACTTCTTGGAACATTAACAAGCTTAACTTTCCTATAAGCACTGAGTAACAATCTTGTTTTTTGATATAGAATCTTTAATTTCGGACTCTTAACCTTCCATTTCTTCTTTAATTGATATACCATTAATTTGCTATCACATTTTATCGTTATCTCCTCAGCACCAAACTCCTTCGATAACTCCAGTGCTCTAATTAAAGCAGTATATTCTGCGACATTATTAGTAGTATTTCCTATAAACTCACTTGCTTTTTTAATAGGTTTTCCATCCTTATCAAAGATCAAAACTCCTATTCCAGCTGGTCCTGGATTTCCTCTTGAACCGCCATCAGTAAATAAAATCAGCTTCTTATATTTTTTAGTCTTATTTTCACTCATATCTCACCCTTTTTTAATACTAATATTCTCTCACAAAAATTGCAATGATAAAAAATATCAGGATCTCTCATAGAATCAACTTTTACTGCTGGTAGCTGCATATTGCAACAATTACATATACCATCTTCTAAAACCGCTACCACTCTTCCCCCTTTTTCCTCCCTTAAGAATTCATACTCTTTTAAAATCTCAGGATCTAAAAGACTAATCAAATTATTCCTTCTATCAGTTAATTCAGATATCTCTTCATCAATTTCTTTTTCTCTCTGAGTTAGATTTAATTCTTTAGTTTTAATTTCAGATAAATTACCATCCAATTCATTTTCTTTTGAGTGTATTACTTTAAGATATTCGTCTATTTTTTCCATCAGTTCTAACATATCTGTTTCTTTTCCATCCATTCTTAATTTTAGAGAAATTACCTCTTTACTAATACCCTCAAGTTCTTTGGGATTTGTGATTCTACCACTATAGAGTTTGTCTTCTTCCCTTTTAATTTTTGCTGATAGAATGGATATCTCATCATTTATTTTTTTTTGATCTGATTCTGTTGAGTGCTTTTCTTGATTAAGACTTTCAATTTCTTTTTTTAATTTTTTAACTCTTTTGTCTAATTTTTTTATTTCCTCTCTTTCAATGAGATTCCCCCTGATTGAAGTAAGTTCATCAACTCTTAAATCTGCTTTTTGTAAATCAAGTAAAATTGTGGGATTAGATCTATTACTCATGTTTAATAGTCTTTCCATTCTTAATAGTAAATAACAAATTTAAATCTTTGTCCATTACAATTATATCAGCCTTCTTTCCTCTTTCTAAACTTCCCAAATTTTTATCAAATTTAATTGATTTTGCTGGATTTATAGTTACCATTTTTATCGCATCCTGAATTGAAGCACCGACCATTCTCACCATATTTTTGAAAGCTTCATTCATATTTATAACACTTCCAGTTATTGTACCATCTTTAAGTGTTGCTTTTCTATTTTTAACTAATATTTCCTTATCAAGGAAACTATATTTACCATCACATAAACCTGCTGCTTTATTAGCATCTGTGATTAAAACTACCTTATCAACTCCGATATTATCTATAAGCCTTTTTATCTTTGAGGGATCAACATGAATACCATCACAAATTATCTCCGTATATATTCCTTTTGATTGAAGAACTGCTCCAACAACTCCAGGTTCATTATAATCAAAACCTCTCATAGCATTAAAACAATGAGTCACATGATTATATCCGTTTTTAAAAGCTGCAATAGTTTGTTTATATGTAGCATCTGTATGACCTAAGCTTATAATTATGTCATTTTGCTTAAGTAAATTTACAATTTCTTTAGATCCTTCAAGTTCAGATGCCATAGTTACCATTTTAATTTTATTATTTGAAGCAGATATATAAGATGACATTTCATTTAAATCTGGATTTCTTATCCATTCAGAATCAATTGCACCATGTTTTTTAGGATTTAAAAATGGACCTTCCAAGTGGATACCCAGAGGTTCTGCTATATAATTTGAAAATTCAAATATTTTTCTAATATTTTTCAATTTCTTGATTGTTTCTTCAAATTTTGTAGGAACGATAGTTATAAGAAATGATGTAACTCCTGTTGATGTTACCCATTGAGAGTAATTAAAAAATTTTTCTGGTAAATCCTTATTAAAAGATATACCATTTCCCCCATGACAATGAATGTCAATAAATCCAGGGCAAACTATATTACTTTTAACATCAATTATTTCAAAACCTTTGGGAATGGAAATTTCATCTAACCTTCCAACACTTTTAATAATTGAATTTTCTATTAAAATAACTCCTTCTTGAATGATTTTAAAAGGTGTTATTATCTTTCCACCACTTAAAGCTAATTTCATATCAATAAAGTCAAAATCATTTATAAAATTCTTCCCTTTCCTTCCCTTTTCCTTCGCTCTGTTCGAGGAAAGGCTTAACACTCAGAGTCAGAATGGTAAGATAATATTAAATTTATATATCAATAAATATTAAGTATACAAACCAATTGTGAGAATTCTTTTATCCTTTTTTAAGAACTTTAATAAAATTTAATTTTTCCATAGGTATTTCAGAAATTAATATAGCTAAAAATATCAATAAACCTCCAAATGCCTTATGTAGAATAAAGGTTTCTCCACCTAAAGTCCATGCAAATAATGCAGCAAAAACAGGTTCCAGAGCAAATATAAGGGAAACTTTTATTGGTGATGTAAATTTTTGAGCAACTAATTGAATAATAAAAGCTGATATTGTTGGAAAAAGAGTTAAAAATAAAATTACCCAGATGATATTTTTTGATGAGATAGAAAATGGAAGTTTAAAAATTTCTCCAAAAATAAAACTTATAATACCTACAAATAAAAATTGTTGGAAACTAAGTATATAAGGATCAATATTACTTTTCACATATTTATCTGTAAATAAAAGATGGATTGCATAAGCCATTGCTGTTATAAGAGTCAGTAGATCTCCTTTATTAATATCTTTTAATCCTCCAGTCAAGAACCATAACCCCATTAGAGAAATGAACACCGCAACCAATCTTGGAAATGAAGGTGTTTTTCTAAAAATAATAAGATGAAAAAATGGTATAAAAGCAACAAAAAGTCCAGTTATAAAACCAGAATTTGATGCTGTAGTAATCCCAAGACCAATAGTTTGTGGTATATAAAGAAAGCAAAGAAATAAACTTAAAATAAAACCTGCTTTTAAGTTTGAAAACAAAGGTTTTCTCTGATAAATTAAGATACCTGCAACAATTAAGGCTGCAAGAAAGAAACGATAACCAACCAATATCACCGGGTTAATATATTGCAGACTATTTCTAACAATAAAAAAAGTTGAACCCCATATTGCAGCAGCATAAAACAATCCTATATCAGCTATGTAAGTCTTATATGCTTTTTCAATTTTCATATAAATTTCCCTGTTGGAAAAATTACAACTTTGACTTTCTTCGCTCCTGGTTATTTAACAATATTGCTCTTAAGTTTAGTAAGAGTTATATATTTGATATATATTTTTTCGAAAGTAAATGGAAATTTGTAAAAGAATGGTGGGCCCACCAGGATTCGAACCTGGGACCTCCGCATTATGAGTGCGCTGCTCTAACCAGCTGAGCTATGGGCCCAAAAAGCTATTTTTAAAATGATTAGTTTTTAATAATTTGTTATCTTTTCAGATATTTAATTTATAACAAAATACAACAAAATTATATCAAATAAAATTCTAATATAAATATTTTAATATATCAATAAACAAATTAAACTATTGTACTACATTTACACGTTCTTGCTTGCTTTTTTTTACTTAATTGTTTTGTTTGTGCCAAAGCTCCTCGGAGATGAGGGGGCGGCTTATTATCTCTAAAGTTTCATTGGACATACTGCCCTTCTTTACTAGCTCATATCCAGCTCTTTTTACCGCATCCAGAACAATCTCACCATCTTTTGTTATTTCAACATTTTTTCTCATTAGATATGCATGAGGTCTTAGTACTGCACCTGCAAATTCTACATTTGCATCTTTAGCTAATTCCTTGGCTATACGCTTTACAGTTTTAAAGTTTTCTATTTCCCACCATGCACAAGTAGATATAAGTACGATTTTACAAACCTCCTATTTAATTTATAAAGTCTTTTATCCATAGCTTTTAGTCTTCTTTTATATAAGAATAATTATTAAAAGTATATTTTTTCTCAACCCCTTTTATTCAGGTTAATTATTTCTAATTACCTTTTATATAAAAATGATTATGAAAAATATATATTTGAATTTCAGTATTATAAAATATATTCATCAAACCAATTGATCTTAAAAAGTTATTAGTAAAAAAAGAGAGGGGATTTTATGATTTTTATTCAACAAATTATGCTTAAGAAAAGAAAATTAATGGTTGTTTGAAAATAGTTAAATATTTTCCTATTTCATATATTATTAACTTTCTATGTTTGTTAAACTAAAATTTATATGAGTTTTAGTTTAGCTTGGATAGTGTAAATAATTTTAATTGAAATAAAAATTATATTTTTGATATAGTTTACATTTATAATTAGAATTGATTAAAAAAATTATTATTTTATGATTAACAAAATACTTATTAGGTCACTAAAAAGAAAATGAATACATATCACCCAGTAATTAAAGAAGTCGAAGAATTATTTAAAGGTAGGAAAGACACCATTAATTGGGAGCTTGTTAAAACAATTGCTATTAGAGTTTCCAGCTCAGGTGAAGCTGATGAGATGCCTTCTTTAGATATGCAAAAGCAATTTGAGGAATTAGTCAGAGCAAGTGAAATTATCACTTCAAATTTCACAAATTTACAATTCTTTCAATTTGCTTCAACAAAGGTTATTAGTAGACGTGATTGGATTGAAGCTAATATGAATGGATTTAAAGCATTAATGGAACCATTAACTCAAAAAGTGGTTGAAGGGTATAAAAAAACAAAAGCAAGTGGTTCTTTAAGTCAATTACTTAATAAAATTAGCCCATTTGTAATCACTTTAGAAATCGGGTTAGTTCTGGGTTATATGGCCAAGAATGTTTTAGGACAATATGATTTATGTCTACCTTATGGTGAGAGAGGAAAAATATATTTTGTAGCACCAAATTTACTTAAATTAGAAAAAATGCTAAAACTACCATCTCGAGATTTTAGATTCTGGATAGCTCTTCATGAAGTCACACATGCTCTTGAGTTCAACTCTAATAATTGGATTGTTGATTATTATAAAAAACTGTTAAAAGAATTCATAGAAAGTGCAACTTTAAATTTAGAACCCGCTGCAGAAAGAATTCAGAAAATGGATGTTAAAAATATTACTGAAGCAATAAATAAATTACGGGGTGAAGATTTTCTTTTTTCTTTAGTTACACCGGTACAAAGAGAAATATTACATAAAGTTCAAGCGTTAATGACTATTTTAGAAGGTTATAGCAACTTCATTATGGATAAAATCGGAATTAGAATGATATCTAATTTTCAAGTTCTAAAAAGTAGATTTGAAAATAGGAGAAAAATTTCAAATCCAGTTGAAAAGATTTTTCGAAAGATTATTGGTATCGAATTAAAATTAAAACAGTATGAGATGGGACAGAAATTTGTCAATTATATTTATAATAGAATAAAAATGAGAGGATTGAACCAACTCTATAACAATGAAAAAAATCTACCATCTTATGATGAAATTAATAATCCTGAAAAATGGATAAAACGTATACTAAAGGAAAGATAGTGAAAAAAATAATAGACTCTTATGACTTCGGTAAAATTGTGGTTGATGGAAAAACATACAATTCCGATTTGATCTTATTTGAAGATAGAATCAGTTCAAATTGGTGGAGAAAATCAGGACACAGGCTAATTCCTGAAGATATAAAAGAAATATTAGAAGATAAACCAGAGATTCTGATTGTAGGAACTGGTGCTTTTGGGTATATGATTGTTTCAGATGAAACAAAAAAAGTTTTAAGAGAAAATAATATTGAGCTCATTTCTCAAAAAACCAAAGAAGCCTGTAAAACTTATAATAAACTCTCAAAAGATAAAAAAGTAGTACTTGCTTTACACCTCACCTGCTAATTTATAGCAGTTTTTCTTCAGAAAAACTAAAATGTTTATTATCTCCTATTATTATGTGATCTAACACTTTAATTCCCACTATTTTACTTGATTCTACCAACCTTTTAGTTATAGCTAAATCATCACTGCTCGGTGTTGGATCACCTGTTGGGTGGTTATGTATATAAATAATTGATGCAGCAGATTCACGGATTGCAGGTCTTAAAGCCTCTCTTGGGTGCACTATAGANGA
>JGI24025J20009_10003185_pt1 | contig 11312 bp, 13 predicted proteins | sample Cruoilmetagenom3_FD_20009 | JGI IMG/M metagenome (IMG submission 20009) | reverse complement strand
AATTCCAGCGAGTCGCGCGCCCGGTCGGTTTCGGACAACCCCCGCCATGTGGTTGACCTGGTGTTGACCAGCGCCGCGCCAAATTGATCCAGCGCCGCGCGTAAAATTTCGGGTGGAACACCTGCGCCGCGCAGATCAACAAACTCCGCATCTGGCAAAGATTTCAATGCCTTGCGGCAGGTATCACAAGTTTTCAACCCATACAGGATCATCATCGCGCCCCTTTTTCATGCGCAAATATCTGGCAATCACGCAAATTACAGCCCCTTTTTCTTGATTTTTGCCCCGACCATGCGATCTTGACTGCGGTACAATCGCCAGCCGGACAGGGCGCCATGCGCCATTCGACCGGGGGTAAGTAACACCGGTTGTGCCTTTCGCCGCCCCGTATTTCGGGGTGAAGAGTAAGGTAAAAGGAGACGCGGAATATGCCAACAGGCACCGTGAAGTGGTTTAATACGACCAAAGGCTTTGGATTTATTGCACCAGATGAAGGCGGCAGCGATGTGTTTGTACATATCTCGGCGGTCGAACGCTCGGGCCTGACCGGGCTCGCCGATAATCAAAAGGTTGAATACGCGCTTGAAGACGGGCGTGACGGGCGCAAAATGGCGGCCGACCTGAAACTTCTATAAACCAGCACCCGGCCCGCGCTTGGGCCTGGGGCGTGACAGTCACGTTCTACGACAACCGGTTGTGCCTTGCTGCGCACCGGACAGGGTGAGGTGCCTTTGTGCACCCACCCTGACCTTTTCCTACCCGATAACGCCCTGAAACTCGCGCCATTCGCGGGCGGACATGCCGGAGGTTTCCTGCGTCACGGCCTCGCCCTTCAGCATCCGGCGCAGGCAATCGACCATCTGCGCCGACATGGTCACCGCCCCCATCCGGTAATCTTCGAACGCACGAAAGGCGAACGGCACCCAGTCGGCGGCCATTTCACAGATCGCGTCGGCATAGACCCGGATTTCGTATTGCGCATGGGCATCGGCCCGCAGGCGCAGGAAATGGAACAGGTTGTGCAGATCAACCTTCCAATACCATTGCGTATAGATATTGGCCGGCAGGTTCATCCGCGCCAACTCGCGCGCCAGCCCGATGCCGTCTTCGTCGATCATCGACTCGTAATTATCGTAGGCCCGGGTTGAATCGGCTTTCAATATGTCAAGCACCCGTGCGGCGTCTTCGCCCTGCAGCACGTCACCGCGGCCCTGATTGTTCACCACGGATTGCGCGTTGATATGTTCCGGCGCGGGAATGTAAAATTCGCGGTCCAGAATGGAATAACGCGCGGAATATTCATTCACGTTGGCAGTGCGATGCCGGATCCACTGGCGCGCCACAAACACCGGCAGCTTTACATGCAGCTTCACTTCGCACATCTCAAACGGGGTCGAATGCCAGTGGCGCATCAGATAGCGGATCAGGCCTTCGTCATTCTGCACCGATTTGGTGCCCTTGCCGTAAGACACCCGCGCCGCCTGGCAAATTGCCGCGTCGTCGCCCATATAGTCGACAACCCGCACAAACCCATGATCCAGCACCGGGCGCGCCGTATAAAGATGCTTTTCCATACCCGGTGCCACAGAACGCAATGTGCTGTTGGCTGAGCTGCGCAATGTGTCGATCTCGGCCTGTTGGTCTGGCGACAGCGGCATGAGGCGAATCCTTTCAGAACAGAATCTATTGAGCGTCTACTATATATGGTGGATGCGCGCACGTGAACCGCAATATCAGGGTCGCACATTGGTCACGCTGATCAGCTTTACCATGTAATTGCGTTGACTTTTGAAAGCAATGCGCCGATTCTAACGGCAAAACCTGGTAAAATAAAGGTTGAGGCAGATGAAGCGGTTTTGGCTAAGCGGCGCGGCACTGGTCGTGGTGTCGGCATGCAATGGCGGCAATCCATGGATTGAAGATGATGACAACGGCAACGGGGCAACCCCTGCGCCAACGGTTCCTGAGGAATTGATAGGCGATCTTGATGGGGTTACCTATGACCCGGTTGCCAAGACGTTGACCGTCACCGGCGTAAGCTTGGACAATACCCCCTACGAAGCCGTCTATACGCGCAAGCCGGGGCTGGATAGGAACGGCTATGAGGCTTACACCAACCAGGACGGCTCGCTTGACAGGCACACCACTGCTTATGTTGGGGAAATGAACGGCACACAGGCCACGATTGTGATGACCGGTGGGCAGTTTGGACATTATTTTGGTGGCAGCACCTATTCCCGCAGCGGCACCTATAGCGCGCCCGCAATCGGGCAATCCGCCATTTCCGGGCAGGAAAACAGCGGCAGCGTGACCTATGCTGGCAATTACGTGGGCTTGCTGAATGGCCCGGGCGATGGTGGCGACCTAAAGGCAGTGACCACCGGCACGCCGAATGACGTGCGCCCAGTTCAGGCTGGCGAGGTTACCGGGCGCGTCCTGATCAACGCAGATTTCGCCGACACCACCGTGAATGGTCTGGTTTATGACCGGGTCTTTGTCGATAGTTCCGGAACCGCTATGGAAAATCTGGAACTGTCCCCAACAGAGATTGCAACCGATGGCACCTTTGTAGGTGCCGCGACCCAGAAATCCGGAGCAAGCGACGTGGGCACCTATGGTGGTGTATTTGGTGGTACCGGTGCGACTGAAGTGGCCGGGACTTTGTTTGTCCATGATCACGTCAACGCTCTGGACAACGAAGAGGAATACGGTTTGTTCGTCCTTGGCCAATGCGGCACTGCCAATGCCGATTCGCTTTGCAATCAACCCAATCCTTAATCTGATCCGCGCCCTTCTTCTGGGCGTTGGGCTGGCGATATGTTGCCTGCCCCGGGCCGGGCAGGCGCAGACCCCGGTCGAAACCCACGAGCTGAGCCTGGATCAGGCCAGGCAACTGGCAGTGCAGGCGCTGCAATCAGGCAATCCCGGCCTTGCTATCCAGGTATCAAAGGGGCTGCTAAAGGCCGATCCCCGCGATCCATTTGCCTATCACGTCATTGCCCAGGCCCATGCCAGACTGAACCAGCCAAACCTGTCCCGGCGCGCGGCAGCACGGGCCTATCGCTATTCTGAAACCAACCAGGCGCAGTTTCAGGCGGCGCAACTGGCCGCGCGAATGGCCTATACCGAGGGCAAACCGACGCTGGCCCAGATATGGCTGCGCCGCACCGCGATCCACGCGCCGACAGAACGGGAAGAACGGCTGGTCGCCGCCGATTACCGCGTGTTACGGTCGCAAAATCCTTGGGCCTTTCGTCTGCGCACCGATCTGCGCCCGTCAAACAATGTGAACAACGGCGCCGATACGGCGCTACAGATCATTGACGGCGTGCCCGTCACCGGGTTTCTCAGCCCCACGGCACAGGCCTTGCCGGGATTGATCGGGTCCGTTGACATCTCAAGCACCTACCGGCTGCGCGCGAATGAAACCAGCGCCACCTCGCTTGGTGGGCGGCTTTATGTCCAGCGCGTGGCATTGTCCAGCGCGTCTAAAAGCAAGGCGCCATTGGCGCATAACTCTGACTTTTCATCAACTTATGCCGAAATTTCCCTGCGCCACGGGTTTATTGCCGGGGGTCCCGGATCGGGCGGGTCAGCCGCAGTAGATCTGGCGTTGGGCGAAAGTTGGTATGCGGGGCAACGCAGCTATCGGTTCGCCCGCCTTGGTGCCGAACGCGGCTGGCGGCTGGACGAGGGCCGCACCCGTTTGCAACTGAATGCTGTAGCCGAAGACCGCAGCAAGGTGCGCTATGCCTCAAACGACGCGCGAATCTTTGGCCTTGGGGCCCAACTGGGCCGCAAGCTGGAAAATGGCGACAAGGTGACCGTCACACTAGCCGTTCGCGATACAGATGCCAAAACCGTAAACGGCACCTTCACCTCGGCGTCGATGCGCACCAGCTATGCCTTTGGCAAATCAGTCGGCCCGGCGCGGGTCAGCGCCGGGCTGGTATTGGGATATTCCGATTACCCGGCCTACGTGACATTTATTTCGGCCCCCGGTGGACGGCAGGATAAATCGGTTTACGGCGATCTCAGCTTGTTTTTTGACCAATATGACTATGCCGGGTTTGCCCCGATATTACGCATTCGTTCCGGGCGCAAAGTCTCGAATATCAGCCGTTTTTCGACGCGCGACATGTCGGTTTCCCTCAGCATCGAATCGAAATTCTGACACCTCAACCAATATCCGCACTGGTCCTGTCGCCACAGAACGCTAATCTGACCCCAAAATGGAGGATCAGCATGACCATCAAATATCTGCATACAATGGTTCGGGTGAAAGACCTGGAAAAAGCACAGGCTTTCTTTGAACTTCTCGGCCTTGAAAAAAACCGCCAGATCGACAGCGAGGCTGGGCGCTTTTCGCTGGTGTTCATGGCGCCGCCAGACCAGCCGGATTGCCCGGTTGAACTGACGTATAACTGGGATGGCGATGATGGCCTGCCCAGCGACAGCCGCCATTTTGGCCATCTGGCATATGGGGTCAGCGATATNTACGCCATGTGCCAACACCTGATGGACAGTGGTGTCACTATCAATCGCCCACCGCGCGACGGGCGTATGGCCTTTGTGCGCTCGCCCGATAATATTTCGATTGAATTGCTGCAGATTGGCGACGCNCAAGANCCCGCTGAACCCTGGACCAGTATGGAAAACATCGGCCATTGGTAATCCTTCNGGTCCTTTGCACCATCGCCAGCATGGCCCTGACTGCAATAGGGCCATTGGCGGCAGCCGAGTGTCGGCTGGCGCTGGTATTGGCNCTGGACGTGTCGTCGTCGGTGGACGAGGCCGAAGACCGCCTGCAGCGCAGCGGGCTTGCCGCCGCGCTGGTTGCCCCCGAGGTTCAGGCCGCCATTTTTGCCACGGACCTGCCCGTCGCCTTGGCGGTCTATGAGTGGAACGGGCGATACAATCAGGCGCTGTTGGTTGACTGGCGCCTGATCAAGGCCCCTGCCGATCTGAAATATGTGGCCAAAACTGTGGCCCTTTCGCGTCGCGGCCATGCGGATTTTCCAACCGCCATGGGATACGCTTTGGGCTACGGGGCCGGGCTGTTGGCGCGGGCGCCGGCCTGCTTGTTCCACACCCTCGATATGGCCGGAGATGGCCTCAACAACGAAGGCTTTCCGCCTCGCGCTGCCTATGCCGAGTTTCCCTTTGCCGGAGTCACTGTGAATGGTCTGGTGGTCAAGGTTGCAGACACCGGAACCGAGTTGGCATTGATAGATTTTTACCACACAGAAGTTCTGCATGGCCCTGGGGCATTTCTTGAGGTGGCCCAAGGCTTTGACGATTACGAACGCGCCATGCGCCGCAAACTGGAACGAGAGCTGAAACCCCGCGCTATCGGCACACGACAGAAACCTGATGCACCCCATAACGCCGCGACCCGAAACGCCACTGGCGCAACCGCCGCCGACCACGCGGAACGGCCGGGGTGATCTGCACCGGCCTTTTGGCGCTGCCCCTTGACCTCTCANCCGGGCCCGGAACCGCCCAGTGCCAGGCCCTGGTGTTAAGACTGAATGTGTCCAGGTCGATCGACAGCGCGGAATACCGGTTGCAACTGGACGGGCTAGCAGGCGCGTTGCTGGACCCAGATGTGTCGCATGTCCTCCCGCCGCAACGCCCCACCCCCGCAGCCTGTGCTTCAGCGCACCGTGACCAAGGTTGTACAATGCAGAGTTGTGACACAGGCCACTATACCAGCGGCCTGCAAAGTCAGTAGATATACCGGATCTGATCCGTCCAATAACGCTCGACCCGTTTGAGCGAGTTGGTGATATCCTCAATTCCCTCAGACCCGATCACGCCCCGGCTTTCCAACCCTTCAGCGTGGCGGGCAAACAAGGTTGCAACAACGTCGCGTATCTCGCGCCCGCGCTGGGTTAGGCGCACCCGGACCGAACGGCGGTCAATCTCGCACCTCTGATGGTGCATATAGCCCATTTCGACCAGCTTTTTCAGGTTATAGCTAACATTGCTGCCCTGGTAATATCCACGGCTTTTCAGCTCGCCCGCCGTCACCTCATTGTCGCCGATATTGAACAGCAACAATGCCTGAACCGCGTTGATTTCCAACTCGCCGACCCGCTCAAATTCATCCTTGATCACGTCCAGCAACAAACGGTGCAGCCGCTCTACCAGCGCCAGCGCCTCCAGATAACCCGTCATGAACCCNTTGCGGGTCATTTGGGCCACTTGCATTTCCATACTCATCCGTCTCTCCGACTCGGTCTGCTCACCCCAGAGAGTGACGGTAAATTCCGAAGAATCGGTTAAGCGGGATTTCCCCTATTTTTGAAAGGTTTGCGCGATATCCGCGATCAATGCACCATATTGCGCCGGGGCGGGAACCTGCCCGGTGACCCATTGATAGAGATCCTGGTCATTCTCGTGCAGCAACGCCTCATAACAATCCAGCGTTGCCTGTTCCATGCCTGCAAGGTTGCCCGCCGCATAGGCTGTCAGGATCAAATCCATCTCCTTGATCCCGCGCCGCATGGATCGCATCTGTAATCGTTTAAGGCGATGTTCAGCGGTTTCGCTCATGTTGCTCCCTCTTGCAACAGCAGCCGCAGTTTCTTTTCCAACCGGCCGGCCCGCTCTGCGTTGGCGCGCATTGCGGTACGAATTTCGCGCAATTCCGCCAAAACACCCGAAAAATCCGGGGCCGTCGCAGCATCATCGGCCGGGGCAGTCATGCCCTCGCCTTCGCCCGTCAGCAGCCAGACGATCGACACGTTCAACAACCCCGCCAGCATCGACAGCTTGTTGGCGCGGGGTTCAGACAGGTCCTGTTCCCATCCGCTAAGCGTAATCTTCTTGATCCCCAGCCGCCGTGCCAACTGAGATTGTGTCATCCCGGCCGCTTCGCGTGCACCGGCCACCCGATCACCAAAAGTCGCCGTATCAGGGCCAAACCAGTCGTCGTTGTCATCATCCATCTTTGTTCTCCTGGCGTGCTAAGGGATGCCGCTTGATCGCCAATCGGTGGCACCCTATGACAGACATGCAAAACATACAAACCGAGGTGGCCCATGACTTTCCTGTCCGCGACATTGTCCCGCGTCAAACCATCCCCCACCATCGCCGTCACCACTAAGGCGCAAGAGCTGAAAGCCGCCGGACAGGACGTGATTGGCCTGGGCGCTGGCGAACCGGATTTCGACACACCCGACAACATCAAGGACGCCGCGATTGCCGCGATCCACGCAGGCAAAACCAAATACACCGCCCCCGATGGCATGCCGGAACTGAAACAGGCGATCTGTGCCAAGTTCAAACGCGAGAACGGGCTGAATTACGCGCCCGCGCAAATCAGCGTGGGAACCGGCGGCAAACAGAACCTCTATAATGCCCTGATGGCCACGCTGAACCCCGGCGATCAGGTGATCATTCCCGCCCCCTATTGGGTCAGCTACCCGGATATGGTGCTGCTGGCAGGCGGTGAACCCGTTGTGGTCGAGGCCGGGCTTGAGGCCGGATTCAAACTGACGCCCGACCAGCTAGAGGCGGCGATCACCCCCAACACCAAATGGTTCATCTTCAACTCGCCGTCCAACCCCACCGGCGCAGGCTATTCGCATGACGAGCTGAAGGGGCTGACCGATGTGCTGATGCGCCACCCCCATGTTTGGGTGATGACCGACGATATGTATGAACATCTGGCCTATGACGATTTCGAATTCTGCACGCCCGCACAGGTCGAACCGGGGCTGTACGACCGCACGCTGACCTGCAACGGTGTGTCCAAGGCCTATGCGATGACAGGCTGGCGTATCGGTTATGCGGCGGGGCCGGAACTGCTGATTGCGGCGATGCGCAAAATCCAAAGCCAAAGCACCTCGAACCCCTGCTCGATCAGCCAATGGGCCGCGGTCGAGGCATTGAACGGCCCGCAGGATTTTCTGGCCAGCAACAACGCCATCTTCAAACGCCGTCGCGATCTGGTGATCTCGATGCTGGCCGAGATTGACGGTATGACCTGCCCGGTGCCCGAAGGCGCGTTTTACGTCTATCCCTCTATTGCCGGGCTGATCGGCAAGACCAGCGCCGCCGGAACCCTCATCGCAGATGACGAGGCCTTTGCCACCGCCCTGCTGGAAGAGACCGGAGTTGCGGTGGTTTTTGGCGCGGCGTTTGGGCTTTCACCGAATTTCCGCATCAGCTACGCTACATCGGATGAGGCCCTGCAAGAGGCCTGCACCCGCATTCAGGCCTTCTGTGCGGCGCTAAGATAAAAAGGACCAGGTATGACCACCGCCCAGTTGCCGGATTATTACTTTCGTGTGCGCGAAAACGGGGCGTTTGTGTTCCGGGTGGACACCGAAAACCGCCAGCGCCGGATTGAAATGGACCAGATCGCGGTGGTCAATATCCGCAATGGCGAGATCAAACCGCATGGCAATCGCACACTGACAGAGATCGACCTGCGCGAAATCAAAACCTGGATGGCACGGCGCACAACGCTGCTGGCGCATCGTGATATGGACGATATTCACCGGGCGGTTGATTATCTGAACCTGACGACCCATTGGGTGCAGTCCAAGGCCAACGATGCACAACTGGAAAAAGTCACCGACGACCTGCTGCTGGCAATGCACGACCTCCGCTCAACCCTGGTGCGCAAAAAAGCCGAACGCCTGATGAAATAACGCCCCACCGGGCCGGGACACACGCCGCGCAGAAAGCCCGCAAGGGCTTGATAAGCGGGATGTCAGCCCGCCGCCGAAAGGCGCAAAAGCCCCCCCATCAATACCGCAACTCTGCCAGAACCGCATAATGGTCACTTGGAAACACCCCGTTCACCGGCGTGTCGCCGACAATCCGGCAATCGGTGATATGCCCGGCTGTGCGGCGTTTTGGGGCACCGACAAATATATAGTCAATCCGGCGGTTCGGCTCAAACTCTTCGCGCGCATGGTCATTGGCGTTATCCCAGGTATATCCCGGCCCGCCCTGGCCTGCGGCCTCCCACGCGTCATGAAAGAACAGGCCCGGCACCGGGCAGCTGGTCTGACCTTTCAGCATCCGTATCTCTTCGCACAAAGGATCGGCATTGAAATCGCCGCCCAGAACCGGCGGATAGCCCGGCAGCGATTTTTCCTGCACAAACCGCGCCAGTTCGGCCACCTGTTGCTGGCGAATATGGCTGTGTTCATAGCGATAATTCAGATGGGTGGAAAACGCCGCGAATTTACCCCGAGGTCCGTCGATTTCGGCCTGAACAACACAGCGCCCCTCCAGGGATTCCTCGCGCCCCGGCAGCTCATGCGCCTCCGAAGCGGTGATCGGCCAGCGCGACAGAATGGCATTGCCAAAACCCAACCTGTTCATCGTCATCGCCGGGGCAAACACATGATGAAACCCCAGTTGTTCCGCCAGAATTGCCGCCTGATTGGTGGTGTCATCGCCCCAAACCTCTTGCAACACAATCACATCCGCGTCCAGCACGGCCAATGTCTCGGCAATTGCCGGTTGGCGCTGTTCCCAGGGACCAAACCGCCACCAAATATTCCAGCTAAGCACCCGCATCCTTGTGGGGATGACACCATCAACTATCTTTGCCTTGGTCATGGTCTGTGTCCTGATCACTATTCGGTTTGCCTGCCTGCGATGTTCATTATCCGGTCCGGCGCGTCAACGGTGAAATCAAGCTCTTGGTTTGTTGGGGCCTGCCCGGACAGGTCTGGCAGCATGGGCGCATCCCCGATGCTGCTTGTCACCTCTATCGCCCGTATCTCCGGCGTTTTTCGCTGATCCCGAGGCGGATCTTGCGCCAGACGCGACGTTTCGGGCCACCATGCTTGCGTGCGGCGTTCAATGGCTGGGAGGTCGAATGACACCGGATATCCATTCTGGAGGTGCAACGCGCTCCATACACAGACAGAAGACCCCCTAACGAAAGACGCTGCCTAAGGCTACGGTGCGGCGTTGGCCTGCGCACGCTTGAACGCGTCCCGGTCGCGCATCGACTTGGCATAAGTCAGCAACGCCTCATTCTCGACCGGGAATTTCGCGCCCCGTGCCCAGTTCAGGCAATGGGTGCACAGGATGTCGGCAATCGTCATCTTCTCGCCCATCAGGAACGGCCCCTTCAGGCGGTCTGCCAGGCGGTCCAGATTCCGCGTAAACTCCCATTGAAGGCTGGGCTTTACATCCTTCACGCGCTTTTCTTCGGGCAGGATAAAACTGTGCCGCGCGGCGGTCCACAAGACGGCATCCAATTCATCCAGAATGGTGTGGGTCAGCGCATCCTGATACGCGCGCTCGACCGTGCCGGCGGCAAAGGTCAACTGACCGTGTTTATCCGCCAGATAGGTCAGAATTGCTGCCGAATCGGTCAAAATCGCATCGCCATCCTGCAACACCGGCACCTTGCCCGACGGGTTCAGCGCCATCACAACCTCGCTGCGCGGCCCTGCCTCGATCAATTCATAAGGCTGGCCGATCTCTTCCAGCATCCACAAAACGCGAAACGCGCGTGTTTGAACTTTTCCGTAAACTTTATACATGCCGCTGCCCTTTGATTGATTTACGCGCAACCTTGACCGGACCCGCGCCGTCGTCAAGGGCGATCAACGGGAACGTGACAACATCGCCAGCCGGATCAGCGCCCGTTCCATCACCGCCATCGCCGGGGCAGTCTGACCCGCCGAGCGCAGTTGCAGATCAGTGTCTGTCAGGAGCGTCAGCGCGGTTTCCAGCTTGGCCGGCCCCCAGTTTTGCGCCTGCCGCACAATCTGGTCCCGCCGTTTGCCGTAAACCGGTGGGCGCAGCCGCCCGACACCCGCAGCCGCGCCACCGGGATCAGNGGCGGCAGTGTAAAGCGTGCGGAAATGCCGTGTGGCGCCGATGCACANGGACACCGCATTGGTGCCCTGCGCCTGCAGCCGCCTTATCAGTGGGCCTATTTCACCGCTGCGCGCTTCGGCCACCACGTTCAATACATCATCCAGCGCCGCCTCGGTCGATTGCGGCGCGCAGGCGTCGATATCAGCCAGGCTAAGATCACTGTCGTCACCGTGCTTGTACAGCGCCAGCTTTTCGATGGTCTGGGCAAAATCACCCGGCCCCAATTCGCCCGCCAGATCGGTCAGAGCCGCCATGCTGTCGCTGGGCACCGCGCGGATACCGGCCACCGCCAGCGTGCGCTCAATCTCGGCCCGCGATGGCGGATCGTCATAAATACCAACCGCATAAGCGTTGGGATGGGTTTCAAACAGCTTGCGCAGCTTGGAACTGGCCTTAAGCGCGCCCGCCGTCACGATAATCTGCGCATCCCCCGGGGTCCAATCGGCCAA
>JGI24025J20009_10003182_pt1 | contig 11319 bp, 10 predicted proteins | sample Cruoilmetagenom3_FD_20009 | JGI IMG/M metagenome (IMG submission 20009) | reverse complement strand
AGCCGCACTCGCCGCCCGCTTTGGTGGGCTCGCCTCCATGGCAGGCGTTAGCCTGGGCGGCAGCGGAATAGACAAAACAAAAATCGCCATAGAAACCCTTAGATCACGCGAATTTCTCAGCGAATTTATAAAAAACTACAATCTAAAGCCTGAGATTCTGGCAGCGAAATCATGGGATGTAACACATAACCGAGTCGTTTATGACGACGAATTGTATAACCCCGAAACAAAAACATGGACATGGAAAACAAAAAGCCAGTGGAAGAAAGAATCGCAGCCCAGTGATCAAGAAGCGATATCCGTTTTTTTAAAAAATATCAGTATCAACCACAGTGAAAAAAACAGTTTGGTGAATATCTCCGCATCTCATCTATCCCCTTTTGTGGCGCAGCAGTGGGTGCAATGGCTAATTGAAGATATCAATCAACACATGCGCAAGCAGGATATTACCGAAGCAAATAAAAGTATTGGTTACCTGACAAAGAAGCTGGAAGAAACTTCTTTGGCTGAAATGCAGAAGATTTTCTATGAACTAATTGAAGCGCAAACGAAAACAAAGATGTTGGCTGAGATTCGTGACCAGTATGTTTTGAAAGTTATTGATGTGCCGACTGTGCCAGAGCTAAAAGACAAGCCCAAAAGAGCACTTGTTTGTATTGTGGCAGTAATGTTGGGTGGGACGCTTGGGGTGATATTGGTTTTTTCAATGAGTTTTTTTAGTTCGGGCACGTTGCCCAACTCTCAAAATACAACAAAGGACTGTTCCTAATGAAAAACTTCGCATTGATTGGCGCTGCTGGATATATTGCCCCGCGGCATATGAAAGCAATTAAAGACACTGGTAATAACCTGGTGGCGGCGCTAGACACCAATGACTCGGTAGGCATTATCGATAGCCACTTCCCTAATGCGGATTTTTTTACGGAATTTGAGCGTTTCGATCGCCATGTCGACAAACTACGCCGTCGTAATCACTCTAGACAAGTAGATTATATTTCCATTTGTTCCCCAAACTATTTGCATGATTCGCATATGCGCTTTGCGCTGCGTTCCGGCGCTGATGCCATCTGCGAAAAGCCACTGGTATTAAACCCCTGGAATATCGACGGTCTTCTCGAAGTTGAAAAAGATAGCGGCAAAAAGGTAAATACGATTTTACAACTGCGGGTTCACCCCGCCATTTTCGCCCTTCGGGAAAAAGTACAGAACGAAAAGCGTGACACAAAACATGAGGTGGATTTAACCTATATTACATCCCGTGGCAATTGGTATCTCCAGTCATGGAAAGGTGATGCCAAAAAGTCAGGCGGCATTGCCACCAATATTGGCGTGCATTTTTTCGATATGCTGCACTTTATTTTTGGTTCGCTGCAAGACAATAAAGTGCACCATAGCTCTGATACCAAAGCGGCAGGTTATCTCGAATATGAAAATGCCCGCGTACGCTGGTTTCTGTCGGTAGATATTGAAGATGTACCTGTAGTGGCTCAGCAGGCAGGGCAGCGTACCTACCGCTCCATCACCGTTGACAGTGAAGAAATAGAATTTTCTGGCGGCTTCACCGACCTGCATAACCGAAGCTATGAAGAAATTCTGGCAGGGCGCGGTTTTGGGCTTGAAGAAAATCGCGTCGCCATTGAGACCGTGTCGGCTATTCGTAATGCTACGCCGCTTAGATGTCAGGGGGACTACCACCCCTTCCTAAATCGCCATTTGGCCTGAGGTGCCCGTGAGCTTTTATCAACACTCTTCTTCCATCATTGATGAAGGTGCACAAATTGGCGAGGGGTCCAGAGTTTGGCATTTTGTTCATGTGTGTGCCGAAGCAAAAATAGGCAAAGGCGTGTCGCTGGGCCAGAATGTATTTGTTGGTAACAAAGTAATAATAGGCGACAACTGTAAAATTCAGAACAATGTATCAGTTTACGATAACGTATATTTAGAAGACGAAGTATTTTGTGGCCCCAGCATGGTATTCACTAATGTATACAATCCGCGTTCAGCTGTTGAAAGAAAGGATGAATACCGCGACACGCTAGTTAAAAAAGGAGCCACACTTGGCGCAAATTGTACCATCGTTTGTGGTGTAACAGTCGGTGAAAATGCATTTGTCGGGGCAGGTGCGGTTATTAATCGAAATGTTAAACCCTATGCCCTTATGGTTGGTGTTCCCGCAAGACAGACTGGGTGGATGAGTGAATTTGGTGAGCAAATTAACTTACCGCTTGAAGGTGAAGGGGAATTCATCTGCCCACACACAGCTGCCCGTTATCAACTTAAGGCTGGCAACCTGTTTAAGTTGGAGTCAAATTAATGCAATTTACCGACCTTCATGCACAACAGGAACGAATCAAAGATAAGATTGATTCAAACATACAGCGAGTTCTAGCGCATGGGAAATATATTCTTGGTCCCGAAGTGGCGGAGCTAGAGGAAAAGCTGGCCAACTTTGTTGGTGCTAGATACTGCATTACGTGTGCTAACGGCACAGACGCACTGCAAATTGCCCAGATGGCACTGGGTGTTGGTGCAGGTGATGAGGTTATAACTCCAGGATTTTCCTACATAGCAACGGCTGAAACGGTGGCATTACTGGGAGCAAAGCCAGTTTATGTTGATATAAACGCCCGTACTTATAACCTGGAGCCTACATTACTGGAAGCTGCAATTACCCCCAAAACAAAAGCAATTATACCCGTTTCACTGTATGGACAGTGTGCAGATTTTGACGCAATTAATGCTTTAGCGCAAAAACATAATATTCCAGTAATTGAAGACGCAGCCCAAAGCTTTGGTGCAACATATAAAGGTAGAAATAGCTGTAACCTTAGCACCATTGCCTGTACCAGTTTCTTCCCAAGCAAACCTCTTGGGTGTTATGGCGATGGTGGGGCCATTTTTACTAACGATGATGAGTTGGCGGTTGTACTTCGCCAGATTGCTCGGCATGGCCAGGATCGTCGTTACCACCATATTCGCATTGGGGTAAATAGTCGTTTAGATACCTTGCAAGCTGCTATTTTGCTACCGAAACTTGAAATATTTGAGAATGAAATTACCCTGCGACAACAGGTGGCTGAAAGCTACACTCGTTTATTAAGCGAAGTCGGTATTAAAACCACACCGTATATTGAATCGTACAATGCCAGCGTTTGGGCACAGTACACTATTCGGGTACCTAGCAGGAGACAGCTTATGGAGGGCTTAAATCTTGCGGGTATACCTGCGGCTATCCATTATCCTATTCCACTGCATAGGCAAGCAGCTGTATCTGATAGCGACGTAAAATTACCTGGCAGTGAAGAGGTAGCTGAACAGGTGATTAGTTTACCAATGCATCCATATCTTGGTAACGAATTAATTATGAAAATTGTTTCTGCTCTAGCTAATTGATACTCTATCATGGCATTAAAATCAAAATTTATTCAGATTAGAAACAATAGTTTTGTACGATCAGTTAGTGTTCTGGCTGGGGGTACTGCTTTTGCTCAAGTTATAATGTTGCTGGCGCTACCTGTTATAACCCGATTATATACTCCTAATGACTTCAGCGTGCTAGCGGTGTACGCTGCATTATTAGCAATTTTATCTGTAGTTGCTTGCCTGCGCTTTGATATTGCAATTCCTCTACCAGAAGCTGATGTGGATGCTGTAAATATATTGGCGGTTGCATTGTTGTTATCAATTACAATCAGCGCTTTGGTGTCAGTACCATTTATTTTTATGCCGGAGTTTATTTCGAGTCAGTTAAATCATCCAAGACTTGCTCAATATTTATGGCTAGTGCCCTTAGGTGTCTTTTTAAATAGTTCAAATATAGCGCTTCAGTATTGGATAGTGCGAAGAAAAAAGTTTTCTACGATAGCTAAAACTCGGATAGGGCAATCGACTGGTGGCGCTGGTACACAATTAATATTTGGTTGGTTGGGTCTAACGCCCCTTGGGCTTATTCTAGGCCAAATGATTAGCAGTGGAGCTGGTATATTCTCTCTAGGTTACTCAGCGGCTGTTGATGATAAGAAGCTGTTCGCAAATATCAGTTGGCGAGCAATGGGCGAGCAAATTCGACGTTACGAACGATTTCCGAAATATTCAACATTTGATGCATTGTTTAATAGTGGTGGTACTCAAATACCATTAATTCTCATAGCTGCTTTAGCAGCAGGCCCTGAAGCGGGCTATTTGATATTGGCAATGCGCGTAATGCAGGCTCCTATGGGCTTGGTTGGTAGTGCGGTATCTCAAGTGTTTTTGTCACACGCGGCTGATGAGCATCGTAATGGAAATCTGCCTATTTTTACCAGTCAAATGCTGGTTGGATTGATGAAAGCAGGGGTTGGCCCCTTGATTTTTATTGGCTTTATGGCGCCGGTAGCTATTCCGTTTGTCTTCGGCGAAGAATGGCGGCGCACGGGGGAATTGGTGAGCTGGATGACTCCTTGGTTCGTTATGCAGTTCTTGGGATCGCCGATATCGATGGTGATGCATGTATGTGAGCAGCAACGTTCTATGCTGCTGCTAAATATCGGCGGCTTAATGGCTCGTGTTGGTTTGATCGGCGTGGCTGTTATATTGGATTTAAATATATTAAGTGAAAGTTATGCTGTGGCGAGTGCTTTATATTATCTAGCAGTCCTTTTTGTATGTACCAAGACTGCGGGTATTCGGTTTAAAGAGTTTGGGATGGTTCTAAAGGAAAGTAGTACAAATATCGTTGTTTGGATTGTTATTACAATAATATTATATTTTTGGTTGGTGTAGAGAAATTATTTTCTTGCTTTGGAGGTTAGGTTGTGACAAAAGAAATACGAATTTTTAATGAGCCAAGATTTGTGGCGACTGTTGAAATAATTAATTCTATCGTTAATGATTCGTCTTTAGTTGTTGAGATTGGAGCGGCTGATGCTAGTTTTAAACGCTTTGTTAAAAGCAATAAGTGGATAACAATTGATAAGTATGGTGATCCAGATATTAAAGTTGACTTGAATGGGACTAATATAGAGCTTCCATTTCAAAGAGGAAGTGTTGATGCAGTTATTTGTACAGAAGTTCTAGAGCATTTAACAATAGGTTCGCCGCTTGTTAAAGAGATTTCCCGCATATTAAAACCGGCTGGGCGAGCGATAATCAGTGTGCCAAATATAGTTTCTCTTAAGGCTAGGTTGTATTTTTTGCTAGGAAAATTGCCGCCAATGGCAGCATCTGGTGACTGCGGGAATATAATGGGTGGTACAGGCATTTTGATTGATGGACACTGGGTCGGTGCTCATGTTGTGGATTTTAATACAGCTCGACTGTATAAGTATTTGGCTCGCTCTGGTTTGACCGTAGATACACATTGGTCAATTCCCTTGGCATTTAATAGGCCTATAAAATTTAGTATTAACGGAAAGTTTGTACCAAAAAGTTTATTGGATTTCATTGTTATTACTGCAAGACCTGAGACGTTGTGAAGTTTGCTGCTGTTATTGGCATTCCTCCTTGATTTATTAAGGTTGTAGTTTTTCCTTGAAAAATAGGAGAGAACAAAAACAGTATTAGCAAAGCTGCTGGTCAAATTGGTTTGAGTGTACATTTGGGGTATCTGCAGTTCGTTATATATTAGGTTTTGATCGCTTTAAATAATGGAACTACACTATTATCACATCCAATATTGGTATGTATGATAAAAACTATTATCTATATAATTATAGTGATCAATAAAAGTACTTGTAATAATTGGTGGCTATTGTGGGTTTGCAGTACTGCTTCTAATTAAGTCAGCTGCCGTCGAGCGGGTTAAATCATACTCTTTGTTTTCGATGGTTAGTTGTTTTATGTTTTGACTGTCATATTTTTATTTATAAAATGAACGCTAATATATGAGCGTGGTTAGAGGTTTTTCCTGTCGGTAAGATAAATATTCGCCGGCTGGATACTTGCCTTCCCCCTATACAGAGGATGACTTAGTGAAAGTAGTATATCTTACTTGGGGGGAGACTCCACGAAGCTATGGGGTTTATGGGGCTCAAGTTCTAGGTCAGTATGTTGCGACTCATTCGTTGTCGATGGATGATGAGTTTGAATTTATAGCAGCCGTACCAGTAATACATAGCGGTTTGGCTAGAGAGCGATTTGAGTATTCGGAAGAGTTGCAGCGAGTGAAGAAAAAACTCGAAAATATAAAGCTGCATTGGTTGCCAATATTTGCTCCACAAAACATTGTTAATAGTAATCAGTACACATTTCATTTATTTCATATTTTTTCTGATTATATTCTATTTTTGAAGTTGCGGTCTTTAAAGCCAGACATTGTCCATTGTAGGTCTTATCATGCAGGATGGTCGGCAATGCAGGTAAAAGCCAAATATGGTATGCAGTATAAAATAATTTTTGATGCTAGGGGTATCTGGCCTGAAGAAGTTGCTCTTAAGAAAGGTTGGGGAAACACCAACCGGCATTATCAGTTTTTAAAGGCCGTACAAAAACAGATTGTCGAAAATTCTGATCTGACGATAGTTGTATCAGAGCCAATGAAAAGATATTTTAGACAGTTATATAGTAGCCCCGTTAAGACAGTATATTTAAGTGCGCCAACTAAGAGTCTTAGGCCTATGAAAGACTTAAAGCGTACTGGAGATGGTGTTGTGTTTTGTTATCTGGGCGCACTAGCGCGCGATACATGGCATAAACCTGATGAATTATTTAGACTGTATAAGCATTTAAAGAGCGTTGTGCCTAATTCGAAGTTAGTGATCATTACCACATCTGATCATAATGCTATTCGAGAATCCTTTTCTGGAATATTGGAAAAAGATGTTCTGATAACGCAGACTAAAACTGTCGATGAGCTGCAAGCGCTACTAAGTCAGGCTGATATTGGATTAATGGCTTATTTTAATCCTAAGTCTGTGCGCGAAATCTGCTTGGCCAAATCCGTTTTGGCCGTCAAAACAGCAGAGTATCTTTCGGCCGAGTTGCCAATCTTGGTTAATTCATTTTGTGGTGGCGCGGCAGAAGTCGTAGAAAAAAATGAAGTAGGTATAGCGTATAATCCTAACAATTTTGAGGAGCTAACTAGTGAATCTATTTTGCCGCTGCTTGATTCAGTTGTTAAAAAAAGGGCAGGGTCTGTTGCGTCTGAATTTTTTGATTATAGGCAAAATGCGAAGAAGTATATCGAGATTTATAAGGAGCTAGTTTAGCTAGGTAATTGCTATGTTTTTGTCTAATTATATTGGTCAACATAGGCTGGTGCTGTCTAAGCTTGGGGTTTTATGTGTTCTGAGTTTTATTATTTTAAGTTTTGTGGCGCGAATATTATTTCCGTTTGGTGATGAGCCTGATTTCGCTGTGCGCGCCGAAAAAGTGATTAATGGCTCGCACCCGTTTTGGTCGCCCTATAGCATTTTTTCGAGTTTGGTTGATTTGTTGGATTATGACTCAAAATGTTTGATTATCTCCACCCCTATTTCGTTTTATGTATATATTTCTCCGGATTCCTGCATTCAGCCTCTAGAGCAAATTTCCTTAAGATGGTTTTTGATGATAATTATTGCGTTGCCATTATTGTTAGGGGTTGTTTTACGGGGTCCGAGAGCTTTTCTGAGATATTTTGGAGGTAATAGTTCTGCGCCGAATATTGACGATAGAAAGAATGCGTTAGCTGTTAGTTTAGTGTTTCCAGGTGTTATTTATTATCTAGGCGTCCTTGCTGAAGAGCAATTTGTACTAGTGCTATCACTTCTTATGTTTTTATTCTGGCAGTATAAATTGGCTGTTTTTATTTTGGTTGCTCTTATCATGACAATAGACCTCGGGAATTCGATAGTGATCGGAGGGTTTGTTGTAATGGCTGTTTTTTACGGCTTCTTGCATAATATCTTGAGTTTGAAAATAATTATATATCTGTTGGTAATTCAGGTTGTTGTTGCATATTTAATAGGACCTTCAATATTGGGCGTTACTTCCTATGTTGCTTTTCTTGCTGAAAAATCGGATGCTATGGCTGTGGCAATTGAAGGTGGTGGGCATATTGAAAAATACCCTGTTCTGTTACGACCGGTAATAACATTCATGACATTTATTTTCTTCACTCCAGCATATGTAAAAGTTCCATTGTTATATATATTGGTTAGTGTCATTGTTATTTATACGTTCATTAGGATTAAAAAAAAATCCTATAAACTGAAAAAAAATCCTGTCAGGTCTAATGTAGGGCTGGAAGGTGATCTTCTCTTGTTCTCCGTTTCTGTTGCGCTAATATTAACATTTGTTTTTATGTTTCCGACCTATGGGAATGCAAAATATTATGTCTTCATGACTCCATTTTTAATGGCATTGTTTTTACAAGTATATCGAGCAATCGATATGCTTTATTTTATGTGCTTCTGCAATTTTATAGTATTTCTTTATTTGTTGATATATAGGCTGTAATGTAAAAGATACAATCTGTATTGATTATGCCGCCTTTTTGCTCTGATTTCGCAATTTCACTAAGCAGGGTGATTTCGATAGTTTTGACGTGAAATGGTTATGATGTTGACTTGGTAACTACTAACTTTTTTCATAAGGCTTTTGCATCTAACCACTAAAAAGTCGGTATTAATGAATTCTGTTTGTTAGGCTATACGCTTGCATATGAGAAGCTTATTTATGGTGACATTATTCTTAAATGCATATTTTCAATGTTTGTTACTGAGCGGAGTGTCGGTCGTGAGGTATGATATCTGATAGTTAAGAAGTAGGATTGTATCTATTATGCGTATGATATCTCCCGTATAAATAGTATAAGAGTGTATATGAATTTTATTTTGTTAGGGTATTAATTTCACTATGACGGATCAAATTACATTGCTCCCCTCGGTAGCTGTTTTTGTAGCTGTATACAATGGAATGCGGTGGTTACCTGTTCAGATAGACTCTATTCTTGCTCAAGAAAGCGTGTCTTTGACTATATTTGTTAGTGTTGACGCATCAACTGATGGCACTGAAATATGGTTTAATGAGCTCGCGGAAAGAGATGCTCGAATTGTACTTCTACCTCATGGGAGAAGGTTTGGCGGCGCGGCTAAGAATTTTTTTCGCTTGATAAGCGAAGTTGATTTTTTAGACTATGATTATGTGTCTTTCGCCGACCAGGATGATATATGGTTTTGCGATAAGTTGTCTCATGGTATAGACCAAATAAGATTGAACGACGCGGATGCTTATTCTGGTAATGTTATTGCATTTTGGATCGATGGTCGCGAAAAACTTCTTAATAAAGCCCAGCCTCAGCGTGAGCTGGACTATCTATTCGAGGCGGCAGGGCCTGGTTGTAGCTATATTTTTACGCAGCAGGCACTTTGCGTTGTTAAAAAATATTTGCACGAATATCCGGCGTTGAATGACTTTGTGCTGCATGATTGGCTAGCATATGCCGTTTTACGTCACAATGGATATAGATGGTTCATCGATCCGGAGCCAAAAATGATGTATCGACAGCACGAGTCGAATCAAGTTGGTGCAAATTCTTCAATTAAGGGGGTTATGTACAGGTTGAACTACGTCATGTCCGGTAGAGTTTTCGAATCAATTAGTTTGCTCGTCAATACGCTTGGGGTATCGCCCATTGATGTGACTACTCGGTTTGGTTTGTTACAATTAGCATGTAAATATAGAAAGTTGAGAAGGCGAACATCAGAGCAGCTTATTACTCTGGTTTGCTTGATACTCTACGCCCTAAAAAGGCCTAGTTGATGAAAGTACTTGTTACTGGGGGCAGTGGCTTTGTCGGTATGAATTTATGCCAACAGCTATTTGACACTGGTGTACATGTTCGTTCTGTAGGTCGCAGTAAATTCCAGGCGCCCTCTGCTTCATCATTCACTATTGATGGAATTGATGCTAATACAGATTGGGGGGATGCACTTGGTCATGTAGATGTGGTAGTGCATTGTGCGGCGCGTGTTCATATTATGGATGACCGTTCAGCAGACCCCTTGGCTGAATTTCATGAGGTAAATACCTGCGGCACTTTAAATCTAGCTCGGCAGGCGGCTAAGGTGGGTGTTAAGCGCTTTATATTTTTGAGTAGCATTAAGGTTAATGGTGAGTATACAACGGAACAGCGTTTTGTGAGTGGTGATACTAACATTCCGCTCGATCCCTACGGTCTTTCCAAATACGAAGCAGAGCGGGGTTTGCTTCAATTAGCACAAGAAACAGGGCTTGAAGTTGTCATTATTCGCCCGCCTTTGGTGTACGGGCCGGGTGTTAAAGCTAACTTTCTAAGTTTGTTGCGTTGGGTGCATAAAGGCATTCCTCTCCCTTTGGGTATGATTAATAACAAGCGATCATTTGTTGCGCTGGATAATTTGGTTGATCTAATTTGCGTTTGTATTGATCACCCGAATGCGAAAGGCCAAATTTTTTTGGTTAGCGATGACGATGATTTATCCACCACTGAATTATTGCAGGGTATGGCGAAGGCACTTGGCCAACCTTCGCGTCTTATACCTGTACCTATGTTTGTATTAAATTGCGGGGCTCGGCTTTTGGGTAAAGCAGATATCGCGCAGCGGCTTTTTTCTTCTTTGCAGGTGGATATTTCTAAAACAAAACAGTTGTTAGGCTGGTCGCCACCTATCACCGTTGAGCAGGGCTTGAAGCAGGTAGCTGTCGCGTATATTAAAGGCGATGAGAGTCGAGATTAATGATGAAACGCAGTTTTGATTTATTATTAGCTCTGGTTGCTAGCGTTATCTTAGTGATACCTATTTTTATGGTAGCTATCGCCGTTAGGATTAGCTCAAAAGGCCCAGCTTTGTATTGGTCTGACCGGGTAGGTATAGATAACGCCATTTTCAAAATGCCAAAATTTCGTAGTATGAAGGTTGATACGCCAGCCGTGGCAACACATTTATTGGGTGACCCTAAAAGCGTATTAACCCCCATTGGCGATTTTATTCGTAAATCAAGTTTGGATGAGTTACCTCAGCTGTGGTGTATTCTCAAGGGTGATATGAGTTTTGTTGGCCCGCGGCCCGCCTTGTTTAATCAGGATGATTTGATATCTTTGCGCACTGCAAAGGGCGTTCACCGTGTTATTCCCGGCCTAACCGGCTGGGCCCAGGTGAACGGGCGTGATGAGTTGCCCATTCCGCAAAAAGTGGCCTTGGATGTAGAATATCTTGAGCGCCAGTCATTTTTTTTTGATATTAGAATTTTATGGCTAACGTTTATGAAGGTTGTAAAGCGTGATGGTGTTAGCCATTGAGTAGATTGAACAAAATCCTGAGCCTAAATATATCAAAGGGGTCAGAGTAATTGGTATTTCTATATCAATGCGCGAGAAGA
>JGI24025J20009_10003180_pt1 | contig 11323 bp, 2 predicted proteins | sample Cruoilmetagenom3_FD_20009 | JGI IMG/M metagenome (IMG submission 20009) | reverse complement strand
AAAATTAAAGATTTATTACTATTAGATTTTTCTGAAGATATTAAAGATGTCATTAATCTTGAAGAGCAAACTGAAATAGCGATACAATTCGAAGTTGAGAACTATATTATTACAGATAAAATTGCAGATTATTTTGATAAATTCATTCAAAACTATAAAAGCAATATTAAGGAAACTGGAGTTTGGGTCTCGGGATTTTATGGTTCAGGGAAATCTTATTTTGGGAAAATGCTGGGGTATCTTTTAGAAAATAAAATGATTAATGGAACGCCTTTTCGTGAAAGATTTATTCATAGATTAAATGGATTAGATAATCAGGATATACTGGAAAATACTATACGTAGTTTAGATGCTTATCAAAACAAAGTAATTTTCCTTGATATTGCCAAGCAGCATACTGGGATTAGTTTTGCCTGGACTTTATTCCGGAATTTTTTACATCGTTTAGGATTTTTAGATAATGTTTTTGGTTATATCGAATATGGCCTTTTTATCAAAGGGCAATATTCAGAATTCTTAGAAAATGTTAAAAAAATTACAGGGAGTGAATGGAAGGATTTACGAAAAAACCCTATTGAAGTTTCAAAAACTATGCGCAAAGTTCTTGTAGAGTCACAATTTTTTACCTCTAAAGAATATGACGAAACAAAAAAAGATTATGATGATAGAATTATTTCTTTTGATGCTTCCCGGCTAAAAGAAGAATTGCTAAACTACTTGGAAAAATATTCCGAAGACCATCTCATTTTTATTATTGACGAAGTAAGCGAAGCTATTAATCTGGGCAAGATCGATCTTTTAGAATTAGAAGGAGTCAGCGAATCTCTATCAGCATTACCCCAAAGCAAAGGTTGGACTATTGCTATTGCCCAGGAAGATTTAGATCAAGTTATTAATAATATTACCAATATTAGCCATAGAGAATTTAATAAAGTTTCAGACCGTTTTAGAACAAAAATACCATTATCTTCTGAGGATGTAGAAACAATTATCAAAAAAAGATTATTAAAGAAAAACACTGAAGGAATAAAAAAATTAGGAGAATTATATAGTAATAATAATGGTTCAATCATAGATTTTACCAACTTAAAAAGCAAGTTTCCTACTAAAAGCGATAACCCAGATAAATTTATTACTTATTATCCTTTCCACTCTTATCAGATTGATTTATTACAAAAATTTATTCAAGCAGTATATTCCAAAACTCGTGCTACTGAACGTGGAATGATTATTGCTACCTTTACAGTACTGAAAACTATAAGAGAGCATAAATTGTATAATTTTGCAACATCTTTTAATTTGGCAGATGGGGCGGCGATACAACACCTGAAAAGTAATTTAGGAAATAAATTTACAAAAGCAGATAAAGTTTTAAAAGCAGGCAATTCTCCAATTAATGGTCCCCAGTTATTGAAAGTTATTTATTTTATTAATGAATCTTCGCTAATTAAAGCTACCTCTGAAAATATAACAAAGCTTTATCTTAATAATTTTAATGGATATTACGAGTTAAAGCCCAAAATAGATAGTGCATTAAATGATCTATGTGATGTAAACTTACTTTTGAATAAAAATAATATTTATGTAATTACCTCCGATTTAGAAAAAGATAAAATTGAAGAGATGAAAAATCTTGATGTGGAATTTTATGTCAAAAAAAGAGAGTTTATTGAAAGATTAAAGCAACAGTATTTTTTAAAAACCATATCTCATTGTATGTTTGAAAATAATCCTTATATTTTTTCAGTTAGCAGCATTCAAGGAGACGAACTTAGCTATGCCCCTAAAAAATATTTAAAAATAAATTTTGCAAGCATATATTCAGTCGGAGAAGAAAACCGGGAAGAATTTTTAGAGAATATTAAAATTGAAACACAAAAAAATATAGATACTACAACTTTAGTGCCTTCCGTTAATAAATTTAGAGAAATAGATAAATATATTGAAGAAATATACCGGTATAGTGTTATGGAAGACCGTTACCAGAATGACGACGATGAAAAATTACGTTACATTGTAAAAGATTTTTCAACCAACAAAGCAAATAGACTAAAGGAATTAGACTCATTAATTGAAGAAGCTTATAAAAAGGGAACGCTCATTTATAATTTTGAAGAATATAATTTAAAAGAAAATGATTTTGAGAATACTTTTAAAGAAATTGAAGGAAAAATTATTCGCAATACTTATACCGAACGGTTACCCCTTCAACTAACCGGAGACATTGCTTTAAAAATATTAAAAACAAGAAATCCAAAAAGTTTAATATTGTGTCTTCCAGGGAATCAAGAATTTGCTTTCTTTGATAGTGATGGTAATTTTATCGGCGAAGGTTTAAAGGTGGTGGAAAAGTTAAATGATGCCATATCTTCTGTTTTTGTTAGCGGGGAAGAATTAGAAGATAAATTTGAAGGTCCTCCCTATGGTTATACTTATGAAACTATACTCGTTGTTTTAGCGGTATTAATCAGAGCAGGCCGTTTGGCGATTAAATATAATAGTAGAAAAATTTACGATTATCACGATGCCGATATACTAAATCTTTTTATTAAATCTCGGGAGTTTAAAAAAGCCTCTTTTAAAGCAATTACTTCAACTCTTAGTGCTTTACAAAAACAAAAATTGGTTGAAAATTTAAAAGAATTACAAGCTACGAAAATTTTAGACAAATATTTTGATTATAATAGCAATGACATAGAATTGGTTAATATAATTAAAATTTTATCCGAGCATTTTCTTAGCAAAATTGAAGAGTGTAAAAAATTTATCAATGAATTTGATAATTATTTCCCTCAAGTAACTAAAAAAATAATTATTTTAAGAGAATATTTATCCCGGGTTACCGGGGATACTTATAAAGATAAAGCTGAAAAATTTATTAAAGAATATCCAGAATTTAAAGTAGCTATAGATGATATCCAAACGGTTTTAAAATTTTGCGAAACTGATTTGAATAATGTAAAAATATATAGGAAATTTGTAATTCAGATTGTTCAGGAATTGGAAAAATTAGGAGGTGCTTATAAGGGTAATTGTATTTTTTCTTTGAATGAACAATTTGAAGAAAAATATAGCCAATCTGTTTCCGATAATTTTGTAAATTTGAAAGAAATTTATCAAAAAATAAAGGATGAATATTATCAATTAATAGAAATAGAGCATAAAAAAATGACTCAGAAACATGAAGAACTAAAAAACAAAGCAGAAGAAAGTAGAAAAAATGTTGCTTTAATACCGGGAAATCTTAATAAAGAAGTTTTAAATAAAATAGATGAGATTATATATTATGCTAAACAGCATATTTGTAGTAATTTAACAATATCTTTTGATACAAAATGTGAATCCTGCCATTATTCTTTAAATGAAATAATCTCAGCAAACCAAAATATAAATTATAAAATAGAAGAATTTAATAAAATTAAAGCCCAAATAAAATATCCCGATAAATCATCTCATAAAGAAATAAAAATAAAGATTGAAAAAGGTAAATTTACCGCATCTCACTACAAAAGGATGTTGCAAACGAAAACGAAAGAGGCAGATTCTTTGAACGACGACGATATCGTAATTATTGAATAGGAGAAAAAATGAAATTAGCAGAATCAGTAGAAATTATTCGTGAAAAAATCACTAATGCTTTTGATAAAAACTTATCCAAAATGGGCTTATTTCCAGATAAACAATTATCAATAGATAAGCTTGACCCAGAATTGCAGATTGAAAGAAAAAGAATAACTGATATATTAGATAATTTACAGGGAGAGACTGGAGATTATTCTTCAGCCCGGGAAAAATTATTAGAAGAGCTTTCTTTTACTTTATTCAACCGAATTGCAGGTATAAAAGTAATTGAAGCGAATCAATTACAGCCGGAAGTGATTACCTGCCGGGCAAGCCACGCAGGTCGTTCTTTCGGGCATAAGCTCTGGTTAGAACAAAATCCCAATAAAAGAAGCTTACCTTTGGAAGGTTTAAGAGAATATATGCGTTATGCATTTAATCAGTTGTCGGAAAGAATTCAACTTTATTCTTTGGATTATCTCTATGATTTATTACCCGAAGTATATGATTTAAAGGAAATTGTAGATGAATTTAATAAAATTGAGCAAAAAGATTGGCAGTCAGACGATATTATGGGCTGGCTGTATGAATCTTATAACCGTAAAAAACGAGAATCTTTTAAAAACAGCAATGAAAAGATTGAATATAATTGGGTGTCTGTAACTTCCCAGATTTATACACCTCGTTGGGTGGTAGAGTTTATCCTTAATAATTCTTTGGGAAAGCTCTGGATGGAAATGCACCCTGAAAGTAAATTTAAAGAAAATCATGATATTGCAAATATTCCCAAAAAACCTATCGTTAAAACTAAACCAGTGAGAGAGATAAAAGTCATTGATCCAGCAGTGGGCAGTGGTAATTTTTTACTTTATGCCTTTGATCTTCTTTATGAGATGTATAAAGAAGAAGGAAAATATTCTGAAAAAGATATTCCGCGCTTAATTATTGAAAACAATCTTTACGGAATTGACTTAGATGACCGGGCTGTGCAGATAGCTCAATTGGGGTTGTATATTAAAGCATTAAAAAAGAATAAAAATATTAAAATTTTAAAAATGAATATAGTTTCTTCAGATTTTTATTTGCCAGAATATGATAAAGTGGGAAGCTTATTTAATGAATTAATTCAACATTCTGATACAGTAAATTTACTTGAAGAGATTTGGGAAGATTTACGAATGGCTTATAAATTTGGCTCGTTGATTCGAATTGAGGAAAAAATTGAATATATCACTAAGAAACTAAAAAGTCCTGGTCAAGAAATTCTATGGGGAAATAATGCATTAACTTTTTGGGATGAATGGAAGGCCAAAGTTTTTACAAAGATAATAGAAGCTTTACAGAAATATAGTAAAAATAATAATGGAAATATTAAATTCTTTAAAACTAAAACGCAAGATAGTATGATTTTTGCGGAAATTATTTCCAATAAATATGACATAGCGGTAGCTAATCCCCCTTATACCGATTCGGGTAGTTATGGAAAAGAACTTAAAAATTTCATAACAAAAAATTATAAAAAACCATTGTCATTTTATTCTAATCTTTATGCAGTCTTTTTAAAAAGGTGTTCTGAATTAATTAATAAGAATGGGAAAGTTGGTATGATTCATCCCCTGACTTTTATGTATATTAAGTCATATGCAGATATGAGAAAATATATTCTAGATAATTTTCACATTAACATTTTTGTTGAATATGGATTAAGTGATCTTTTTGGTTCTATTATGGTAGATCCAGCTTTTTATATATTAGAAAAAAATTCTTATAAAAATGAAACTTTATTTATTTCTATGAATCAATATACTAGAACACCTGAAGAGAATTTTAAAGAAGAATATACTAGAAATGCATTAAAAAACTATATTGAAGGGAAAAATGATAAAAATTTATATTTACTAGATCAATCTAAATTAAAAATTATTGAATCATATCCATTTATTTATTGGATATCAGATAATATTAGAGAGAAATTTCAAGCAGAGCCTTTAGGTAATGCAATTAGAATTTGTCAAGGAGTAGCAACATCAAACAATTATAGATTTTTAAGATTTTGGTGGGAAATTGATTCAAATGATATTTCAAAGAATTATGAAAAGGACAATAAGAAGTGGATCTCTTATCCTAAAGGAGGTCCTCATAATAAGTGGTTTGGGAATTTATGGTTATTATTAGACTATGATAAGAAGGCGATTAAATATTTATCTAACAATGGTAATCATTTGCCAAGCCGTAAATACTATTTTAAAAAGGGAATAACTTGTTCTGGAAGGTCGTCAACTAAAGGAGTCTCTTATAGAGAACTACCAAAAAATTGTATCTTTGATGTTGGGGCAACAGGAATAATACCAATTGTTGATAAAGAAATTGAATATTATTTAGGGTTACTTAATTCAAAATTTGCAAAATATATAATAAGTTGTATCAGCCCCACTGTAAACACATCGGAAGGAGATCTCAAAAAAATTCCTTATATAGAACCTCCAGACTCTATAAAGGAAAAAATAGTTAAAATTTGCGAAAAAAATGTCTATCTTAAAAAACATCTTTGTGAATTTTCCATTATTGAAATGAATTATAGATATAATCCGATTTTTTGGGCTAAAGAGAAATACAATTTTTCTGATTTAAAAAAATTAATTAAAGCTTATTTCGATTATGAAAACGAGCTTCTTACCCAAGTCTATCTTAATGAAGCTTTAATTGATGAATTGGTTTTTCAGGTCTATCAGATAACAGAAGAAGATAAACAGATGATTTTAGAAAAGGAAGACCCGTCTGTCGGGAGTCTGCCTTTAGTTAAAAATTATATATCTACAAGTGACCAACTATTAACTGAAGTTAAAGAATATATAAAAACAATAAAAATAAAAGTTATAAATTCTGAAGAAAAAGAGCAAATTAAAAAAATGATATTAGAATTATATCAACAGAATTATACCTTAGAGGAAATTTGCAATAAAGTTCAAATAAATCCACTTAGCATTAACCAAATTATAAAAGAAAACCACTCTTTACCCGAAAAACGCTTCCAAGAAATTGCCCAGGATTTACTTTTTGACTTAGTAAGGGAAATATTAGAAGAAGATAAGGACGGAATTATTCCCTTGGTGAAATATAGTGGAGAAGATACTTTACAAGATTTACTCTATTCTAAAATGATTAATAAAGGTTTTACTCATACGCAGATCGATAATTTTAAAGGAATTTTGTGGTGCGAAATAAATACCTATTTAGAAAAATATTTTTTCCGAGATTTAGCTAACCGCCTTAATCTTTTTATGTATTTACCCAAGACCCCTTTTATCTGGCATCTATCCAGCGGGGAAGATCAAGGGTTCGAAGCCTTTATTTCAATTTATAAGTGGACTCGTGACAAACTCTTTCGTTTACGATCAGTATATATAGAAAAAAGGGAATCTTCTTTAAAGAACCGATTTTCAGATTTATCTGAAGATATATCGCTAACGGTTCAAAAAGAAAAAGATTTAATTACCAGACAAATAAAAGAGATAGAAGTATTTAAAAAGAAAATCGATGAGATTTTACAATCAGGTTATAACCCTAAATTAGATGATGGTGTAGGTAAAAATATTGCTCCTTTACAGGAAAAAGGATTATTAAAATATGATGTTTTAAAGGAAAAGGAACTGCAAAAATATTTAAATGCAGATTGGTAATAAAATACAAAGAGGGTAACTATGTTAGATAAATGGTTTATAGAAGAGGTAAATAATAAATTAAAACAGGCAAATCGCTTGGTGATTATTGATGAACAAAAAAAAGCTGATTTTCTTTTTGATTGTTTAAAAAAAGTAAAAACCGATAAAATATTTACTATATCTACCGAAATAGAAGAATTAAAAACAAAATATGATATTGAAAAAAAATATCTTAATCAAAAGGTACTTGTTATTACTTATATCCCCTTAGAGAGGTTGAAGTTCCTGCGTGAATATGCAGAAACCGGAGAATGTTTACAAGTTAAATATTTACATCGTTATATTCAAAGCAAGGTTAAAGAGAAAATGAACTTTGATATAAACCTTTCAGCTGAGGAGATAATCGCTTTAGGTAAATTAAGTATAGGGAAGGGGAAGGAATACTGGAAACGTATAAAGACAAAGGGCGGAGCCTTTACAGAAGAGGACGTTTTGAATTTCTTAACTGAACCAAAGAAATATTTTACCTCCAGCGGTATAGAAGTCCAAAAATTTTTTATCGAATTTATGTCTGACTTTACAGAATATTCTTTGGAAAATAAACCACCGGAAACTATTGCCAAGGAAATTGCAGTCGCAATTTTCGAGAACTTACTTTATAAAAAGAAAAGTAATTTTCTGGATCAGATATATAAACAATGGGTGGATTCCAAAAAATATGAATCGGTATTACAGTTATATGTTAAACAATATGTTTTACCATCAGATTTAGATATTTGGGCTGTTCCCTTGAATCATCCTTTTAAAGATATTGACAGAAAATGGCTTAAAGAGGTTATTCAACATTTAAATGATAGAAAATGGCTGGAGGAAAAATTACCTTTTATTGAGGGGAGAGCAACAAAACCCATAACTGCTATGCTCGGCGTTGATTACTGGCAGGATATTTTCACATTATTTGATTATACCCCAGAGAAATTAACTCAAATCTGTAATTTAAATGAAGCCATTGAATATTATAAGAGCATGTTTTATAAAATAGATCAATCTATCCGACATCTTTATACCCAATTCCTATCTGAAAAGAAAATATTACAACCCTTGCAGGGATATTATCGTAAAATACTTCAATTATTTTTAGATAAATGGTTTACTTATTTCCCAGAACAATATCAAGAAGGGCAGTCCGGTTTATTGAAAAAAATCATCAAGGAAAACAAACCTCATGTAGCAATTATTTTAGGGGATGCAATATCCTATGAAGTAGCTCAAGAGATTGTCAAAGGAATTACTAAGGAATATAAAATTAAAGATAATATTCTATGCGGAAACTATCCTTCCATCACTGAAAATAATATGAGCAGGATATTTACTACTTCTGATGGAATCCTCAAAACTCGAGGCGAACGGGAGCAGATATTATTGAAGGAATTAAAAAAGGACATTAAATTTAATAATCTTGATGAAATTTCTATTAGTTCTGTGCCGGAGGATTATACAGTTTTTTATGCTGCCGACGTGGATAGTATCTCTGAAAAAGAGGGGCAGAATGCTTTAAAATATTATAATAAAATTATTAAAAATATTCAGGAAAAAATAGAATGTTTGTTTAAATGTGGATACAAAAAGGTATTTTTAATTAGTGATCATGGATTTGTATTGACTGGGTTATTAGAAGAAGCAGATAAGATTGAGTTTAATGTTCAAGAGGGTAATAAATTCGAGCGCTGCTGTTTATCTAAGAAAAGGATAGATAATTTACCCGTTCATATTATAGGATTTAAAAAACCATATGGTGAATTTCAATATATATATTTTTCGACTACTTTAAATCCATTCAAGACTCCCGGTCCTTATGGATTTTCGCATGGCGGAATTACTCCTCAGGAATTATTAATTCCATATTTACAGATAGAGAAACTTAGCGAAGATGTTAATAAACTTCAAATTGAGATTGTAAATAAAGATGAATTGCGCTCTGTAGTTGGTGATATTTATCCAGTAAGACTTAAAGCGGGAATTAATCCGGGAGATATATTTAGCAGTGAGAGAAAAATAATTATAGTTATGGTAAAAAATAAACATGAATTTAGCCAAAGTGATGTAATAACTATACATGAAGATAAGGAAATAATTAGAGAATTTAATTTTTATGCACATGATGAATTTGAAATAATAGTTTTAGATGTCCAGTCTAAAACAAGGCTTGATTCTTGTAAGGTAAAGAGAAATATTACTCGTGATTTAGGAGGTTTAGGAGAAAAAGAATGAGTATTGTCTTAGATGATTTAGATAAAAAGTTAATTAATAATTTTCGGGGTTTTGTAGTAAAGAAAGATTTAGTTAGGCAATTAAAACTGGGGGCAAATGTTCCAGTTTTTGTTCTTGAATATTTACTGGCTAATTCTTGCTCAACATTTGACGAGGAACAAATGAAAAAAGGAATTTCAAATGTAAAAAATATTTTACAAGATCATTATATTAATCCTAAAGAAGGGAATTTAATTCAGTCTAAAATTCGAGAAAAAGGAAAATATACTATCATCGATAAAATTGAAGTTACATTAGATACAAACAGAGATAGATATTGGGCGAGACTGTTAAATAGTAATATCAAACAAGCAAATATTAATGATACCTTAGTTGTAGCACATGAAAAATTATTATTAGGGGGCATCTGGGCAATAATAGATATTGAATATGATCCGGAGATAAAAATTGGTAATAAATCTTATCCTTTTATAATTAGGAATATTAAACCAATTCAATTAGCTTCCTTTGATTTATCTCAATTTATAGAAAAGAGAAAAATATTTACTAAGGATGAATGGATTGATATTCTTGTTAGAAGTATTGGAATAGAACCATCCTCAGAGGGTGTTGATAAACGTGTAAAGATGTTATTTATTTCTCGTTTAATACCTTTAATAGAGCCCAATTTTAATTTGATTGAATTGGGTCCTCGGATGACTGGAAAAAGTTATGTATATAAAGAAATTACTCCTTATGCAATTTTACTTTCTGGTGGTCAGGCGTCAGTGCCTCAACTATTTATTAATAATACCACCAGAAAGATTGGATTAGTAGGTAATTGGGATACTGTTGCTTTTGATGAAGTAGCTGGTATTCATTTTAAAGATAAGGCTGGTATTCCAATTTTAAAAGATTATATGGAATCAGGTTCATTTTCTCGGGGTAGTACTGGGGAGATGACCGGCGGGGCATCTATTGTATTTAATGGCAATATCAATCAATCAATTGAAACTTTATTAAAAACATCCCATCTTTTTAATCCTTTACCGGATGATATTCGTAATGATACTGCCTTTTTAGATCGAATACATTTTTATTTACCGGGTTGGGAAGTAATAAAACTTTCTCCGAGTAATTTCACTAATAATTTTGGCTTTAGCATGGATTATTTCTCCGAAATATTCACCCATATGAGAAGAAAGACTTATGCGGATGTCATTGAAGATTATTTTGCATTGGGAACCCATTTAAGACAAAGAGATTCCAAAGCAGTTAAGAAAACAGTATCCGGATTTATTAAATTATTGAATCCAGATGGTAATTTTACCAAAAAAGATATTAGAGAATATTTAGTGGTTGCTTTAGAAATGCGTCGTAGAGTAAAAGAACAGCTTAAAAGAATTGGCGGTATGGAATTTTGGGATACTAATTTTTCTTATATTGATAAAGAGAATCGAGAAGAGGTATTTGTTTCAGTTCCAGAGGAGCGGGGTTCAAGTTTGATCGAGAATCAGCCTTTACAGCCCGGATTATGTTATACTGTCTCCCAATCTATAGAGGGAATGTCTTTAATACGGATTGAGGCGAGTGTAATTCCAGGTAATGGGAAAATAAATATTTCCGGTACTAATAAACCAGAAATAAGAGATAATATCAAGAATGTTTATCAATATATAAAAGCAAACGAAAAAAATATTTTAAGTCAGGAACATTCTCTCTCAAATTATAATATATCTATTCAANTAAGTAATTTAATTGGAAATGCAATGAGTAATGCTATTGGAGCCGCAGTTTATACAACTATATTATCTGCAATACACAAGCGTTATTTAAAAGCTGGAATAGCA
>JGI24025J20009_10003177_pt1 | contig 11327 bp, 17 predicted proteins | sample Cruoilmetagenom3_FD_20009 | JGI IMG/M metagenome (IMG submission 20009) | reverse complement strand
TCTGATGGAACATCAGCCACCATGCCTCCAGCTATCTCGATCATCATACGGACGACCTCTGCCAGCTCCTTGCCCTCGTAAAGCTTGGAGATGTTCGCCAGCACAGGATCAACGGCGTAAATCCCTGATGGAGTTGGCTTGGACTCAACAGAGGCAGCGATGGAGCATCCATAGATGGCCTCAGTGACCTTGAGCATCTCGGCAAGCTTGTGGTTGATATGTGAAGGTCTCTTCGCCATGCCATTGTAGTCACAGGCTGTGGCAGCAGCACCGATGAGAACATCGCCAACGCCACACTTGCAACCACCGTGTGAATGCCGGTGATAGTTGCCGAAGTTCCTCACCATGTTGCCGGCGTATTCATATTCGCCACATAGGAATACATTCTTCCAGGGCACGAATACATCTTTGAAGATGATCAGAGGAGCAAACTTGCTGAATTCGACATTGCCCAGGTCGTAACCCTCCATTGGTCTCATCTCCAGTGTCCCCCTGCCGTAAACGTGGATAACTCCCTCAGCATCCGTGGGGAAAGCGAACGAGACGGCATAGTCTTTGTCACTTTCGCGCATCTCTCTGGTGGGTACAACCAGTCCCCAGTGGGCACAAAGTGAACCGGTCTGGTGAATCTTTGCTCCCCTGACCACGATGCCGTCATTATTCCTATCCAGTACGTGCAGATACATATCAGGGTCTTTCTGCTCAGATGGACGAAGCATTCTATCACCCTTCACATCCGTTACACCGCTGAATACGACAAGGTCGTTCCTCTGAACGTATTCAACGAACTCCTGCAATCTTTCCCAGTAACTGGTGCCGTATTTCTGGTCGCAGTTGTATGCTTCTATACCGATTGAATTCATCGCATCCATGCCCGTGCATCGCATATAACAGGTGCCGATTTGGTGGGAGAGGAATCTGAGCATTCTCACTTTAGCGAGAAGGTCTTCGGGGCTCCTGTAGAATTTGACAAACCGACTCACGTCCTCATCGATCAAGTCCGACTTTGTCACCAGGTATTGGCTACCTTCCGGGTCATTTCCCATCTCATAGGTCTTTGCCACCCCTGCTATCATGTGTTTAATCAGTGGGTGCTCATGAACCTTATCCACTTTTCCTCCCAGAATATATGCTACAGGATGAATGTCTTTCAGCGACTCACGGTACTGCTCAGCGGTTTTGATTGCCATCTTTGTGTCTCCTTTTGCCTTTATATTATCTCACACTCAGGTCCTCGAGGACCGTCTTGCAGTTTATCACATACCTCTTTTCCTTACAAAATGTGCCTGTCTGATACTTGCATCGAAGCGTGGGTTCTTTTCACAAAATTGACCCCACGGCCTCGATACGATATTCTTTAACGCCGGGTGATGATAGCCTATGAGATTATATGAATTTGAAGCAAGCGGATTGTTTGCCCGTAAGGGTATCCCGGTGCCGCGTAATGCGGTGGTGACCTCTCCGCAAGAGGCCCAGGGGAAGGCTGAGGAGATTGGGTTGCCTGTAATGTTGAAAGCTCAGGTGCTGACAGGAGGTCGAGGGCTCGCTGGTGCTGTGCAAGCTGCTGAATCGCTCGACCAGGTAGAGAGAGGCACCGAAAGTCTGCTGGCCTCGTCGGTGAGAGGATTGCCTGTACAACAGGTAATGGTGGCTCAGAAAGTCGATGTGGCCAAGGAGCTTTATCTGGGGGTTACCATAGACGGGTACCGCGGCACACCGGTGGTGATCGTCAGTTCCGAGGGCGGCGTATCCGTGAATCAGTTAGTGATGGAGCAGCCAAAGTCGGTAGCGATGAGGCCCCTCTCTATTAGTAAAGGGCTTCGTCTCGCGGAAGCAAGAGAGATGTGCCGTGAAGTAGGCATAGAAGGACATGAGGTGACTCAGGTAGCCAGTATTCTCACAGCACTTTACCGGGTATTTGAAAGCTACGATTGCCTAGTTGCTGAGATTAATCCCCTTGCTCGAACTACTCGGGGTAAGTATTTGGGACTTGACGCCAAGGTGGAAATCGATGATTCAAGCTTGTATCGGCATATCGACCTTAACCTGGACTTCGAAGGCCGGATTGATAATCCTCGGGAGCGAAAGGGACGTGAGATAGGGGTTACATACGTGGAACTCGACGGTGATATAGGGATTATTGCCAGTGGAGCAGGGTTAGGCATGGCCAGCATGGATATAATCAAACAGCAGAAGATGCAACCAGCCAATTTCCTGGAAACGGGTGGAGGTATTACGGCAGAACTTCTGTACAATGCGATGGGCCTTGTGATGCAGAAAGAAGGGCTAAGGGCTGTGTTCATCAATCTCTATGGTGGAATCAACCCCATCCACGAAGGTGCGCAAGGGGTTGGGAAATACATGAAAGAATATAATGTTAGTATCCCTGTGGTGGCTAAGGCGCTGGGGAACCGACAAGAGGAGACATGGAAGATCTTTCGTGAACACGGAGTACATGTTGTTACCGATATTTCCACAGAGAAAGCTATAGAGTATCTAGCAGAGCTTCTGGAGAGAACAGCATGAGCATTCTACTGAACCGAGAGACGAAGGTCTTAATACAAGGTATTACCGGAAGGGTAGGACAAAGCCAGGCACGGTGGATGCTGGAGTATGGAACGAACATCGTTGCTGGTGTTACCCCGGGAAAGGGTGGCTGGTCGGTAGAAGGCATTCCTGTTTATGACACTGTAGTCGAAGCGGTGGCCGAACAAGGCGCTGAGGCATCGGTATTCTTCGTGCCTCCTAATAGCGTAAAGGAGGCAGCTATCCAGACGATTGACGCTGGAATCAAGCTTATCGTTGTGATTACAGAGCATGTACCTGTGCATGATGTTATGGAGATTCGCGAGTATGCCACTGATAGCGATGTGCAGATCGTAGGCCCGACAAGTCCAGGCATTATCACTGTAGGCGAGGCTAAGATGGGGATCATGCCAGGGAATATGTTCAAACCGGGCCGAATCGGACTGATTTCCAGGAGTGGAACTCTCTCTTACGAGGTCAGTGTTAACCTTGCCACCGCTGCTTTTGGGCAGAGCACTGCAGTAGGAATTGGAGCTGACCCTGTAGTGTTCACAAATGTCCCTGAGGTTTTGCGCCTGTTTGAAGAGGATCCTGATACTGACCTGGTGGTGCTCGTAGGTGAGGTTGGTGGTATGCAGGAAGAAGAGGCAGCCGAATACATCAAAAAATCAATAACCAAACCGGTTGTTGCTTACATCACTGGACTGAATGCCCCTCAGGAAAAGCGAATGGGGCATGCCGGGGCTATTATCCAGGGAGATGGAGGAGGTACGGCTCAGAGCAAGGTCTCTGCGCTTCAAGAGGCTGGAGTGGAGGTTGCGCAATTTCCGGCGGAGGTGGTCCGGCTGGTGCAGAAGCGATTGGCATCATCTTGATATCTTCACTTTGATGTTTGGACCTCTGTCAAGAGACGGTGATGAATTGCAAACCCTGATATAGAAATAAGGTAATCGATTTCTTCTATGTCTTCGGGTGCCTGGTTAGCCAAATCAGTATGCTTGCTCTGGTTCCAAACCCGCTACGCCGGGTTAAAGTCAGCCGTGCAGGCAGCCAACCATTTAACATGGACAGTCTGGGAGTGAGCTTCCAAGTATCTCCGCAGGGTTTTTGCCCCACGTACACTCCACCGGTCCATGATGAGTACCATCCCCCGATGGAGATTACGAGAGCGGGAGGGCAAGAAAGTAAGTATGTCCTCAAGACAGATGCTCTCTCGGTGAATATCCAAGAGGTTTAATTATCTTCAAATACAAGTCAGGATTTCCAGATATGAATTCCCAGAATTTCTGACCGCAGTATTTGAAATAATCACCTTTATCTGGGTTGACAGTTCGGCCATAACAGCATCCGTTGACAGCAACGACGTGTAGTTGTGAATTGCTGGTACAGATAGTCTGTTTAGCCCTTCGGAAATCATCCTGCACCTTTCTAATTTGGCTGCTATTTCTCCAGTTCAGGCCAGACTTGATTGCGCCAATGTAGCATATATTGTTCTTATTAAATTCCAGGTCTATACCTTGTGTCGATGATTTCCAACCGTTATATACTTTTTGGTTAACGAACATAGCCAATCCTTCCAAGAAGTTACCAAATATAGTTTCCTCTTGAGAGGATAAATAGGCGTCAAGTAAGATTCTCACCAGGTCTTGAGCAAGCAGAATGTTTCGGGCCTTGAAAAGATAAAGATTCTTTCTTAATAGAATGTTGGTTAATTTAAGGTTTCTTAGACTATCTAGTCTACCCGTGTGGAAGCTGCCGATGTTATGTTCTACATATTGGCGAATTTCCTGTGTGCTAATTACGTCCATAGAGTCACCTGCCCGGAGTTGCCGTTATTTGCAGCTTTCCACTTTTCAATTTCTCCTTGTTTGACTCGGGGTCAAAATCACAAAGATAAAAGGCGAAGGGTGTGGAATGTCACCTCTCTTATGTTATTGCGGGGCTGACGAAATCAGCCGGAGGAGCCCCGGCGCGATATAGGTGCAAGTCGTCAGGGAGTGCTTAGCTGCGCTGGCAAAGACATCGGGTGAAGGGCTGAGGATGGTAGGTGGATGTTATTAAACGTTCTCCCTTCGGTGGATTGAAATTAAGGAACAAAATAGTTTACAATATAGCAGCTTGCTTTGCTTCACCAAATGCACGAATTTGGAATAACTGAAAACATAGTTAATATAGCCTTGGCCAAAGCTAATGAGGCGCAAGCTAGCAAGGTCATCCAAATTAACTTAGTAATCGGCGAGATGGCAGGATTTGTCCCTGACTGCATTCAGTTTTATTTCGATTCTCTGAGCAAAGATACCATCACTCAAGGAGCAATACTCCACTTTGAATTAGTGCCAACTCAATTGCGTTGTCGGCATTGTTCCACGCTTTTTCAACCCCAAGATACCCTATGGTCTTGCCCTAAGTGCCGGAGTCAGAGTATAGAACTATCCAAGGGGCGAGAGTTTTATATTGAAAGCATGGAGGTCGAATGAAAAAAATAGAAGTTATCCAGAACATTCTGGAGGCTAATGAGACCATAGCCAGGAGAAATCAGCAGTTGCTGGATAAGCACAATGTTTTCGCTATCAATATTATGTCCTCTCCAGGTGCTGGCAAGACAAGTCTTATTCAACAAACTCTGACAAGGCTGAAAGGGAGTTGAATGTAGCTGTTATCGAAGGCGATGTTGCCTCCACAGTAGATGCTGAGAAAGTACAGAGTGACGCTAAAGCAGTAGTTCAAATAAATACCCGAACTATGCCGGAGAATTGTTCTTTAATAGCTGCTATGATTGAGCCAGCTTTAAAAGATATACGCCTGGGTGACATAGACATGCTCTTAATCGAGAATGTGGGCAACCTCATTTGCCCCTCTGAGTTTACTCTGGGAGAACACAAACGAGTAGTGATTTCCAGCTTGCCCGAAGGTGACGATAAGCCCATTAAATATCCTCTGATCTTTATTGATGCCGATGCTGTGATAATAAATAAGATGGACCTGCTTCCTTATGTTGATTTCGATATTGCCGCCTTTCGCAATTCTGTCGCAGGACTGCACCCTGGAGCTGAAATTTTTGAGCTTTCCTGCAAGACCGACGAGGGGATAGAAAGGTGGTGCTCCTGGATATTAGCACAAGTAAAAAGCAATGCCACAAAGCAATAGAAATTTTACATACCCGGTTAACCTCATCGGCTTGAGAAAGTTAAGCGATACGAAGGCAACTCGCTAGCATTCTATCTTCGTGTAAAGGTGAAAATGGGGTATTGATGATTTGTGGTGAAACGATATACAATTTGCGGTATATGTAGAGATTTTGGGAAAACTAGGCTACTACAGAAAAGTAGCAAGCTCTAAAGGAGAATTACTCTTATCTGAGAAGCTGTTTGACTGGTAAAGTATGAGTTTTCTAATTACGACGGCGGTTGCTTATCTGATTTATCTTGTTCTCACTATCGGCGGCGACGCCGTTTTTTTGTGGAGTCGTGCCGAACTTATCATCGGGGCGGTGTGCGCAGTGGTGGCTGGTGCTCTGCTAAGAAACCGGTTCATTGGTAAAAATCTGCGGATGCTGAACCCGGCGCGATGGTTTACCTTTCTTGTTTATCTGTTCCCCTTTTTCTTTGCCATGGCTAGAGCCAATTTTGATGTGGCTTACCGTGTCATCACAGGTCGGATTAACCCGGCCATCGTGAAAATAAATCCCAATCTGAAGAACGACCTGTCGCTTACTATCCTGGCTAATTCCATCACCCTGACGCCTGGAACACTGAGCGTGGATGTTGACGAGAAAACCAACGAACTATATGTGCACTGGATAAATATTGACCCTGAGGTGCTCAAGGATATGCCCAGAGATTACCATCCGATATGCGACAGTTTCCCTGACTGGGCAAGGAGAATCGCAGAATGACCTGGCTACCGGTAATCATAGTCATGTTGGTGTGTATTATCATCGCTGTGGCACGCGTCTTTATCGGGCCTGGAGCACCGACGAGGCTGGTGGCTTTTGATACCATCAACACCCTGGTGGTAACCAGTCTGGTCATTTTGGCAATGATGTTTGACCAAGTGATTTTCGTTGATGTGGCCATCGTGTATGCCTTGCTCTCATTCGCTATGACTCTGTATGTGGCCAAATACATTCAGGGGGATAAATTTTAGTGGATACGCTGAATACAGTAAGTTACGTATTCATAGGAATTGGCCTTTTCTTCAATCTGATCGGCGTCCTTGGCCTACATCGTTTTCCTGATATGTACACAAGGCTGCATGCCGCTACCAAATGCACCACCTTTGGCTCTATTTTTCTTATAGCAGCAGTAATCGTGCAATCCGCCGGAATATGGGCACTGGAAGGAGCTTATCCTTCTCAATCTATAATGTGCATACATGCGGTGCTGGCGCTGGTGGCGTTGCTGGTTACCAATGCCACTAGTGCTCACGCTATGGCCCGGGCGGCGCATCGAAGCGGAGAGAAGCCTGCTAGAGCGGTGGTGGACGACCTAGCAGAGAAAGAAAATGACTGACGTCACGGCTTTGATGATAATTCTGCCATTGGCAATGATTGCCTGTGCCGTATTTGTAGCTGTATGCCGAGACCTGCTGTATGCGGTGGTGGTGCTGGCTGTAATGAGTCTGCTGTTGGCATTTCAATTTTATCTTTTGAAGGCTCCTGACGTGGCAATGGCCGAGGCAGGAGTCGGAGCGGCTGTGACCACAGCTATCTTTATCATATCTATCCGAGCAACGGAGCGGAAGGAGTAACCATGAGGCAGTTTTTTGCTTGGCTTTTTCTGATTGTGCTGATGGTGTTCTTGGTGATTGGGGGATTCAAGATGATACACCCATTCGGAGAACCACCTTCCACGATGGATCAGTATATTATCGACAACTCCCAGGAGGAGGCGGGGAGCAATAACGTGGTGGCAGCAGTTGTGTTTGACTACCGAGGATTCGATACACTGGGAGAAGCTACTGTGCTCTTTGCAGCAGTTACGGGGGTGCTGCTTGTTCTGCGAGCTGGTACGAAGAAGGAAGAGATGTAAATATGTCTAAGATTGTGCGTACTGTTGCTAACCAGTTGATGTTGTTTGTGTTAGTTTTTGGTCTTTATGTCATTATGCACGGGCATGTTACGCCTGGTGGTGGCTTTCAGGGCGGTGCCATCATCGCTTCCGGTGTGGTCATGTTGATTGTGGCTTTTGGCTCAGGGCAAATTAAAAAATATCTCCGGGAGCGACGCCTTTCTCTGGTTGAAAGCAGCGGTGCCTTGTTATTTATATTGGTNGCTTTTGCTGGNATAGGTACTGTNTTCTTTTATAACTTTCTGGTTGGCTCACGGATATTTGGAGGAATCCCGCCGACTGGNCCCAATCCTGGTGATGTNTGGACGGGAGGCATTATTCCACTGATGAACCTGGCTGTTGGTTTGAAAGTTATGGCCGGGCTTTCGGCAGCCGTCCTTGCCTTGGCACTCTTCTCAAGTGGGGAGGAAATGGAATAATGACCGAGACCCTTATGGCGAACTTTCCCTTGGTTGCTGCAGTTGTGCTTCTTGGAATAGGGCTTTATATTCTTATCTTCAGGAGAAATCTAATAAAAATCGTGATGGGTATTACCATCTTATCGTCTTCTGTTAACCTCTTTTTGGTAACTCTGGGTTATCGGACAGGAGGCATTGCTCCTATCTATACAGATGCACCGGAAGGGCTGATGGTACTTCCTGTGGTGCAGGCTTTGACCTTGACTAACATTGTTATTGCTGTGGCGACCTCGGCTCTAATACTTTCCTTGGTCATACGTATTTACCGTCATACTGGAAGCCTGGATTCAAAAAAATCTAGAAGGATGAAAGGATAGTAATTTGGCTACCCTGATAGAGCACTCCTCCATATTGATTATAGCCGTTCCTTTATTGATAGCATTTCTAACGCCGCTAATCGGCATGGCGAGTAAGAAAGCCAGAAATGCAGTTGTATTAGTTGGTCTGGCTTTTGTCGCCTTTCTGGTTTTTACCCTGGCGAGAGACGTCATCCTCAATGGTATCCACACTTATACCCTTGGTGCCACGTCTCCTAGTCTTACTATTCCCGAGAGCACTATGGTGCCGGTGCGAATAATTCTGGAAGTAGACGGTGTATCTGCATTTATGGCCATTGTAGTTGCAATTGTTTCTTTGGTGGCAGTTATATATTCCCTGTCCGCTATGAAGGGAGAGACGGGACAGAACAGGTTCTATACCCTGTTGCTGCTTATGGTAGCGGGCACTTTCGGGATGGTGTTTACCGGTGACCTGTTTAACCTGTTCGTCTTTTTAGAAATAACTTCTATTTCGGGAGCAGCACTGATAGCTTTCAGAACCAGGTTTGCTGACAGTCAAGAGGGCGGATTCAAATACATAGTTGTATCTGCCATTGCGTCCCTGATGGTCCTCTTTGCTATTAGCCTGCTATATGCCCAGTATAACATGCTCAATATAGGAGCTCTTGCCGCAGCAATGCAATATACGATGCTAGATAGAATAGCGCTGGTCATATTAATTGCTGCCTTTGCTATGAAACTGGGTGGCGTTCCCATGCATATGTGGCTCTCGGATACCTATTCAGTTGCTCCGGTAAGCATAACTGTTTTGCTGATAGCGGCCAGTCAAGCGAGCATGTATGCCCTTATGAGAATATGCTTTATCCTTTATGGGGTTACTCTCGACCAGGCTGTGGTAGGGTGGATAGTTATAGCCATCGGAATATTGAGCATGTTCATTGGGGTCACTATGGCTGTGCGGCAAACGGATATCACGCGCTTGATTGCCTATAATTGCGTGTGCGAGGCTGGGTTTATGTTGGTTGGGCTCGGGGTTGGGCTTACCGTTTTGGGCAATCCGACAGCTTTAAGAACTTACGGAACGATGGCTATCAGTGGTTCTATTTTTCATATGATAAATCATGCCCTATTTGAAGGACTCCTCTTCCTGGTCGCGGGGGCGATATTTTATCGCATCGGCACGAGAGACCTTAACCAGATGGGGGGTCTCGGTCATACCATGAAGTTCACGGCAGCGTTTTTCCTGCTTGGAGCTCTGGCCAGTTCTGGTCTTCCTCCTTTCAATGGCTTTGCTTCGAAAATATTGATTTATGAGTCTATATATCAATTTAACCCAATCCTAACCATAATTGGTATATTGGTTTCGATTATAACTCTGGCTGTTTTCGTCAAAGCTTTTTTCTCAGCATTCACCGGAGCGGTGTTGCCTAAATATGAAGACACAAAAGAAGCACCAAAAACGATGATAGCAGCCATGACCATTTTCGCTGTAATCATCATTATTTTTGGTCTGTTTCCAGGTCTAATCGTTGATTGGATAGTGCGCCCGGCCACCGATGCTTTAGTGGACCAGGCATCATACATCAACGCAATCATGGGAGTTATACCATGACGTTAATTGCAGAATCTGGCTACGAGTTTTGGAATCCCATCATCTGGCTCATTACCTTTGCTGTAGTGATGGTCATAGTCTACTTCTTCAGAAAACAAGGAGTGGAAAAATATAAGAAGGGTGAGGATCAGGCACAGATTTTCCTATGTGGGGAGGAGGTCCCCGAGGCAGAACAGCGTCGGGTGAGAGGGGGTAATGTATACTGGGGATTCTTTGAAACCCTTAAGGAATATTATGATGGAATCGTAAGACTACATACTGGAATCGTAAATGACTATGTAGTTTGGTTCGTAGCTGTTATGGCTATAAGTGCCATAATACTACTTATTGTCAAGCTAGTTGGATAATCTGAAGCAATATGGGAGAAGAAATTGAGCTTAAAGGCATTTAAGAGAGCACTGTGGGTTTACCATCTCAACACTGGTTCGTGCAATGGATGCGATATTGAGATTCTAGCTGTGCTTACCCCTAGGTATGATGTTGAGCGTTTTGGCATAATGCTTGTCGGCTCGCCGCGCCATGCCGACGTTTTACTGGTGACAGGTCCGGTGGTCAAGCAAATGGTGCCGCGCGTGAAGCGTATATACGAACAAACACCTGACCCCAAGCTGGTCGTGGTAGTTGGTAGCTGTGGCATAGAAGGAGGTGTATTCTACGAATCGTATAGCCTGGCGGGACCTGTAGACCAGATTATACCGGTTGATGTTTATGTCCCGGGATGTCCACCCCGGCCTGAAGCCATCATAGAAGCAGTGGTCAAAGCCTGGGTAAAGCTCGAAAAAGCTGAGCAGGGAGTTAGATAAATGGAATTACTGAAACCTGGTGAAATAGTTGATAGCTTTAAGACAGCTTTGGGAGATGGAGTTCTTGACGCCAAAATATATGAGCGCGAGGTTGCCGTCAAGAAGAATAAGTTCCGCAGCCTTTGGGTTGAGGTTAAAAAGAGCGCCTTTCGCGACGCTGTAGAGCATATCTGCCACCTCCAGGAATATCCTCACCTGGCCATTATCTCCTCGAGCGATCTGGGTGCTGAGGTTGAGCTCATCTACCACTTCACCATTTACTACGGTCATCATCTGGAGGAGTTGAGCCTGGGGTTGCGGGTGAAGCTACCCAAGAGCGACCTGAGGATACCGACAATTACAGATATCATTCCCGGGGCAATATTTACCGAGCGTGAAACTCAGGAGATGATGGGAGTGGAGGTGGTCGGTATCCCTGATAAAAGACGATTATTCCTGCCTGAAGATTTTCCCGAAGGTGTTTATCCCTGGAGAAAGGATGAGAAGGGCCCACCCGATGACATGCTTAGGGTTCTGCCAGGAAGGAAGCAAAAATGATACACGAAGAGACGAAAAAGGCAACTTATACTATCCCTGTAGGG
>JGI24025J20009_10003173_pt1 | contig 11339 bp, 10 predicted proteins | sample Cruoilmetagenom3_FD_20009 | JGI IMG/M metagenome (IMG submission 20009) | reverse complement strand
CACCTGTACCTTTGAGCTCTTCTCCCATTAATAGGAAGGCATCGATAAGATTTACATCCTCTCTTTTAAAATAATCCTGTAGCTTGGACCTGTTTAATTTATAGAGAAATTCTGCTATCTTGCCTACTAGTTTCATCGTACTCATGGATTCCGAAAAGGAGTACCAAAAAACTTCCTTGCCGGATTGTAGAGCAAATTTGTTTATCAGGGCTGTCTTTCCTGACCCGCCAATTCCTGTGATGCATAAAATTTTTGAGTCAACTCTCATGAACTCTCTGAGTTCCTTCAGCTCCTCATCCCTTCCAAAAAAGTATTCTATCTCAGGCCTGGCTCCATAAGGGTAAATTCTGGAGATAGAAGCCATCACGGAGTTAACATCGATTATGTTGCCCTTGGATAAATTCTTCAAAAGAAAAGTGTAATTCATCGCTACAGGTAGNTTGGCCGTCCTTTGTATGTGTGACATGGCCTCTCTTGTTTCCATTTCTAATATTCGGCCTCTGTCTTTTACTCTTATAAGAGTCTTGTCGATCTGACTCCTCACCTCTTCGGCTTTTTGAACTCCACTTATAGTTAAAGAATGGATCACATCAAATTTACTTCCAAATTTTATAACTTCATCAAAAGTGACTCTCTTTTCCTCTAACCAACCTTTTAACTCAAACTCTCTGAGTATTTTTACAGTTGTGTAAGATGGGAGCCCCACGGCCTTTGCAATAGACTCTCGGGTTAGTGTCCTTGAAGGTTTTCCGGAAGTTTGCTTTGGGAGTAGGTCAAACAGATGGATCAGAACCCTTGCTTGCGGAGAGATACTTGTTAGGTCTACCATTTTAATGGTCTATCGATTTTCTAGTATAAATAAATTGGTGTAAAGAACTAATCAGAAGTTTTTAAATCAGAAATTTTTACAGGTTTACAAAAGTCTGGGCGATTGAGAGAGCAGTTTCTGGGAGGAATAAAAAAGAAGAGAGGTAGATGTTTTTGCTGAACTAATTTGAGGGGAAAAATGCCCTGAAGAAGCCTCAAGGGATAGAGCAAAAAAGAGGGAAAAATAAAAATGGGGGATGAAGAAAAAGATTAATATACAATTATAACTATTAAATAAACATCTTTTTACCAAAAAAAGACAATCGGATGGATAGAATGGCAGAAAAAACCGATACAGGAAAAACTAAAGAATCTAAGGAGGAGAGAGAAGTTTCTAAGGTGAAGGGGGGAAAAAAGCTAGAGGAAGAAAAAGGAATTGGCTATGCCTTATTTCATAATTTGCCTTTGCCTGCATCTTTATCAGACCCTGCAGGTGTGAGGACGGATGTTAACGAGGCGTGTCTTACACTCTACAAGAGAAAGAAAAAAGAATGGATCGGAGCAAAGCTTGAAGAGATGTATGAAAAAGTAGATGCTCCAAAAATCAGAAAAGCGGTAGAGGATTGCAAGAAGGTTGGCCACGGTACATGCGAAGTAACTGCAATTAGAGGAGATGGAACTAAATTCCCGGTTATTTTGAACTTTTCAACTCTTAAAGATAAAAAAGGAGAAGTTAGCCATATGGTTTGTACTGCGACTGACGTGACCGAGCTCCGCAAACGAGAGGAGACGATAGAAGATGCAAGAAGATTTGCAGAGAACTTATTTAACGTCAATCCTCATCCTTTGTCTCTCAATACTTTAGAGGGGAAAAAGGCTTGGGTTAATGATGCGTTTGCAGATTATTTTAAAGTTTCTAAAGAAGAAGTCAAAGGGATGGCTATCGAAGAGTTTTATAAAGAAAAAGACAGAATAAAAACAGCAATAGCAGATGCGAAGGAAGAGGGGATTAGCTCATGTGAAGCAACCGCAATAAAAGCGGATGGGTCAACCTCCCAAGTTTTGCTGCATTTTGCACCAATCAAAAATGAAAAGGGGCAGATTACCTATTTGTTCGCAACTGTGATGGATATTTCTAAACTTAAAGAAGCAGAAAGAGAGATGGAAGAAGCAAAATTGTACGCTGAAAGACTGATTAGAAACACTCCGGTCCCGATAATTTTGTATTCTCCTGAAGGGCTGGTAACCGATTGCAATCCAGCCACGGAATTGCTTAGTGGAAGAAAAAGAGAGGAGCTGCTTGACACAAAAGTCGAAGAATTATATGAAGAAGATTCTAGAAAAGATGCAAAAGGTCTTTTGACCGAATCAATGGAAAAAGACAGTGCTTCAAAAGAACTTTTGTTGCACAACAAGAAAGGTAAAAGTGTGCCAGTAATGTCTCACGCGGCCGTAATAAGAGACATTTCTGGAAAACCGGTTGGGGTGGTTAACGCCATAAGCAACATAACGGCAATAAAGGAAAGAGAACAAGAGTTGACTGATGGAATGGAACAATTTGGTGAGGCATTTGGTAGAATATCGGGAGGAGATCTGGAAGCGAGAGTTGAAATCAGGAAGCTGGGTAGCGGTCTGAGAGTTATGGGAGACCACCTGAATAGGGTGCTTGCAACCATGGATAAGAACTTTAAAGATCTTCAAAACAGCAAAGAAACGGCCGATAAAGAAAGAAGCAACCTGGCAAGAGCGGTGAAAGAGATAAACGAGGTTTTATCAAAGGCAGCAAAAGGCGAACTGACTCAAAAGGTAAATGTAGATGCACTTTCAGAAGATCTAAAAGAGGTAGGCGAAAACATCAACGGAATGGAAGATGCAATTAGTAACTTAATTATGCAGGCGATGCAAACGAGTGAAGAGGTGAGAGAAACCTGTAAAACAATTCTGTCATCCGCTGAAGGAGTAAGTGCTTCTAGTCAACAAATGACTAACGCAATTCAACAGATATCCAAGGGTGCTTCAGATCAAGCCAACTTGAGCACAAACATTAAGCAGGGAAGTGACAAACTAAAGAAGATAACTCAAAGTGTCCTTTCTGGAGTTAGAACAACTGCAGAAAAAATTAATGCCATTGCAGGTGAAAGTAGAGAGGGAGAGAAATATGCAGGGAATGCAGCGGAAGGATCAAGAGCAATAGCACAATCGTTTGACACGGTAGCTAAAAAGATTGAGGAGTTGGGAAAAAGTATAGAGAAGATTACTTCAGTGACTAAAGTAATAACAGACATTGCAGACCAAACAAACTTATTAGCTCTGAATGCTGCTATTGAAGCTGCTAGAGCGGGAGAGCATGGACGAGCATTCGCAGTTGTTGCCGATGAGATAAGAAGACTTGCATCGGGATCGAAGGAATCGGTCCAACAAATCACATCCATGATAGAAACCATGGAAAGGGAAAAAGGGGAGACAGTCTTATCAGCCAACAAATCAATAAGCTCTGTCAATGAGGGAAGAAAGACAATAGAAAATGCGTTAAATATTCTGCAGGGCATACCAAGCATAGTTGAAGAAACCGCTTCCATCGCTCAGGAGATAAGACAGCAAACCGAAGAAGAGGCAAAGTCGGTTGAAGAGATTGATAAACAAATTGCTGAGGTTTCGCTTATAGCCGAAGAGAATGCTGCGGCAACCCAGGAGACCTCGGCTTCGACTGAAGAGCTGATGGCATCCATGGAAGAGTTAACAGCGATTTCGGAGAGACTGGGTAATGCGGCCGATGAACTTAAGGTTTCTTTAGAGAGATTTAAGATAAAATGAGCGACCAATTCGTTGTTTTTACTCTCGGAGAAGAGCTTTACGCTGCCGACATAGAGGAGGTATTAGAAATAAGACTGTTGGAAAAGATCACTGAGGTTCCTGGTGGGGCACCTTATTTGAGAGGAATGATGAATCTCAGAGGAAAGGTCATACCGGTTTTTGATCTGGCTGAAAGAATCGGAGTCGATATAAAAGGAAAAGGCTACAAAAAGATAGTCATCGCTGAAATAAATGAAAAGCTGGTTGGCCTGCTAGTGAATGAGGTTAGTGGAGTAGAACGATTCGATACTATCGATGAGATGCCCGAGCTTATAGCCCAACGGGGTGAGAAAGGATACATAAAGGGAGTGAAAAGGGAAGACGATAGACTGATAATGATCTTGAAGATCGGAGGGATATTTTCTGAATGATTAGAGTTTTGGTGGTAGACGATTCTCTTTTTATGAGAAAACAGATTGAAGATATGCTATCGAAGGATAAAGAGATAAAGGTAATAGGAGAAGCTAAAGACGGATTGGAAGCAATCGAGAAAATAGAAAAGCTGAATCCAGATGTTGTAACGCTTGATATATTGATGCCAAAAATGGATGGGCTGCAAGCTTTGAAGGAGATTATGAAGATTCATCCAACTAGGGTGGTAATGGTGAGCGGTGCGGATAAAACGGAGGGAGATATCGGAATAAAATCTTTGGAGGAAGGCGCAATAGGTTTTGTTTCAAAACCTTATGGGCCGATATCCCCATTGGAAACCGTCAAAGACGAAATCCTTCTACAAGTAAAAAACGCCGCTAAAGTGGACTTGGGCAAAGTGATGAGTAGAAAAAGGAAGGCAAAGAAGCCGGGTCCAAAGGTTAAAGAAGAAGAAGCAAAAATAGCAGTGGGAGTAGGTGCCTCGCTTGGTGGAATAAGGGCCATGGAAGAGATAATCCCAAAGATAGAATACTATGATCACGCGGCCTTCTTCGTAGTTCAGCACCTGCCATCCCCTTTTACAGTATCATTTGCGGACAGGCTGAACAAGCTCTCAAACTTGAAAGTGGTGGAAGCAGAGGACAAAGAAAAAATAGTGGCAGGTAGAGTATACGTAGCCCGCGGAGGCTACAAGATGAAATTGAAAGATAAGCACATAGAGCTCATTGAAGAAGACAAAGAACCGGTAATCAAAAACACCATAGACACAACGATGGAGTCTATATCAAGAGAATTTGGAAAAAACTCAATAGGGGTGCTATTAACCGGAATGGGAAAAGATGGAGCTAGAGGACTAAAGCGTATGCGTGAAAAAGGAGCTTTTACGATTGCCGAATCGAAAGAAAGCTGCGTGGTCTTTGGAATGCCAAAAAGTGCAATAGAGATGGGTGCGGTTGATGAAATTCTCCCCNNCAACCAGATTGCAGACGCGATTCAATATCTTTTAAAAGAGATGGAGTAGATGGAAAAGAGGTATTTAGATCTTTTCAAAAGAGAGGCAAAAGATTTAGTTACAAAGATGGAGGACTCTCTTCTGGAGCTTGAAAAATCTCCAGAAAATATAGATCCTATAAATGAGTTTTTTAGAGGTGCCCACTCAATCAAAGGAATGGCCGCCTCGATGAGTTTCAATAACATTTCAGAGTTAACCCATGCGATGGAAAATTTAATGGCGGTGTATAGAAGTGGAGTTAAACCAGGCGAAGAAGAGATAGAACTATTGTTCAGATATGTTGATAAACTTAGGGAAATGATTGAAAAGGCGGGGACGGAAAAGTTAACAAAAATGGATGCGCAGCCTCTTATCGAAGATATCAAAGAAAGGACAGAGAAAATAAAAGAGAAGGTAAAAGAGAAGGTAAAAGAGAAGGAAGCTGAGAAGGAAGCAGGGGAGAAAGAGAAGAAAGCTGAAAAGGGAGGAGGGGAGGAGCAACTGATTCGCGAAAAGATTTTGCCAAAAATTAAGCGAATAGAGACTATCAAATTGAACGTGAAATTTTTGGATAACCTTATGGACTTGGTAGGAGAACTGCTGATAAACAAAAATAGACTTCAAATGATTGCTTCAAAGTCCAAGATAAAGGAGTTTGATGATGCTTTTAATCAACTCAGCATGCTTTTGGACGATTTGCAGAAAGAAGTCTTCGAGGCAAGATTACTGCCTCTGGATCAAATCTTTGAACAATTTCCTAGAGTTATTAGAGATTTGGCACGTGCAGAAAATAAGAGAATAGAACTGAAGCTTCAAGGAGGGGGCATAGAAATTGATAAGGCAATTCTGGATAGCCTCTCAGAACCGCTGATACACCTGATTAGAAATGCAGTAGATCATGGAGTTGAAAAACCCCAAGAAAGAAAGAGGGCAGGCAAAAATGAAATGGCTAAAATATGGATAAGGGCAAAGAGAGGAGAAAATTCGATAATAGTTGAGGTTGAGGACGACGGAAAGGGCGTGGATATTGAAAAGATAAAGCAAAAGGGGCTAAAAAAGGAGTTGATAAAAGAAGAAGCTGCTAAGGAAGAAATTTTAAACTTAATGTTTGTACCTGGGTTCAGCGGGTCTGACCGTGTCACCAAAGTTTCAGGAAGAGGAGTTGGTATGGATGTGGTTAGGGAGGTTGTAGAATCTCTAAAGGGAAGCGTTTCTATTAAGACTCAAGCAGGAAAGGGAACGAAGATTTCACTAGTTTTTCCCTTTACGACAGCAATAAGCAAAGCTCTGGTTGTGGAAGCAAAAGGCAATAAGTATGGGATTTTGCTCGATGATATTCAAAGCACGATAAACTTAGAGAGAGCCAAGATAAGAAGGATGGAAAATAGGAGGGTCGTCCTCCTGCGAGATGCGGTTGCTCCCCTTATCAATATTCACCAACTTTTTACAGGCGTTGAAGAAGAAGAACCGGCTATTGGTGGTTATGGTATAATCATTCAAGACGAAAACAGGATTGCCGTGATAGCGGTTGAAGACATTGTCAGTCAACAAGAATTGGTTGTGAGGTCTTTGCCGGCCTATCTAGGCAGCGTAAGGTTCTTTTCTGGAACGGCAATTCTAGGAGACGGAACAGTGATTCTGACCCTTAATCCCGCTAGTATCTTATCTTCTGGAAAATCCTAAGCTTGGGATACAAAGGTAAAAAAGATTCGCCTAAAGAAAAAGGCAAGCTTTCAACTTCCCCTAAAACTAGATATCCATTTGGCTTGAGTGAATCAAAAATATTACTAACTATTTTCTCTTGGCCTTCTTTTGAAAAATATATTAGCACGTTTCTGCACAATACCAAATCAACAAATTTGAAGGGTGAGGACGAAAAAAGATTCAATTTTTGGAAATCTATAAATTTTTTTATCTCCTCATTTACACGATATTTTTCGCCTACTTTTTCAAAGTACTTTTTTTGTAGTTTGTTCCCCACATCTTTAACTTTCTCCCAATCATAAATCGCGTTCTCGGCAATGCTGAGTGCACTCTCATCTAGATCTGAGGCATAGATTTTAGGGTAAAAATCTTCGAGGTTGTCTCCCAAAGCCTCGCTCAGCAGCATCGCTAGCGAGTAAGATTCCTCTCCGGTTGCGCAGCCAGCGCTCCAAAATCGGATTCTCTTTCTATTTTTTCTCCATCTCTCTTCAACGATTTCTCTAATCAAATAATTTATCTTTCTCCAAACAGCCTCTTGTCTAAAGAATTTTGTAACGTTTATTAATAGGGCCTTAGCCAACTTATCATATTCTTCGGGGTGTTCATCTAGAAAAGCTAGATATTGAGAAAGATTGTCAGTGTGAGTTGAAAAGAGTCTCGATTTGATTCTCCTTTCGATAAAATTTCCCCTGTATGGTCTCAAATCCACACCAAATCTATTTTTTATTCTCCACTTTAGGAGGATTAATTCTTTCATCCAGAAAAATTTATGGTTGAATCAGTTTATAACTCTTTTTATGAGGGTTTGGTTCTAACGAAGAGGGAGACTAGACGTATAACTTTTGTAAATAAACCTTGCCAAATGGAGAAAAGGAAGGGAAAGATTTAAATTTGAGTAAGAAATACATAATTGAAGAGGTAAAAGATGCCTAAGGTAATGTTAGTGGATGACTCGAAGTTCATGAGAATGTTGTTGAGAAACATAATAAATTCCATCGAAGATTTTGAGATAGTGAGCGAATGCGACGATGGTTCAAAAGCTATAGAGGAGTACAGCAAAAGCAAACCAGACATAGTATTAATGGACTTGGTTATGCAAACAAGTGGCATAGATGCTACCAGAGAATTGAAAAACTATGACCCGAAAGTGAGTATAGTTTGCTGTACTGCAATGGGCGGAGAAGAAGCTTTAATGAAAGATGCTATTGATGCTGGAGCTGAAAAGAGATACATCACAAAGCCATTTAAAAAGGAAGAGGTAGAAGACGCTCTTAAGAGCGTCATGTAGAAAAAATAGGTAACCCATTAAGCTGTTTCTTGTCCTGCAGGTTTTTTCGGCAATGCCGATGATACAAATGTGTAGTCCTGCTTGAAGAGAATTAAAGATTTTTACGTTTTGTTCTGTTTCGTTAAATTGTTTTTTCTACCCATCTAACGGAGAAGTTTTCTCTGATTGAGTACATGATTCTCATTTTTCCTGAGTTGATGTAAAAAAAGCAGTTTCTCCCTCTTGCACCGCCAATATCTTTTGCAATTAGTTTGATGTTTAGTTCTCTGAGTTTTTTTAGTGCACTCTGAAAGTTTCTTTTGCCAGTATTACTACCAAACATTGCTGCGCCACCAGCTATCTTCGCTTCAAATTCTACTCCACCCTCTCTTTTTGATTCTTCCCAAAGAAGCTCGATGCCAGTATCAGCATATTTTGCACTTTTTACGACCTTTGGGTCTTGTTTAGGAAGCAATGCGTGAATCAAGCCGCCTACCTTTTTCCTACGGTCGTAAATCGACACAACCACGCACGAACCAATGCCGTGGGCGGTAAGCACTCCGCTGTCGGTGGTAACAGCATAGTCCCCTATAGTAACTTCCCTTCCCCCATCTTCTTCCATATTTCACCTACCAAATCAAAGAAAGGAAAGAACGTGAGCAGAAGAGAAATCTTTTCCACTTCTATCTTGATGCTCACAACTGTAAAGAATATCCACCTAATGTGTTCCATTTGTTCTGCCAGTGCTGGATCAATGATAGAAAGGGGGAGATCTACGGTTAGCTGTGGGGGTTCCAGATTTATCTTCATTCCTGCAAAGTTGGCAATTGAACCCACAACGGCTCCCGAAAGTATGTTACTTATTTCCAGCAGGGCTGACTGCTCCATCTCACCCATTTCTTTAATTTTTCTATTAAACAAAAATCCAAGCAGTTTTTCTGCGTCTTCCATCCCTGCAAGCATGAATATGACTCCTCTCCTGTCCCCACCAAAAGCGGAGTTAATGCCTATCACCACTTCTCTTTTATTGGAGGGTAAAAAATCAAAACCGTCTGAAGGTTTGCTGACCCAAACCTCAGGAAGATCGATATTTACCCTCTTGCCGATCATCTTTGAAAGTCTAGCTGCAGCATTGCCTGCACCAAAGGAACAGATCTCACGAAGTGTGTCTTCGTACAGCTTTTTCTCTTTATCTGAATTCTTTTTTTCTTCTTTCATTCCATTTATCTATAAGCTATTGGCTATTAAATCTTTCGTTTGTTTCCTGTTTTTATCGATTAAATCACCGATGCAAACTGAAAATGTTTTAAAACTAACTCACTGCCTTTATTAAAGATCTTGCACTCGGCGAAACACAACTTGNTCCCTACTTTTTTAATCTCCCNGAAGCCCCTTAGATTGCCCTCGCGCACTCCTTTTAAATAACTTATGCTCATCTCCACAGTGACTATTTGCTTACTGTCGACGGAATATAAAGCGCTGCCCATGCAAAAGTCCAAGTCTCTGCTTGAGCTCATCTCTAACCGGAAGGATAACCTTGCTCTTCCCATTTTCACATGAAACGATTTTGCAGTCAAGAAATTTGTCAAACCCACCTAAGGGATGCATAAGAATTCTGAGTGATGTTCAAATATAAATTTAATCTAAATTTATCCCATATATCTTTTCTGGGAGTTCCTTCATTGCAAAATTTATATTTTTTTCGCTAGTTACAGAATTTTCGATTAATCTTTTTACAGTTTTGGGAAGAGTTTTTGGACCTATGACTGCACCAGGCCTCTTCGGATCGTCAATGTAATCACTCTCGAGCAAAAAGCTGTCCATTTTTTCAAAAGCGTTCTTTGCGTTTTCAAACGTTGCGATTACGCTCGGAGTCAGTCCGAATGTGCTTTTAACTATCGGCGAGAAGTGCTTTATCACCCTGCCTTTTTTGATTCCTACTTTTCCGGCAATTTGTGAGATCTCTTCATAAGTTTTGTCAGAGCTTTCACTGTGTATTATTACTGCACAACCAACATCCTTTGCTCTCATCATTGCGTACTCCATCACCTCATTAGATGCATCCCAAACCTCGGGGGACGTCTCATAGTGGGGCCTTCCAACTTCCCCGATCGCGTTTGCTTTCCCATCTCCAACGCACCTTGCAGCCAACTCAATTCCTTCCACCATGATCTTCTTCGCCTTGTCTAAACTTTTGAAATCGCTGATTCGTGAGGGATGCACCCCCAAGGCGGTAAAAATTTTCACACCTGTTTTTTCTTTTGCATCCCTCACAAGCGAAAGGAGGATCTCGTATTCTCTCATGAAATCTTCCCCTCTCTTGATCTCGATGTAGGGCTTACTCACGACCATCATTGCTGTTCCTCCGCTTTTCTCAAACTCTTTCACGGCCTCCACACCTTTCCCATTGGAATCCATATGAAAGTGATTATCGTATACAATCATGAAAACAAAAATGAAAAGCGAGTTAAAAATCTTTTCAAAAAGTCCAAACATCTCATGCAGTTTGTTTATCGATTTATCAAACAACTTGGGATTGTGTCCAAAATTAGGCGTGTGAAAAAGAATATAAAGCGGCTTTAATATTTTATAAAGTTTGGAAAAAGGAAAAGAATGGAAAAAAACTTGGCGATACTTGAGAGGTATAAAAAGAGGAAGATATCGGCAGAGGAAGCAATCAGACTGCTTTATGATCAGCAAATACTTGAAATAGAAGATTTTGCGCACATTGATCTCGATAGAAAGCAGCGCTGTGGGATTCCTGAGGTGATCTTAGCGGAAAACAAGGATGACGAACAGATCGTAAAGATAACAAGAGAGTTGGTTGAAGAGAAGGGGTACGCGATCCTGACTAGAGTGAGCGAGGGGCAACATAAAAAAATAAAAAAATTAAATTATCCAACCCGGTGGGAGAAGCAGGCAAGAGTGCTGGTTGTGACGAAGGAAGAGCATGAGCCTTGCAAAACCGGAGGGAAAGTCGGAATAATAACGGCAGGAACCGCGGACATCCCTGTCGCTGAAGAAGCGAGGGTGGTGGCGGAAGAACAGGGATGCGAAGTCCTCACTGGTTATGACGTGGGAGTGGCTGGAATCCATAGGTTGGTTCATGTGATTGAGGAGTTTTTAAAGAACAAAATCGATGTTTATATTGTTGTGGCGGGAAGAGAGGGTGCCCTGCCCACTCTGGTTGCGGGATTGGTCGAGGGCCCTGTCCTGGGTTTGCCGACCTCTGGCGGCTACGGAGTGGGCGGCGAAGGCAGAGCTGCCATCTGCTCGATGCTTCAGTCGTGCTCTCCACTGGCCGTCGTCAACATCGATGGAGGTTTTGTTGCGGGAGTTGTAGCG
>JGI24025J20009_10003171_pt1 | contig 11343 bp, 9 predicted proteins | sample Cruoilmetagenom3_FD_20009 | JGI IMG/M metagenome (IMG submission 20009) | reverse complement strand
GTTGTCTACCTCGCCGAGGTCCCTGACGTAACGATCGAAGAGGCCCCTCCCCTCCCGCCAGACATGCCCGAGAAGGAGGAAGCGGAGGATGAAGTTGCCTACCTCGCCGAGGTCCCTGACGTAACGATCGAAGAGGCCCCTCCCCTCCCGCCAGACATGCCCGAGGAGGAGGAAGTCCCGGACATTGGCCAGGTAAGCCGGGACCAGGCGGACATGGATCTGCCTGCTGTCGTCGTCCCTGAGGATGGTGGCCGCCCGCCCGGGGTGACCGAACCGGACATCTCTCGGCCAGTACCGGAGCACGCCAAACCACGAGGGGCTATCTGGGCGCTTAAGGACTACTATGAACGTTGGTCGAGACGCCCTCGACCGGTATGGCTTGTCCCGCTTCTGGCGAGTTTGGCCGGCATCGCAGTCGTGAGTGTTGTCGTTATCCTACTGCTGAACCGCGCGCCAGGCTGGCGAATATCTAGGACGACCCCAACCTCAGCTCCTCAGATGGCTTCCGCTACGTCTGTGGAAGCTGCTCCCATCGCGACACCGACCAACACGCCTGTCCCGCCGAAGCCATCGCCGCCGGCAGAGACCGATACGCCGATACCTCCGACAGCCACACCCGTGCCCCAACCCACGAGCACGAGCACACCGTCGCCCACGGTCGTGGTCCAACCCACCAGCACGACTGCACCGTCGCCCACGCCCACACCGGCGTTCACACCCACACCGGTGCCCACACCGACGCCGGCCATACCACAGGTCCTGGTGGACGGCACCTACAACGTCCGCGCCGGCCCAGGCACAAGCTACGCCCGAGCAGGCCAGGTGCGGGCCGGTCAGACGCTGGACATCCTGGCCAGGAATCGTGATGGCACGTGGTGGCAGGTGTGCTGTGTGGATGGCGAGGAGGTATGGATCAAGGCCGACCTGGCGCCCACCCAAGGCCCAACTGGTGCTGTGGCCGTGGCTGCCGACATCCCGCCCACGCCGACACCAGCACCTCCCACGGCTGCTCCCACAGCAGCGCCGACCGTTGTCGAGGGCGTGCCCGCTGAGTTGCCTGGGAAGATCGCCTTCCCCGTGTTCGACCCGGGGCGCCGCACCTATAACCTCTACGTGGCCAGCCCGGACGGTTCAGACATCGAGCAGGTGCTGGACGAGGCCAGCCAGCCGGCCCTCAGCCCCGACGGCCAGCATATCGCCTTCCGCCACTGGTGGAACGGCGGCCGGGGTATCGCGGTGATGAATACCTACGGCGGCGACCTGCGGAAGTTCTCCAATTTCCACGAAGATGCGCTGCCCTCTTGGTCGCCGGATGGCAAGGCCCTGGTCTTCTTCTCGCGCCGGGAGTCAGACCGCAAGAGCCGCATCTACCAGGTCTGGTTGGCGGACAGAACCGAGTGGGAGATGGCTCGCGGTGGGGAACCTGTGTACGGCGAGTACCCCACCTGGATGGCGGACGGCTCCATCGTCTACCGGGCCACCTGGCCAGAGATGGGAATCGCGGTCATGAAAACGGACGGCTCGGGCGATAGGCTGCTCTTCTCGGACGAGTCGGCCACGGCCCCCGCTGCTTCCCCCGACGGCGCCTACATCACCTTCATGTCTCTACATGAGGGCAACTGGGAGATCTACCGCATCAACACCGATGGGTCCGGACTGCTGAGGCTGACCGACAATGAAGCCAACGACGGTCTCCCTGCCTGGTCGCCTGATGGCAACACCATCGCCTTCATCTCCGACCGAGATGGCGCCTGGGGCATGTGGGCTATGACCGCTGATGGACAGGGACACACGCGGCTGTTTGAGCTGCCTGGCTCTCCCAATGGCCTGATCCCCGACGAGCCGGACTATACCACCAAGGGATGGCTGGAAGAGCGCATATCCTGGAGCCCATGAGCCGCGGAAAGGGGAACGGGGCAACGAGGAAACGAGGCGACAAGTAGACAAGCACAAGGTGCAACGCACTTGATCCGCTCCATGTTCGACCGTTTGCTTAGCCGAATCGCGCTTCAGAATAGCCTGATTCCACAACCGGAGTGCGTTGCACCCGAGGCAGCCTGAACTCCTTGATGCTGCAAATTCCCTGCAAACGAGTCAAGATTCCCTGTGCTGCTCCCAGCGGACGGCCACGCCCACTGACCAGCCGCTGGACATGGCTATCCAGCGGGAGCACACAGGAGAGAAGACTCGTCGGATGGAATAGAGTGCTGACTCCCCTGAAAAAGGTCATTCAGCCACAGAGACACAGAGTACACAGGGGAAACATCAAGGTGCAACTCAAAGTTGTTCAGCAGCAGACGCAAAAGGGCAGAGATGACTCTACTGAACGTGCAGAGCCTGACCGCTTGCCTTTTCGCCAAGGAGATGCTACAATCCCGAAGCTCGCGATTCGGCCGCGAGCAATGAGGTGAAAAGATGCTGGACAAGCTGGCGAAGATCGAGGAACGATACGAAGAACTGAATAGACTGATGGCCGACCCCGAAGTGGTCGTGGATCACGAGCGGATAGCGAAGCTGGCTCGCGAGCAAGCGGGGATCGAGGAACTGGTGCAGAGCTACCGCCGTTATCGGGTTGTGGAGAAGGAATCGGCTGAAACGCAGGGGCTGCTAGAAGATGAGACCGATCCTGAGATGCTGGAACTGGTCCGGTCGGAGGCGGAGTCGCTGGAGCGAGAGCAAGAAGAGCTGTGGCAGAAGCTGCGGCTGATGCTCTTGCCCAAGAATCCCAACGATGTAAAGAACGTCATCATGGAGATCCGCGCCGGTACCGGTGGCAACGAAGCGGGGCTGTTCGCTGCCGATCTGTATCGCATGTACGAGCGCTACGCCGAGGCGCGGCGGTGGAAGACAGACCTCCTCAGCACGCACCGCACAGGCATTGGCGGTTTCAAGCAGGCCATTCTCCAGGTGCGGGGACGCGGGGCGTACTCGCGGCTGAAGTACGAGAGCGGCGTGCACCGCGTGCAGCGCGTGCCGGAGACCGAGTCGCAGGGGCGCATCCACACTTCCACGGCGACGGTGGCCGTGCTGCCGGAAATGGACGAGGTGGAGGTGTCCATCAACCCGGCCGAGCTGGAGATCGTGGTCTATTGCTCGTCAGGCCCGGGCGGACAGCACATGCAGAAGAACGCCACTGCGGTGCGCATCACGCACAAGCCCAGCGGCCTGGTCGTCTCTTGCGAGAGTGAGCGTTCGCAGACGCAGAATAGGCTGCGGGCGCTGGCGGTGCTGCGTTCCCGTCTCTATGAAATCGAGCGACGGCAGCAAGTGAATGAACAGGACCAGGAGCGGCGACTGCAAGTGGGCAGCGGTGAGCGCAGCGAGAAGATCCGCACCTACAACTTCCCCCAGAATCGGGTGACCGATCACCGCATCGGCAAGACCCTCTACCGCCTTGAGGGGGTGCTGAGGGGCAACCTGGACGAGTTCATTGACGAGCTGGCGACGACGGAGCAGGCGGAGAAACTGCAGGCCATCGGCACAGAATGACAGGATGCAAGAGGCAAGGGGCAAGAAGCAAGAGACAGGTAGCGAGCAGCGCGTGGGGCATGTCTTGGGTCATGCATCACGCATCCTGCATCTTGCCGGCTGCGACTCCCCTCAGCTTGACGCCGAACTGCTGCTGGCACACGTGCTGGGCTGGGATCGGGCGCGGCTGCTGGCACATCCCGAGCGTGCGCTAACGGCAGCAGAGTGGGGACAGTTCAGAGCACTGCTGGCGCGGCGGCAGGCCCGCGAGCCGCTGGCCTACATCCTGGTCCACCGAGAGTTCTACGGCCTCGATTTCCTCGTTGACCGTCGCGTGTTGGGCCCCAGGCCGGAGACAGAGTTGCTGGTGGAGCATACGCTCGATTGGGCTCGAGAGCGAATGGGTGAAGGAGGGTCAGGAGTTGCGACTCACGAGATGCGGGAGGACTCATCTCCCATTCGCCATCGCCATCCCCATCCCCTGGCCCCTAGCCACTGTCCACTGACCATCGCCGACGTAGGCACAGGCTCTGGCTGCGTGGCCGTCGCCTTGGCCGTCCACCTGCCACGGGCCACCGTCTATGCTCTGGATTCCTCCGCCGACGTCCTGGAGGTAGCAGCAGCGAACGTGACCCGTCACGGCGTCGAAGGACAGGTGCGGCTGTTGCGAGGAGACCTGTTGGAGTCGCTGCCGGAGAGGGTTGATGTTTTCGTCGCCAACCTGCCCTATGTACGGAGCGACGAACTGGCGACGCTAGAACCCGAGGTGCGGGACTACGAGCCGCGGGCGGCGCTCGACGGCGGCCCTGATGGTCTGTGGCAGATGCGGCGCTTGCTGGCACAGGCAGCGGCGCACCTGCAGCCCGGCGGCGCGATCTTTCTGGAGATAGGGGCGGAGCAGGGGCAAGCGGTGCGCGAGTTGGCCCGCCAGCACTTCCCCCGGGCGAGCGTGGACGTCCTGCCCGACTACGCCGGCCACGACCGGGTGTTGCACGTACAGACGTGAGTCAGCCGATGAAGCCGATGAAGCCGATGGAGTTGGAGGAGTTCACTATGAGCACAAGAGTGGCCGAATTGACAGTAGACGAATTCAAGCACTTCATTGAAGCCACAGTGGAGTGGAAGCTGTTGGAGATGCTCGGTGACCCGGACGAAGGGCTGGAGCTGCGAGAAGAAATAGCGACCAGGCTTCGACGTTCCCTGACGGCAGAAGAGGAGGGAGCCAGAATCATCTCTGCCCAAGAAGTTGCCGCTCAACTCGGCCTGGAGTGGTCATGTGTATAGCCTGGAATGGATGCCCGAGGCCAGAGACGACCTGGGCGGCCTGGACAAACCCGTAGCCCAATGAGTTCTCAACAAGCTCCGTTGGCTGACCGAGAACTTCGATGCCATAACAGTGAGGACAGCCACGCCGAAGCGAGGCGGGGACGCCCCTCGGCAACACCCATGGGAGATCGCAACATGCGAACGCTTTCCAAAGTCATCATTGGGGTCATCATCTTTGTGCTACTGCTGGGACTGACTGGTTTCGGCTACGGCTTCGTCACCGTGCGGAGCTACTGGCCCCAGATCGAGGGCACAGCCCAGGCAGACGGCCTGCAAGCGGAGGCCACCGTCATCCGCGATAGCTGGGGCATCCCCCACATCTACGCCAGCAACCCCCACGACCTGTTCTTCGCCCAAGGGTACGCCCACGCGCAAGATCGCTTCTGGCAGATGGAGTTTTGGCGGAGGATCGGTTCCGGCCGACTGGCGGAGATCCTGGGCGAGTCTGCGCTGGACTCCGACCGCTTCATCCGCACGTTAGGCTGGCGTCGCACTGCCGCCCAGGAACTGGAACTCCTGGACAATGAGAGCAGGGTGGCGCTGGAGGCCTACGCCAAGGGGGTCAACGCCTACATCTCCGCCCACCAGGACCGCCTGGGGCTGGAGTTCACCATCCTGGGGCTCACTGGCGTCAAGTTCGAACCGGAGCCCTGGACGGTTCTGGACACCCTCACCTGGGCCAAGGTGATGGCCTGGGATCTGAGCGGGAACATGAGTAGCGAACTTCTCCGTGCCCACGTCGCCGCTCGGCTGGGGACACCTGCCGTCGGCCTGGTGGTGCCCGGGTACCCCGCCGACCACCCGGTCATCGTCCCGCATCCGCTGGCGGGGACAGCGCTCGACGCGGTGCCCGACGCAGCGCTGGACACCCACGTTCTGGGGAGCGGAGACGGTATCGGGAGCAACAACTGGGTTGTCGCCGGGAACCGCAGCGAGACGGGAACGCCCCTCCTGGCCAACGATATGCACCTGGGTATCCAGATGCCTTCCATCTGGTACGAGATTGGCTTGCACTGCGATCCAGTGGGGCCAGAGTGTCCCTACAACGTGGTCGGCTACTCCTTCGCTGGCACTCCCGGCGTCATCGTCGGCCACAACGACCGCATTGCCTGGGGGGTCACCAACCTGGGACCTGACGTGCAGGACCTGTTCATCGAGCGGGTCAACCCCGGGAACCCCAACCAGTACGAGTTCCAGGGGGAGTGGCTGGACATGGAGATCATCCGCGAGGAGATCACCGTCGCCGGCCAGGACGAGGAAGATGATGAGGAAGAGGAAAAGCCGGTGGTGGTGAACGTGCGCATCACCCGCCACGGCCCCATCATCAACGACGTGGTCGGCGGCACCGAGGAGGAGTGGTCCTTCGGCTGGCAGCCACTGGCCCTCTCCTGGACTGCGCTCCAGCCAGGCACGATGGTCCGCAGCATCCTCCTTCTGGATCAAGCCAGCAACTGGGAGGAGTTCAGGGAAGCGCTTTCATACTGGAGTGTGCCCAGCCAGAACTTCGTCTTCGCCGACGTGGAGGGGAACATCGGCTATCAGGCTCCTGGTCGCATTCCCATCCGCGCCTCGGGCAACGGTTCGATGCCGGTGCCAGGCTGGACTGGCGAGTACGAGTGGGTGGACCACATCCCCTTTGACGAACTGCCCCGCGCCTTCAATCCGCCGGAGGGGTACATCGTCACCGCCAACAACGCCGTAGTGGGGCCAGATTACCCCTACTTCATCTCCATGGACTGGGCACCCGGCTATCGGGCGCGGCGGATCGTGGAGTTGATCGAGGCCGACCCTTCGCTTTCCGTGGCCGACATGCAGGCTATTCACGGTGACAGCAGCCCCGTCTGGGCGCGGGACGTCCTGCCCTATGTCTTGGCGCTCCCATTACCTGAGGAGCCCCAACTGGCAGAAGCTCTGGAACTGCTGCGTACGTGGGACAGACGAGCCATGCGAGACAGCGCCGGGGCTGCCCTCTTCGAGGCCTTCCGCCTGCACCTGATAGACCTAACTTTCGGCGATGAACTGGGGGAGCAGCTTCTGCGCCGGGCCCGCGGCAGCGCGGCGGTCGCACTGGAGGATTTCCTGGCAGACGAGGCATCCTCTTGGTTCGACAACGTGACCACGCGCGAAGTGGAGACACGGGACGAGATCCTGTTGCAGGCGCTGGAGGAAGCGGTCGAGGAACTGACCGAGACGCTGGGGCGCAACGTGAGCCGCTGGCGCTGGGGCGACCTGCACACCGCCACCTTCAAGAACCAAAGCCTGGGCCAGTCAGGCATCGGGCCCATCGAGGCACTCTTCAACCGCGGGCCTGTGCCCGTGGATGGCACCATCGCCACGGTCAACCCCACCAACTACAGCCTGAACAACCCCTACACCGTGAACCACATCGCCTCCCAGCGCCAGATCGTGGACGTGGGGGACTTGAGCCGCTCGCTCTCGATGCACACTACCGGCCAGTCCGGCCACGCCTTCCACCGCCACTACGACGACATGATTGACCCCTGGCGCAACATCGAGTACCACCCAATGCTGTGGGAGCGGGCCGATGTGGAGGCTGATGCAGAGGGCGTGCTGGTGTTGCAGCCATAATGCTCTCAGCTTCTGGAGCTCTGGGTGACCCATAGCGAGACCATCCCGGTGCACGACTACGCAACGCACCAACCCAAAACGACTCTGAGCACCACCCTGGTCACGCTGTTGACGCTGCTGCTGTTGATGCTGCTGATCATCGTCGCCTGCACCACGGCGGAGCCCGCTCCCACCGCAACACCAGAGCCGACCGCCACCGCGACACCGTCTCCCACTGCCACACCGACACCGACGGCGACACCGTCTCCCACCGCCACGCCGACAGCAACGGCGACGGCTACGCCGACGGCCACAGCAACTCCGTCGCCGACACGGACGCCGACCGTAACACCGACGCCTACCCGTCTGCCGGCCAGCGTCCTGCTCGAACCCATGAACCACCAGGCACAGGCCCTCAACAACTGCGGCCCTGCCAGCGTGGCCATCGTGCTGGGCTACTACGATCACTGGGTCACTCAGCAGGAGGTGCAGGAGTGGGCTGCGAGCAGGCCAGCGCCGTGCTATGTCCCCTGGTACATGTCGGAGCAGGGGTTGATGGGACGGGTCTATCGGTTCCCCATCAGCCGCGAGTCCAGACTGCGGGTGATCCGCCAACTGCTGGCCGAGTCCATTCCGGTCATCGTTCTGCAGCGACTCGAACCCGGCTCAGATATCTCGCACTACCGCGTCATTCAGGGGTACGATGACGTAGCTGGTGAGTTCATCTCCGACGATCCCCTGCGGGGCCCGGACTATCGCATCACCTATGACGTCTTCGCTCGCCTGCTGAATCGCCCAGGGGCTCTCTTTGCGCCCGTCTACCCTCCGGCACAGGACCCACTGGTTCAAGCTGTGACACGGGAGGCATATGCACGGCCGCTGGACGGATTCTGAAGGGCTGTCGTGCGCTCAAATGAAGAGGCCGTAGGGCGCACTGTTTTTCCGGTCAGCAAGATGTGTGCTATAATGAGCGGCGACCGCGTGTCAGGTGAGAGAATGCTGGCCGACTACGAGACCATCGGTGTTCATTGACCCAACCTGCACTGTGGATGTGTTGGATGAGACGTAGTCTGGAGCATTGGGCGCAAGATGAAATCACATCAGGAGATACTCGATGGAAACCTACGACTTCAAGGTTATCCTCGAACCTGATGAGGCGATGGGAGGCTACGTGGTTTCCTGTCCAGCTCTTCCCGGTTGCTACACCCAGGGTGACACGTTTGACGATGCGGTGGAGAATATCAGAGAGGTCATTCTGCTGTACCTGGAAGACATGCGGACCCAGAATCTGCCTATCCCTGATCTGATCCCAATCACCTCCCCGTGACCGTGCCCCTCCACAAGACGGTCAAGCCGGGCCTGCTGCGCAAGGTCCTACGTGATGCCGGCCTGACAGTAGAAAAATTCGTAGCCTTGCTGAGGTAGCTACAAGTGACTCCACTTCCAACAGCGTCTCTGGGCTGACTTCACCGTCCAGCACCCCGAACCCGATGACAAAGCCCTGCGCTACGGCGGTGCTGGTTGCAGCGAGGATAAACTGTGCTACTTTGCGGGTATGCCCTCTTACCAGGCACTCCTGCCGAAGACTCAGAACATCCTACGCTACATCCGCCGAGGCGAAATCCACGACATCTTCCGGCCCACCATGCATCCACCGCTGTCCATGTGAACAGCCTTCGCAGACGGAATCGTCATGCCAGCCATAGCTGATTCCCTCCAAAGCGGTTCGTAAGCCAAGATTATGTCCACTACCGAAACCACGGACACCGAACACTTCCAAACCGGCCGCGTGCTGACCATCAGCGGCGCGCACGCGGTGCATGACACCTATACTGCTTTCCTGGCCCCCCTCCTGCCGCTGTTCATCACCAGTCTCGCCCTCTCCAAGACCGAGGCGGGGCTGCTGACGGTCTTCATGCAGACGCCCTCGCTCCTCCAACCCTTCATCGGCCACCTGGCCGACCGCGTCAGCCTGCGCACCCTCGTCATCCTGGCGCCGGCGGTGACGGCTGTGACGATGAGCCTGCTGGGCATGGCACCGAGCTACGCAGCGACGGCTCTCCTCCTGGTGGTAGCCGGTCTGAGTTCGGCCAGCCTGCACGCCGTGGGACCGGTGATGACAGGAAACCTCTCGGGGCGAAGCCTGGGCAGGGGCATGGGCTTCTGGATGGTAGGCGGCGAGCTGGGACGCACGCTGGGGCCGATCCTGATTGTCAGCGCCGTCCAGTGGCTGGGCCTGAAGAGCACGCCCTGGCTGATGATCGGCGGCCTGTTGACCTCTGCCATCCTCTTCTTCCGGCTCAGGGACGTGTCCGGCCGTCCGCCCAACGCAGGTGAGGGGCTCCCTTGGCGGCAGGCGCTGCGGAAGATGGGGCCGTTGTTGGTGCCGCTGGTGGGCTTCATCATCGTGCGCTCCTTCATGATCTCGGCGCTGACGATCTACCTGCCCACCTTTCTGAGCGAAGAGGGCGCTGACCTCTGGTTCGCCGGTGTCTCCCTCTCGGTGCTCGAAGCAGCAGGGGTGGTGGGCGCGCTGGCAGGGGGCTCCATCAGCGACCGCCTGGGCCGCAGGACGGTGCTGTTCATCTCCATGCTGGCGACCCCACTGCTTCTGTTCGTCTTCCTGGAGGTCAAGGATTGGGCAAGGCTCCCCTTGCTGCTGATGTTGGGCTTCACCGCCCTGTCTGTGACGCCCGTCATCATGGCGCTGGTACAGGAGAGCTTCCCCCAGAACCGGGCCCTGGCCAACGGCATGTATATGTCGTTTAGTTTCATCCTCCGCTCGGGGGTGGTGGTCGCGGTCGGGGGCTTGGCGGACTTCTTTGGGCTGCGATGGGCCTTCGCCGCCAGCGCGGTCATTTCGCTGCTCGGCCTGCCGCTCATCCTGCTGCTGCCGAAGAGCAGACCCAGCACAACTTGATGCAGGTACAGCTAGCCACGATGACTACATCGCATTTTAGGCGACAAGCACAAGTGGGTTGAGAGAAGAGAAGAAAGGAAGCGATCATGAAAGTCTCCATTGACAAGGTTGAAGAGGGCGTGGCCCTGGCCGTCAGCATGAAGGACGGCGTCACCCGCTGGTACCTTCCCCAGAGCTACGTAGACGAGTATAAGCTCTACGAAGGGAAGGTGGCCTCCATCAGCAAGGCAGCGCTGGATGCAGGAGACCGACAGACGCTTGCAGCAGTGCCAGACAGAGGAACGTGGGCTGGCAGGGACACCAGGGCCACCGAAACCAGACCTCCGGCAGAAGAGCTTCCCATCCTCAAGCGATACGAGCCCCTGGCGGACAGCGACGAGGCACTGGAGCAAATGCTGCGGACAGACTACAGCCGCCTGTTGGAGCTAATGAGCGGACTGCGTCCACCGGATACCAGGAGAGCACCCACAGCGACGGCGTATGAGTGGCCGGTCAAGCTGGAGGATATGGGGGATATCGAGGCCTGGGCCAGACCGCCTGCGGTCCGACGGGCCGTCAGCACGCGCAGAGCGACAGGAGAGCTGGCTGTGCACGTCCTCGATGTGGCACAAGGAGACAGCGTGGTCATCGAATTCCCCGACGGCCAGGTCTACGTGGTCGACTCCCACTCCTCTCACCGCACCATTCGCTTCTTGAGAGAACGGGGCATCACGGAGATAGATCGCCTGATCGTCAGCCACCCCCACCTGGATCATATCTACGGCATCACGGAACTGCTGACAGCCGAAGACATCTTCATCAAGCAACTGTGGATGTCCAAGTACCAGCATCCAGGCGCCTACATGCTGAACTTCACTTTCAAGTGGATGTATCACTGGATGAATCACAGCCCTGAGAATCGGCTCCACGTGCCCCAGGACGGTGATGTGATGGACATTGGAGGAGTCAAGCTGCATGTGCTGGCGCCGCCGGCCGGCCTGGACAACACGACGGAAGAACACGTCAATAACGCCAGCGTAGTCCTCAAGCTGGCGTACGGTTCATTCGCCATGCTGCTGACG
>JGI24025J20009_10003169_pt1 | contig 11346 bp, 12 predicted proteins | sample Cruoilmetagenom3_FD_20009 | JGI IMG/M metagenome (IMG submission 20009) | reverse complement strand
GAAAATCCTTTTTAATGTTAAAAGTGATGCTATAGAAATTCCTAAACCAGAGGAAGAAAAAAAAGAGGAAGGAAAAGATACAGAGGAAAAGGAAGAGGTTAAAAAAAAGGAAGAGGTTAAAAAAAAGGAAGAGGAAGAAAAAAGCAAGAAGAAAAAAAATAAAAAGAAAGAAAAAGAAGAAGAGGAACCTGAAACAAAAAATCGCCTTGAGAAACTCCCAGATATTCGTAAAAAGAAAAAAGATACTTACAAAGTAGATGCCAGAATTTCAATACTCCCAGTAACCCACGGAGAAAAAGTAGTTATTAGACTACTCTCTCAAGCAAATAGATCATATGCATTACACGACTTAGGTCTTGAAGAAGATGACTTAGCTAAACTAGAAAAAGCATACAGACAACCATACGGATTAATCCTAGTAACAGGTCCTACCGGAAGTGGAAAAACTACTACACTCTACTCAATACTAAAAATATTAAATACTAAAGAGGTTAACATTACTACAATAGAGGACCCTGTTGAATACAGTATTGATGGTGTAAACCATATCCAAATAAATACAAAAGGAGATCTAACCTTCGCTACTGGTCTTAGATCAATACTAAGACAAGACCCAAACATTATCATGGTAGGAGAGATTAGGGATAAGGAAACAGCAAGAATTACGGTCAACTCTGCATTAACTGGACACTTAGTTCTTTCTACTTTACACGCAAATGATTCGGTTAGCACTGTTCCTAGATTAATCGATATGGGAATCGAACCCTTTCTTGTTGCATCTACAGTAAATATAATAGTTACTCAAAGGTTAGCAAGAAGACTATGTAGCCATTGTAAAAAAGAGTATACCTTAAGTAAAAACAAAGAAGTAAACGAACTTCTGAAATTACGACCAGATATTAAAAAACCCTTGGGAAATACACCCAAACTCTATGAAGCCGTTGGTTGCCAAGAGTGTCATAATACGGGTTATTCAGGAAGAATTGGAATCTATGAAGTCCTCCCTATGACAAAAAATATTAGAGATATTATAATAGAAAATCCAAATTCGGATAGCCTACTAGCTGTAGCTAAGAAAGATGGGTTCAAACTAATGGTAGAGGATGGTATAAAGAAATTAAAAAGGGGAGATATAGATATTAAAGAGCTAATCAAAGTAATAGCAATAAAAGACTAGATATGTCAAAAAAACTATCAAAGGAAGAATTAAGAGCAAAAGAATTAAAGAAATTGCAAAGAATTTCTATCTCTATGTCTAACCTTTTAATATCTATTAAATCCCTTGCAGCATTACTTAAAGCAAGTATTCCCCTATCAGATACTATTAAAACTATCTCAGAACAATCAAGTGATCCAAACTTAAACAAAATATATGCATTCATCTCACAAGAGATAGATAAAGGTTCAACAGTAGCAGAAGCAATGAGACTTTTTCCAAAGGTATTTCCTGGAACAGTATCCTCTGTAGTAGAAGCTGGAGAAAAAGGTGGCTCTTTAGAAAAGAATCTCATATTTATAGCAGAGACATTAAAAAAAGAGTGGGAATTGAAAAAGAAACTAAAAGGAGCTGTAATATATCCAATAATTATAATCTCTCTTACTCTTACCGAATTTGTCGGAATGATCTTTATTGTTCTCCCTAAACTAGAAACCCTCTTCAACTCCTTTCCCAATATCCCCCCTTTAACCCTGTTCATAATGAAAACAGCACTCACAATTAGAACAAATTGGCTACCCATACTTTTAGTAATTCTTGTAATAGTGGCCTGTCTAATTGTTTTTTTGAAAACAAAACTAGGAAAGATGTTTACAGGATGGTTAGCACTGAATTTCCCAATACTTAAAAACCTCTTTAAAAGTAATATCCTCTCTACTTTCTCCAGAACTCTTAGTGTTCTTTTAGCAAGTGGAATACCTCTATCAAAATCTATGACTATTGCTTCAACAACAATGAGTAACTACCTCTATGCAAAAGTGTTAGCAGGAGTAAAAAATGGCTTAGAACAGGGAAAAGACCTCTCTGTTTCCCTCTCATTATATCCTAACTATTTCAACAATTCATATGTAAAAATGGTAGATGTAGGAGAAGTTAGTGGTACACTTGAAGACAACCTAATGTATTTGCACGAATATTACTCTGAAGAGGTAACTGAAATGAGTAATAACATAGTTACATTTGTTGAGCCCCTACTCCTTATCCTTGTAGGTGCAATAATTGGGCTTTTGGGTGTTACAATACTAATGCCAATTTATCAACTAATGGGAACTATAAATGGTTAAGAAAAGATATAAATACAAATTAGATGGTTTCTCCCTTTTTGAAATTTTAGTCACAATGGCTATCCTTATGATGCTATCCTTCCTTGTATTCCCAGTCACTATCCAAAAAGCTCAAGAGACAAAATTGGAAGGATACGCTTCTCAAATTGTTACAGATATATACTATCAGCAACAGAGAGCTTTTCAAAAGAACCTAAAAGGAGGAGTTGCCTTAGGTGTTAATACCTACACTCTTTTTGATGGAGAAAGTCTTGCAACTGCAACAGAGACAGATTTAAAAAAATATCCTAGTAATATTAGAATAGCCTCAATATCCCTATCTGGAACAAATGAAATTGTATTTCAAAATGGAGAATTCAAACCTTTGTCATATGGATACTTTGAAATAAATGACTCAATGAATTACATAAGAGTATATATAAATGGGGAAGGGCTAATATGGTATGAAAAAATATAAAAACAACTTAAAAGGATATAGTTTAGCTGAGTTAGTTTTAGCAATTGGGATATTTGCAGCAATATCCTCAATGCTTGTCCTTTTAGTAGTTGATGCTACTAGAACATTAGAAAATACTAGAGATAGAGCCAAAGCATCTCAATTAACTCAGAATATATATTCTTCTTTAAAGCTAATAAAAAGTAAAACTTGGTATGAACTAGCTATACATACAAATGATGGACCAAAGCATGTAGAGTATATATCAGGAGAGTATGTAATATTGGATGGAGAGATATCACAAGAAGAATTAACATACTCTTTTACAATTAATGAGGTACAAAGAGATATTAATAGGCAACTGGTAGATATTGGAGGAACAACAGATCCCCATACTAGATTGATAAATATAATTGTATCTTGGGTTGATAGGATAGGAAAGGTTCATACAATTAATCCTAAGATGTATGTAAATGATTGGAATACTAACTCTATTACTTGGACTACTCAGCTAGAGTTTGATACAGGAATCTTTACTGATACAATGTCTATAAATGAAGAGGGTGGAGAGGTAAGCCTACAAACTATGTTGTACTCTGATTGGTGTAACCCTAGCCCTCCAAATCCTGAAAACAACTATGAACTCCCTGGTAACGGTGTACCAAAAACCATATCAACCTTTAATGATACTGTCATAATGGGTAGTGGAGATAATGCCTCAGGGGACCCCTTTATAAAGGTTTTAGCAACCGAAAATCTTGATACAAATATGCCCGTTGTTTCAGACCAACAGTTTTTTGAAACTACATATAAAACAAATGATATCTTCCTCCTCGATGACACTACCGCATTACTTGGAACAGACACAAATAATTCAGAGGTTCTAATTCTGGAGCTTAACTCCAGTATCAATCAAATAGGATATTTTGATATCCCTACAAACACTGATGCTAATGCAATATCTGGATATGAAGATAGAGGTTTCGTGACAGCAGGAAACAGTTTAATTTCCTTTGATATAGCAACTATATTAGGCAGCTCCTCTCAACCCATACTTGAAACTGTTTCTCTGGGTGGTCTAGCAAACAAAACTACAGCTACAGATATATATATTGATGAACAGTACATATACCTAACTCTTAGTGAACATGACAATGAATTTATGATCTATCAACATACCCCTAATATATCTTTTGTTGGACAGGCAAACTTAGGGGATTTAAATGCTACCGCATTATTTATTTCAGAAGATAAGACAAAAGCGTTCATAGGAACAGAGAACAGTTCCACTCTTGATGAATTCTATATATTAGACATCAGTAACAAAAGTAATATCTCCTTTATAGCATCGAGAGATCTTCAAGGAATGTCTGTAAATGCCTTGGTCTCTATAGATGATAGAGTAATGATAGGAGGAGTCGGAGGACAGGAGTATCAAGTTCTTGATATAGAAAACCTACAAACCCCTCTTACATGTGGTAGTCTAACATTAGGAGTTTCAATTAATGATATATCTCTTGTACAAACAGAGAATAGCAACTATACCTATGTCCTCACGACGGATGGCTATCTCCAATTTATTCGGGGAGGAAAGGGTGGAGGAGGTATAGGTGGAGATGGATATATTGAATCGGGGGAGTATTTGTCTGAAATATATGATTCCGGATCTACTACATCAGTCTATTATGTTTTAAGTTTAATAGCAGATATTCCTACAGGAACTTTTCTCAAAACTCAGTTAAGAGCAAGCAACGATGCTTCAATGATAGGAAGTACATGGGTGGGTCCAGATGGGACCTTAAATACCTACTTTGATTCTAGTGGAGTATCCTATCTACCAACATCCATATATGGAAGATATTTCCAATACAAAACATCCTTTACTTCAGATACCATAAATACCCCTTTACTTAAAGAGTTAATAGTCAACTATGAAAAGTAAAAGAAAACTAAAAGGCGTAACGTTAATAGAAACAATGCTATACATTGGACTCTTCTCAATCATACTTCTAATGGTCCTTAATTTTATGATGTCTACACAAGAGGCTACTCTAAAAAACAATAGGAGAGGAGCAGTTTACAAAACATCTGAATTTTTAACACAACATCTTACTAACTCTTTTGAGAATGCCATTTCAATTGATAATACTAACAGTGTTTTTGGAAACAACAATGGCCTACTAGAACTAAACTTTTCTGATGGAATTAAGCAGTACTACCTATTAAACTCTACCCTCTTTTTTGACTCTGTGAGAATAACTCCACCAGATATTTCTGTAACACAATTTTTTCTTGAACCAATCTACAATGGAGATCCAAACACCCCTATAGCTGTTAAAATAACCATAGATACAGTATCAAACAGTGATTCAACAATTACAGAGACAATTAATTTATTATCAATACTAAGATAAAAGGCTACATTGCTCTAACAACAGTATTAATAATTCTTCCCCTGCTTCTTCTTACAGGAATAGATTCTCTGTATAGAAATATGACAACCCTAATAGTAGGAAAGATGACCTATGACTCAAATATTCTAGAAAATAACTCGGAAACATGCTTAGAAGAAACTGTATACAAAATAAAGAGGAATAGAACATATACAGGAACCTTTAATATCTCAATGGACAATTGGGATTGTACAATAGCAGTATCAGATAAGGTGGGATTTACTGGAGTTAAAATAATAAGTATAGAAGCCAAAGATACAGTCAATGATATATATACTTTCACTGAAAAAGAATTAAATATTAATACAGACCCATTTGAAATCTCAAATATTTAATACAAAATGTGAAATAAAAGAAAAAATCTTTGTTTCTTTCTTAGGTCTCTCCCTTTTCATATCTTTCCTAAAACTTTTCTATTTCTCTTCCCCAACCTTTATAAATATCTTACTCTTCTTGACCCTTTTGATCCTTTTCTCTGCTCTTTCCTTTCTTGTTTACTTTGATCTAAAAAAGATGGAAGTACACAGAAGTGTATCTTTTTTCTTAATGAGTATCTTGTTAGTAATAAATATTTTACTCTTTCTGTTAATAAAGGATGAAATACAAATAACCTCAACTTGGATCTATTCCCCCTATCAAAATATTCTTGGGGCAATAGCACTTGGAGCAATCTTTCAGTTGATTGTCCTATTAACAAAAGAAAAAGCATTAGGCCAAGGAGATGTCCGAATCTCAATAATAGTTGGTTTGTTGATTGGTTTTAATAATCTCCTAAGTTGGGGATACATTGCAATATTTACCTCCTTAATATATGGCCTTCTCTATGCAATTATTAAAAAGAAAAAAGTAAAAGGTCTTAAAATACCTTTTGTCCCATTTATGCTCTTGGGCGTAATTACAATCCTTCTATTAAAGCTTTAAAGCCTTCTACTCCCCTGTTGAATAGCCTCTTTAAGTAAATCACTAAATATTTCAGGATCTATTGAATAGACAATAGAAAAGGAAGTAACAAATATTGTAACTGCTAACCATCTGGTAAATACTCCTCTAGTTCTTACAAAGAGGATAGCAGAAAGCACAACCATTAATGTTGGAGCTACAACCTTTATTTCCCCCAAAGGTACTAAATACCCAGCAAGATATTCTTGAGAAGTACCTAGGTACTGTGCAATATTAAAATTAACATCAAAGAGAATAAAAGCAATCTCCAATATTAAAACTAATACTAAAAGAGCTGATGATGCCTTTGTTGACCTACCCTCTGTTCTATACGCTTCGTATATAGCAGTAGGTAAGAGTAAAATTACTATCCATAATGTAGAACCAGTAACTAACCCTATTACAATTCCTATTAGGGCTAATATAGTTACTGCTGTACAAATATGGGGAGCATACTTAGTTGGTTTTGCCATTATTTATAGCTTAAAATTTATCCTTTATATTTTATACCTTAATTCCATTGTTGGGGCAAGGAAAGTTAAAACACAGTTGTATTTTAAAATGTTTTATAAATACATTTGCGATGTTAAGGATTAATTAGTAATGTATAAGAGTTAATTTTTTATAAATAATACTTATGGATATCCCTTTAAGAGATTTCTTAGGAATACCTTACAACGAACTTGAAAAACTAAACAGAGATGCAAAACAAAGAAGAATTGATTCTTTTGGAAAAACAGAAACAACAATTCAAAAGTACTACCTTGACTACCTTAAAAAAGAGGAAGGGATAAAAGCAGTTACTGTAGCCTTCACTGATATAGAGGGGAGATTTCATATGCTTGATTACAACAAGGATTTTATCCTCGAGTCTCATGATAATCTAACCTTTGATGGCTCTTCTGTTAAAGGTTTTACACAAGTAAATGAATCTGACCTTAAATTAAAATTAGACTGGAACTCCTTCTACTGGCTACCTAGTGATATCTTTGGTCCAGGGAAAGTGATTGTATTTGCAGAGATATATACAAGAGACAACATACTCCACCCTTCAGATTTCAGATCAAGACTAAAATCATACCTATTAAGGCTTTATGAAAAAGAAAAATACCTTGTAATGGGTGCAAACGAGATAGAGGGGATATTGGTCGAAAATGTCGATGCCGAAGTTAATTTTGATGAGAAAGAAGGATTTAAACTTGCATCTTCAGGTGGATATTACCACTCTCTCCCTATGGATAGACTTCGTGTCTTTATAGATGCAACAGCAGAAGCACATAGGGCTTTAGGTTTTGAAAATGAAAAAGATCATCCAGAAGTAGCACCCTCCCAATTTGAATTAAATTACAAACACTCAAGAGTAGATATAGCTGCAGATCAAATACAGCTTTACAAACTTGTAGCAAGACAGGTAGCTGAAAAACAGGGAATGACTGCAACATTCCTTCCAAAACCAATAGTCGGAATAAATGGGAGTGGGATGCATACAAATATCTCTATTGAAAAAGAGGGAAAGAATGTATTTTACAAAAAGAATGGAGATATCCATCTCTCTCAGCTAGGTTATGATTTCATTGATAGAATATTAGGAAAAGCTTCGGACATCTCTCTTATACTAAATCCAAGTGTAAATGCTTACAGAAGATTAGATCCTCACTATGAGGCTCCAAATCAAATTAAGTCTTCTGCAGTTGATAGAGCAGCTATGATTAGAATACCTCTAGCAAATGAGAAATCCTCTAGGATAGAGGTTAGATCCGTTGCTCCAGATGCAAATCCATATATGCTTTACTACACTCTTTTGAGGGTAGGTTTAGAAGGACCAAAACAAAAAATAAATAAATCTGTTAAGACAAGAACTAAGACTCTTCCAGATGATATTAATGATGCTATTAAAGCCTTCAAGAGAAGCTCCTTTATGGAAAAATTATTAGGAGAGGATACTAAAAATAAATATATTGAATTAAAGCAGACTACAGCTGATAGATGTCCTAAAAAGTTAGGTAAAAAAGTAAAAAGGTCTGAGGTTATATATCACCATGAGATTACAAATCAGTATCTATGGAATGAGTTTTAAAATCTAACCAAAATACAAATTATATAGATTCTGTTTCCTCTGGGTATTCAATAATCTCTAAAATCTCTTAGACATTATCATTATTAAAATAATCTAAAACAGAGGGAAATACCCGACAAATATTGTTAAATGTAATTTTAGGGTGATTTGAGTATTTGTATATAAGAGCTTCCTCCATTTCTAGATGACGGGAATTGTAATACAAAATCTCACTAGGATACCGTGAACTAAAACATACAGCCTCCTGACATAATTCTCTAGTTAACCCAATTTCATATTTTTGCCCTTTTATATTTCTAACTATATATGCACTTTCTTCAATATCTTCATTTTCAATTATTAAAATCTCCTCTTTCAATAAATCACACCTCTNATTAACAAAAANTTCAAGACTATCTCTAATCTGATCCATTATTTCATCTCTATCTTTAGGAGAAAATTCTCCNTTCTTTTCTAAAAGTAAATCTCTCTCTAAATTTATAACTCTGTTTATTTTAAAATNAATCTATATTGATTCCAGGCCCCTCTATTGCCCATTCATCAATCATTCTAGGATACGATTTCTTTTCATCATACTCAACATTCTTTACAANAGTGGCCTCCTTGTATGAACCAAAAGCTAAACCCATATCAAAAAACACCTGATTGTCCTCTTTGTAGAATATGTCAACACTATCACAACCTACAACCTTTTCTCTATGAAGAACATTTTGGTCATATTTCGATAGGCCCATTGGATCATCCCTAAAGGGGAAGTATACTTTAAATCCCTGTTTCTCAAGATTCTCTACATGCTGCACAACCTCTCTAATTTCTTCTTTCGATGAAAATTCATCCAATCCAGAGATTATATACTTTACCCCCTTCCCTCTTTCCTCCTCTCTTCTTTCCTTCTTTAAACCTGGTCCTTCTTTCTCCCACTTTTTCACCATTCCTACAAAACTCGAGTCATTGTATATATAGCCAACTGGTACTATATCTTTGTAGTTAATAAATCCCATTCCCATATCAAAGTGACTTCCCTGTGAGGCTTGATTGTATAGAATGGTAAGAGGGTTTGATTCTTCTATGACGGATCTGTTCTGAGCACATATCTCTAACCCTCTTGCATTTTGATTCGTATCATCTTCAGGAAGATGTGCATTTACACCTTGAGTACGTAAAGCCTTTTTGACTTTTCGAAGATATTCTTTCTCTTTTTCTGGAGCATTCCTTACACTTCCAATGATGAAGGTCCTTGTCCCAGGCTTAAGTCTTTTACTACTTATTTCTATTTTTTCTAACACCCAATGGCCCATTAATCTTAGCTATGGGATTATACCAAATATTTTTTAGAAATATTTAAATTGGATAATCTTAATCTAAGATTAAATCCCAAAGGCTTTCCATTCCTCTTTCCTTAAGAACTCTCTGGGTTTCCTCTTTCAATATCTCATATTTCTCTTCTATCCTTGTATCCTTAAAAATAACCCTATCCTCTTCTACAATATCAATCTCATGTAAAGATGGACTATCTCCAGAGAATTTAAACTCCTCTTTTGTTAAATCAATCTCCTGCTCATTTGGAAGAAGATTCCAGTAATGCATACTCCCCTGTCTGGTACGACAGCATAGAATATCTCCCCCTAAATGGAATTGAATTAGAGAAGATACCGTACGTGATTGTTTGAATTCTGGACAATTGGGACACCATGTACCGTTTGTTGTTTCAGGGGTAAGTATTTCTTTCAGAAAGTTTTTTAATATCATTATCTGTTCTTGGGAAAAATCCTTCACTCTGTTTTGGGACTCTTTGTAAGAAGTATATTCATGCACTTCGAGTTTTTTCTTTTCTGTCATTTGGTTTAGTTCGATTCTAGAAAGTAGATATTAAATATCCAATAGTAATTATACTTTCATTGAACCTACAAAACAATTTGTTAGAAGTTAAATATCTATTGCCATAATAGATAGAATTTCATAAACTGTATTATTATAAATTTTAAATTCTTCCAAATGGAAACTATTCCAGAAACAAAAGGGAAAAAGAAACTCTTCCTGTTCTTAATTGTTATTATGTTTAACTTGGTTGCCTTTGGCTCTCTAGCTTGGTGGGCAAAAAATCAAATAGATATCTTAGAGGAGTGTGATGAAAAAGTCGTCTATATCCCTGAATCTGAAGAAATTGAAGATGATACCTTTTTTGAAGTAAATTATCACTCATATTCTCCTACAGATGATCCAACATATGCTTATCAAACTTTTCAATTATCCTTTCCTTCAAAATATGTTGTAACAACCGGGGAAATGTGGGACCCTTATGATACTCAAGGGGGGATTGGACAACCAAAGCTAATTTTTACTAAAGGAAGACAACCTCTAGGAAACATCTCTATGGATGATTTCATATATGTATATGTTTTCAACGGTATTACTTCTATTGAAGATTGGGATGATACTCCTTTCTTTGATTCAGAGTATGAATTAGTCTCAGAGGATGAAAAGGAATTAGACAACTTTACTCTTTACAAAAAAACTCTATCTATCAATTCCCAAGATGAAGATGTCTATGTAGCATATCTCTTCTTACCTGAAAAAGTATCCTACTACTTTAGAACCAAAGGAGATATAGATGAAGGAGACTTCTACTCTATTGTAGAGAGTATAAAGATAAGGGCATATGTAGATTGGGGATTTTAACTTAACTCTAATTAAGATTAATGACTAAATCTAAAATAAAAAATTTGTTGTTATATTAATTCTATAGTTCCAAAAACCCTTACTCAATCCCTTATCTCTTTCCTCCTTATCACAAACTTGAGAAGAACAATACAAAACAAGATACTGATGAGACCCTCTGTAATATCCATCATCGTATCCCTAATACCATCCTTAACCATTCCTGTATTTAAAAGGATATCGCTCCAATACTCATAGAGCTCCCATAGAACAGAAAAAGAAAATGNTATTGTACTACCAAGTATAATACTTAAATTCTTTCTTATNTCTTTAAATATATATAAATACCAAAAAATACCAATNGAAGCTAAGGCCGGAGTAATAAAATGGACGACATCATCGAACCAAAACANACCAAATATACCATTAACATCGTAAAAACCAAAAAAATTGCCTAATATATCCCACATCAAAATTGAGGTAAATAAGAAGAGAATAAAAAC
>JGI24025J20009_10003167_pt1 | contig 11348 bp, 11 predicted proteins | sample Cruoilmetagenom3_FD_20009 | JGI IMG/M metagenome (IMG submission 20009) | reverse complement strand
GGAAGTTCAAAACAACAACCGTATATGTATTCTCTCCCAAAATCGTTGCCTAAACTGCCTGCCTACGGTGCAATTTTCGCAAAAAGCTATTGACAAACATTGGCACTTAAGAGATAATCACCTTATTAAATGGTTAAAATCAGATTACGCCGTATGGGAAGGAGAAACAAACCATTCTACCGAGTGGTAGTAGCCGATAGTCGCTCTCCCCGTGATGGTAAATTCATTGATATTATCGGCTATTACAATCCTTTGACTGACCCCGCAACTATCAGCATCGATGGAGAAAAAGCTTTAAAGTGGCTTAGATATGGAGCTCAGCCTACAGATACGGTGCGTAGCTTTCTTGCCATACTAGGCATTATGGACAAAGTTAAGCCGACCCAGGCCAAAACTAACTGTTAAGGAGGCGAAATGAAAGACCTGCTGGAATACATTATTAAAGCCATTGTGGCAGAACCTGACGCGGTAAAGATCACCGAGGAAAATAGTGATGAAGGCTTACTATTTAAATTAGAGGTTGCTGACGATGACAAGGGAAGGGTCATCGGCAGGCAAGGGCGTGTAGCTCAAGCACTACGAACACTACTTCGTGTAAAAGCAGCTAAAGAGGAAACCAGAGTCAGACTGGAAATACTGTAATTATAATTGATAGCAGATGCTTCTCAGGAACTGCCAATCTCCTTGGTTGTGTATGTAGCCTGGCTCGCGTTTTTCGAATAAACTGGTAGTCCTGAAGCTTCAATATCCACTTTCTGCCTCTTTTCACCAGGCCTCCCCAATTCTAATGCTGAAGTCACAGGGGGGGTTGTGAGACCATTTCTCACGTAATCCAAAGTAAAGCCGCAAAATGCTTGAGAGTACAGGGGAGTGCTATACTATGGATTAGAATTTTGAACCTTAAGGGTGGATATTGGATTTTTCGGCATTCAACGTTTAGAGCCTGAGATTTAAGGTGGATACACCCCGGCGTTATCAAACACAAGGCATCATCTTAAGACAAACTAAGCTAGGCGAATTCGACAAGATTCTCACTATCTATACTCCAGAATTTGGCAAGCTAAGGGCAGTGGCTAAGGGAGCTTGTCGCCCCCAGAGCAAATTGGGTGGCAATGTAGAACCATTGACGCATAGCTTGATGTTGCTGGCTAAAGGGCGTAATCTCGATATTGTTACCCAGAGTCAGACAATAAATGGTTTCCTGGCTTTGAAAAGTGGTTTATGGCGTATGGCCTGTGGCCTTTACATCTTGGAGCTTGTGGATTCCTTTACTGTTGAGGGCGGTGCGAATCCTCCTTTGTTTGATTTATTGCTCGAAATCCTGAATCAGTTGAGCCAACCCGAGAGTGATGAGACTATCTTACGTTATTTTGAGCTACATATTCTTCACTATCTTGGTTACCGTCCCCAGTTGCGCCGATGTGTTAGCTGTGATTTGCCCCTCAAGCCGATAGTCAATTTTTTCAGTCCTGGCAAGGGTGGGCTTCTGTGTCCTCATTGTAAGTCTGAAGAAAATAACCGTTACGAGCAAATCGAAGCAATTTCATTAAGAACATCCATCCCCCTTTCGGTCGAGGCTTTGAAGGTTCTCCGTTTGTGGCAGAGCTGTGACTATGCTACTGCAAGGCGAGTCAGAGTAAAACCGGAATTATCCGTGGAGTTGGAGCAAGTATTGCACGAATATATAAGATATATTTTGCAGCGGGAGCTTAAATCACTGGCTTGGCTTAAAGAGGTAAAAAAGAAATCCGCCATGTAAACAGCACTTGACAATCATACCGGGGAGGATTAAAATCGCTGGACGATTAGCTGCAGTGAGATAGCGAAGTAATATGAATGGAGAGTGTCTGGTATTCTAAGTCAACTTTCAAGTTTATTTACTCGCTGATTTGAAACTCCCATTTTCAGCAATAGTCCGTTGGGTTATTGAAAGTATGACAAAGTTATCGCACTATTGAAGAGAAGTAATGTATATCGTAATAGCAGGCTTAAGCGATATAGGAAAGAATTTGGCAGAACTCCTTGTTCAAAAAGGGAATGCAGTACTGGTTATAGACCGAGACCCGGAGAAATGCGCTGCAATAGCAGAGGGTTCTGACGTGATGGTCATCGCGGGAAATGCTAGCCAGAAGGCTGTCCTCGAAGAGGCGCGAGTCAGGAATTCTCATGCCTTTATATCCGCAGCTGGCGATGACTCGGAGAATTTAATGCTTTGTATGATAGCCAAGGAGGTTGGGGCAAAAACGGTGATTTCCCTTGTAGATGCGGCAGAGCATACGGAAACCTTCGAACAGGCTGGGGTTAGTTTGCAGGTTAACCCCCACATGGTAGCAGCCGAATACATCTCCCGCCTGATTTCACAGCCTTACGTGAAGGACTATCTCTCTTTTGAAAGAGCAGAGATCTTTGAAATAGAGATTGCGGAGGGCATGAAATGTATCGGGCGAAGCATTGCTGAGATAACGGCCCCAAACGGTGTAAAGGTCCTCGTGGTGCAAAGAGGGGGAAAGTATCTGGATGAGAATAGTAAGATACAGCCTAAAGATTGGCTGACTCTTATTGTGAATCGGGAATCTGCCAAAAAGGGGACCGAGTTCATGAATAAATGGTTCACCAAAGGGTAAGATTAACCCTCCACATCATTGGCTCATTTCTAAAATACTTCGCCTTAGCCTACATTATCCCTTTGTGTGTGGCTATTTACTATGGCGAGAAGTGGGACACCTACTTGTATGCGCTACTGCTCACTCTCGGTATCGGAGTAATTCTTGAATTTAGATTCAAAACCGAGCAGGTAATAGAGCGTGTCGATGGTTTTACCATAGTGGCCTTCACCTGGCTTCTCATTCCCCTCCTGGGCACACTCCCTTATGTATTCCCCCCTGTAGGGTTGGGTTTTCTCGATGCCTTTTTTGAGACTATGTCAGGCTTCACCACTACTGGGGCTACTATCCTCGAGTCCGTAGGAACAGAAGCATTTTTCCCATTACCAAGAAGTGTCCTCTTGTGGCGTAGCCTCAGTCAATGGCTGGGTGGGATGGGAGTAATAGCTCTTTTTATTGCCATTTTACCCAGACTAGCGGTGGGAGGTTCTCAGCTCTTTGACCGTGAGTTTCCCGGACCATTACCCGAAAGGTTACGTCCCAGATTCAGAACCACGGCGAGGCTTCTCTGGACGATTTACGCGGGTTTTACTGCTGCTGAGATAGCGCTCCTCTATTTCCTGGCTAGGCTCCCGCTCTTTGACTCAGTTTGCATCTCCCTCTCCACTCTTTCCACCGGCGGATTTACCCCTACTGCGGCAAGCATTGGGGCATACGGTAATCCTCTGGCAGAGTACATAATCATGATCTTTATGTTCCTGGCAGGCGTAAGTTTCATAATCCATTATCAGCTTTTGGAGAGAAACTGGAGGGCGATTAAAGGCGAGGAATTTAGGCTCTACTTGATTATTCTGGCGGTCGCTACTTTTCTGTTAATACTTTCGCAAGGCATTTACTCACATAGAGAGGGGATGTTTCAGGCAATCTCAATCATGACTACCACGGGCTTTGTCACTGCTGATTTCGGTACCTGGCACTCTAACGCCAGAATAGTGCTTCTGGCTTTGATGTTCATCGGAGCCTGCGGTGGCTCTACTGGTGGAGGAATTAAGGTCATGCGGGCCTTAGCCCTGATGAAACATACTGGGGTAATGATGAGGAAGGCTATTTCTCCTAAAGCTGTAATCCGGATGAAGCTTAACAAGAAGCCTCTCTCAGAGGAAATAGTTCGAGACATAATCTCCTTTCTCTTTCTCTATCTTCTTGTCACTGTTGTAGCTTCCATAGCGCTGTGTTTCTTGGGGCTTAACCTGGAGACAGCGATTTCAGCAGTGGCTGCTACCTTGGGGAATGTGGGACCTGGCTTGGGTGGAGTGGGTCCCACTTTGAATTACGCCTGGCTCCCCAGCGCAGCCAAGGTCATCTTGATTATTTGTATGTGGTTGGGGCGGCTGGAATTGTTTACCGTTCTGATGATATTTGCCCCTCGCTTTTGGAAAGGCTAGCTCAAGCCATAGTGGAAGTTCACAGGGGGTTCAGGTTATACTTTGTAACAGGTTTATGGTCAAAGTTGCGTTCCAAGGGGAGAGAGGTGCATTCAGCGAGGATGCCGCGGCAAAGCTTTTTGGCGGGGACATTGGTGTTTTGCCCTGTATGCGACTGAAAGAGGTTTTTGAACTTGTGTCGCAGGATAAGGTTGAATTTGGGATAGTTCCTGCGGAGAACTCTCAAGCCGGCAGCATCAACGAGACCTACGATTTGTTATTGGCATATCCTCTCAACATCTTTGCTGAAGTTATTATCAAAGTAAGCCATTGCCTGATGGCTTTGCCCGGCGAAAGACTGGCTGATATAACAACGATTTACTCCCATCCTCAAGCCTTAGCTCAATGTGATGAATTCTTGAGTAAACTGAAAGTTGAAATTATACCTACCTATGATACTGCGGGCAGTGCCAAAATGATAAAAGAGAAAAGGTTGAGGAACTGTGCTGCCATAGCTAGCAAAAGAGCTGCCGATATTTATGGGCTGGAGATTCTGACAGCGGAAATTGAGACTAATGTCAATAACTACACGAAATTCGTAGCTATCTCAAGGCAAAGGGCTAAACCCACAGAGAGAAGTAAAACCTCTCTTGTTTTTGCTGCTGCACATAAGCCTGGAGCTCTATACAGGATTCTGGGTATCTTCGCCACCAGGGATATAAATTTGACAAAGTTGGAGTCCAGGCCAAGCAAAGCTAAGCCCTGGGAATACGTTTTTTATGCTGATTTTGAGGGTCACCTGGATGGCGAAGTTTACCAAGAAGCTGTGCTAGAGTTACAGAGAGAGGCTACTTTTGTTAAGATACTTGGCTCCTATCCTCAGGCTATCTGAGGCGATTTAGAATCAAATCCTTATTGCGAGTCCGTCCCCGACTCAATCGGGGATCTCGGGGCGTGGCAATCTCAAAAAGATTGCGGAGCTTGTTCCGAAGCACATGCAAGGAATCTCGCTCCTCGCAATGACACAATACAGCTATTTTTGCAGTATACCGTAGCAGGCTGGTAACTATTCTTATAACTTCGCTCTCAGCCTTTTGTATGTAGAAGTCAAGGCTTCCGAAATGACTTTGGTATCAGACAACACAGGCATAAAGTTGGTGTCACCCTCCCACCTGGGTACTATGTGCATATGGATATGCCCTGCTATTCCAGCTCCGGCCACTTTGCCCACATTCAAGCCGATATTGAAGCCAGTCGGCTCCATTACCTTCTTGAGAAGTTCTAAGCCTTTCTTGATAATGTCAAAGTGCTCCTTTGCTTCCTCATCTCCCAAATCCTGCAAATTTGCTATATGCCGATAGGGAGCGACCATTAAATGCCCTGGATTATAGGGAAAGGCGTTCAGGATTATGAAATTGTATTGACCGCGATAAAGGATGAAATTTGCCTCGTCGTTATTTTCCCTGGGTTTCTGGCATAAAATGCAGCCGCTTTCCGGGGCTCTTTGTATATATTCTATTCGCCATGGCGCCCAAAGATATTCCATTGAACCTATATAGTATGCTGATTCTGAGTTAAATGCAACGGGTTTTTGGTTTGAGATGAGAAATCATGAATATGGCAAAACGAGTTGACTATGAGATTTAGCTAGGCATAAAATACTTGGGGGCTGACATGCTGGAAATCTTGACCCAAAAACTGACCAGTGTATTTGAGAAGCTTGGCAGGAAAGGCAAGCTGAGCGAAGCTGACGTTGACGAGGCTTTACGCCAGGTACGGCTGGCGCTTCTGGAAGCAGACGTAAATTTTAAGGTAGTCAAGGAATTCTTGTCCAGGGTGCGAGAGCGTGCCATTGGCTCTGAAGTATTGCGCAGCCTGACACCAGCCCAGCTGATTATTAAAATTGTCAATGAGGAATTAATTGTTATCTTGGGCGGTGAGCCTGGCCGTTTAGCTTCGGTTCCTGACCCACCAGCGGTCGCTTTGCTCGTGGGATTACAGGGCTCTGGTAAGACTACTACAGCGGTGAAGCTAGCTGTTCAGATCAAACATCTGGGGCAGAGACCTCTATTAGTAGCTGCTGATACTCGCCGACCCGCTGCTATTGAACAACTCACATTGCTGGGTGAGCAACACGATATCCCGGTATATAGTGAGAATGCTAACGTAGCAGCAACAACAATTTGCCAGCGTGCTCTGAAGCAAGCTAAGGAAAGGGGAATGGCCTGGGTTATAGTAGATACTCAAGGGCGTCTGCATGTTGACCAGGCCATGATGAAGGAATTGGCTGAGATCAAATCCCTGATACGGCCTTCAGAGGTATTGCTTACGGTGGATGCTATGATTGGGCAGGATGCCGTAAGAGTGGCTCAAGAATTCCACAGTCGCATCGGGCTCACGGGACTCGTTCTGACGAAGATGGACGGGGATGCCCGGGGTGGAGCTGCTCTTTCTATTAGATTTGTTACCGGGGTGCCCATCAAATACCTGGGCACGGGTGAGAAGATGGATACTCTGGAAGTATTTCATCCCGACCGTTTAGCGTCTCGTATTTTGGGTATGGGTGATATGCTCACCTTCATTGAGCGGGCTGAGACGGCTTTTGACCGGCAACAGGCAAAGAATTTGGAAAGAAGAATGCGCAGCGGAGATTTTGACCTTGAGGATTTCCTCAGCCAAATGCGTCAAATTCACAGGATGGGTTCTTTAGGGCGACTGGTGGAGATGATACCGGGCTTCTCTAAATTCGCCTCTCAGTTGCCAGATGTCGAGGGGGAGAAACAGTTAAAAAAGATAGAAGCTATTATTCTGTCTATGACTTACGAGGAAAGGCGCAATCCAGNCATTATTGATGGCAGACGGCGCGNCCGCATTGCTCAAGGGAGCGGCACGACATCCAAGGATGTTAATCAACTTCTTAATCAGTTTCGTGAGATACGAAAGTTGACTAAGTCATTAACGCGTGGCAAGTTACCTAAAAAGATGGGTACTATGTTTGACATTCCCTTAAGATGAAATCAATCTAGATAGCCTTTGAGCTTCCGACTGCGGGTGGGATGACGTAACTTGCGTAGAGCCTTGCCTTCAATCTGGCGTATTCTTTCTCGAGTTACATCGAATTCTCTGCCCACCTCTTCCAGAGTTCGAGCATGTCCGTCTTTAAGTCCAAATCTAAGCTGCAGCACCCTTTTTTCGCGCTCAGTAAGTTCATCAAGCACTTTATCTATTTGTTCTTTGAGTAGCTGGTGTGAAGTGGCTTCAGTCGGTGCTAAACTGGTGTGGTCTTCAACAAGGTCACCCAGGCGGCTATCAGCATCTTCGCCTATGGGCATGTCTAGCGACATTGGCTCACGGAAAAACAAAGCCATGACCCCTTCTACTTTTTCTGGGGATATATTCAAGCGGCTGCCAATTTCTTCGTAAGTTGGTTCGCGTCCAAGTTCTTGAATTAACTGCCGAGTTGCGCGTAACAACTTGTTAATTGTTTCTACCATGTGTACCGGAATGCGAATGGTACGGGATTGGTCAGCTATAGACCGAGTGATACCCTGCCTGATCCACCAGGTGGCATAGGTGCTGAACTTGTAGCCTTTTCTATACTGAAACTTGTCTACGGCTCGGATGAGGCCAATATTCCCTTCCTGGATAAGCTCAAGGAGGGGCATGCCATGCCCGATGTATTTCTTGGCTATGCTCACCACCAAGCGTAGGTTTGCTTCAGTGAGGTGCTTTTCTGATGCTTTTGCTTCAGTCTTTATCTGTTCAAAGTAAGCTTTGAACTCACTGCTATGAGGCTCGATTTGAGATAGGAACCTCTCGTCAGTCAAGAGAGTCTTTAGCTTTTGCCATGAAGTTTTATCTCTAGCCAGGAGCTCTAGCAACTGCGGGGGCAGCAGGTGACTGTTTATGGAAAGATTTAGTATGGCTTCTTCGGCTGCAGTGTTTCCTTTGTCTATTCCCTCAGCGATTGCCGCTATTAACGCTGGGTCTATAACAGCATCAATGGCGGAGCGAAATTCAGGATTCTTGATTGTCTTTACCACATCGCCGGAGGGCTTGATACCAGTATACGCTTCGATAATCTGAACAACGGGGGCTACCTTGGATAATTGAGAAATTATGTGACTAACTATGTCAACGGGTGAAGGGAATTTCTTGTATTTTCTGAAATGGTTGTCTTCGATTCTTTCTAAGCTTCTACCCAGCTCTATCTTCCGGCATAGAAACTTCTCTTCTTTGACGTTGAGAAGTGGTACTCTGCCGATTTCCTGAAGATACATGCGAGCTGAGTCGTCAATTACATCATATTCTCCTAGCGGTGGCGGAGGCTTGACTTCTTCAGCTTCCTCAGGCAGGGATTCTTCGCTTTCTTCCCTTTCTTCAGGTGAGGTGGTGACATCCTCTGCTTCAGCTTCATCGCTGAGTAAGTCTTCAGCCTCTACCTCATCACCATTCGGCTTGATATTTTCTCCTCTCATTGAATCCGTGATTTCCCCCCTTTTTTAACAAAGATGTTCTGAAGTTGTTGCCCGGGTTTTATTCCTTGCTCCTCTAGTTTGGACACCTCTGAGCTTATACCGCCCTTTTCCCTCTCCAGCTCAAGCATCGCCTCCTTCTCAGTTTCTGATTTCCGGGATAACTCCTCCTTGAGACGGAGAATACAATCGCCTAAATGACGGTGTCGTGTTTGCTCGCTTTTCTGTATGACTGGCGGGAAATTTTTATTAGCCAAGTAGTATAAATGTTCTAATAGACTCGTGTCAAGTTTACTTTCAAGGTCCGATATATCAAAAGAACCTTCCCATTTGACAAAGACCTCGCGATTTTCCGTGGATTCGAAGTGATCTGGTGATAGCTCTTGAGCTAAGGAACGGAGTTCTGGAAACTGAAGGAGAAGTGCCAAGCAATCCTCTTCACTACGACTGGATACAAACTGGCGGGCAAGGCGAGCTTGTTCTGTTGGCTTGCTAAGTTGAGGCCTTGCTCTGGCAGTCTTTAATTTCTGTAAGGCAGCTTCTACGTCCGCCGTTTTGATTTTTAGCGCACGAGCCAGTTTCTCCACATAATGGAATTTTTGTGTGGGATCCTTTATTTCATAAATTGAGGGCAGGAGTTTTTGTACTGCCAGGGACTTGTCCCTGGCTTTATTGATATCCACTTTGCTTATTGCAGATTGAAAAGCGAAGTCCATAATGGGCATGGCTTGTTCTACCAGTTTTTGCCAGAGAGCAGGGTCCTCTCTTATTACTGCGTCTGGGTCTTTGCCTGGAGGTAAGAGGATGACATTTGCTTCGGCATTGGAGTGAGCCAATATTGCTTTGCCTCGCAAGGTAGCTTCTTCTCCGGCAAGATCGGCATCGAGTGCCAGGATTATGTTATTGGTTAATCTTTTAATGCTTTCTACTTGCTTCTCGGTTAAGGAAGTTCCCATTGAGCCCACTACATTTTGCCAGCCGTGTTGGTGAGCAGTGAGAACATCCATGTAGCCTTCTACGATTATTACTAAATTTTTCNTTCTAATGGCAGATTTAGCCCTATCAATTCCATACAAGCTGCTACTCTTATCGAAAATTGATGTTTGAGGTGAGTTGATATATTTAGGCAGGGAATCATCCAGAACTCTGGCCCCAAAACCGGTGACTCGACCCCGGGTATCACATATAGGAAACATCAGCCGGTTGCGAAATCGATCGTAACTACCGCCTGCCTCTTTCTCGATTATCAGACCAGCTTCTACCAGCTCCTTTTCTGTGTAACCTTTACCCAGCAGGTAATGCTTAATGGTTTCCCAGGTATCAGGACTGTAACCGAGACGGAACTCTTTGATAGTCTCGGGCATGACCTTTCTTCTTGCCAGATAGCTTCTCGCCGCCTCGCCTGCCTTGGTGCTCGCAAGTAAGTGGTGATAGTATTCAGCGGCTGCCTCATTAATCTGAAATAATCTCTCTTTCTTCTCATCCTCAGCCTTGCTTGGCGCCTCACGGGGGCTTAAAGTTATGCCTCCCTTTTGAGCTAAAAGATGAAGAGCTTGGCCAAAATCAATGCCCTCCTTTTTCATGATAAAAGAGAAGATATCGCCGCCAGTTCCACAGGCACCAAAGCAATGCCAGCTTTGTTGCTCAGGAAAGACGAAAAAGGATGCGTGTTTCTCACTGTGAAAGGGGCATAAGCCTTTGAAGTTACGCCCTGCTTTTTGCAGAGTAACATACTCAGAGACAAGCTCCACTATATCTAATCTCTGCTTTACCTCCGTGATTACGCTCATCGAGATATCTCCTCAGCTAATCTTAGCGCATATTGATCGGTCATCCCAGCAATGTAATCAGTGACTTTGCGCTCCTTGTTATCCGGCAAAGAGGCAAATTCCCGAGGTAATCTATCCTCGTGCTTCAGGAAATGAGAATATAACAGGCGCAATACCCTTCCCGCCTTTACTGCCTCCTCTCCCGCCAAGCTGGGATAATATACTTTGTCAAATAGAAACTGGCGGAGTAGGTTAGTTGCCCTGAGAACCTCAGAGCTCATGCCTATAGTTGGGTTGGTTAAATTGCCATTGCCACTGGCAGGCCAGGAGCAGTCTATTATATCACAAACCAGGGTATTAATTCGCTGTGAATGCGTATGTCCCAGAGTTGTTACCACCGACTTGGGCAAATCATTCTGGGAGATAATGCCAGCTCTTATGGCATCTTCGACGTCGTGGTTAACATAGGCCACGACATCGGCTATCTTGCATATTTTGCCCTCTAAAGTACTGACATCTCCCCATCCCTCTCCTAATATCTCGGCTTGTCCCTTGGAATGATTGAGGATGCCATCTCGCACTTCCCAGGTAAGATTTAGCCCTTGTCCCTCCCTCTCCAATAAATCGACTACTCTTAAGCTTTGCTCATTATGCCTGAAGCCATCACAATACAATTCGTTCAGGACCTCTTCGCCTATATGACCGAAAGGCGTGTGTCCTAAATCGTGTCCCAGAGCGATAGCCTCAGCGAGGTCTTCATTGAGATTTAGAGCTCGAGCTATAGTTCTGGCTATTTGGGATACTTCCAGGGTGTGAGTAAGCCTGGTGACATAATGGTCACCCAGGGGAGCAATAAAGACCTGTGTCTTATGTTTCAGCCGACGGAAAGCCTTGGAATAGATGATACGGTCACAGTCACGCTGGAAACTAGTTCTTATGGGGCATGGCTCTTCCCACTTCAGCCGACCACCACTGAACTTACTCTTAGCGGCATAAGGAGAAAGGGCTTCTTCCTTCTTCTCTGTCTGCTCGCGTATACTGAGTTTGTTAACCATGGAATCACTATAATCGTAGTAA
>JGI24025J20009_10003166_pt1 | contig 11349 bp, 8 predicted proteins | sample Cruoilmetagenom3_FD_20009 | JGI IMG/M metagenome (IMG submission 20009) | reverse complement strand
CCTGAATGGCTGTTCGTAAAAATCCACACCCATGGCACACAAGATAGAGATATGGACACGCTGTTGGGCGATCCCGTTGATGATATGTTTACGTATCTCGGTGAGCGTTACAACGACGGAGAAAACTATCGCTTACACTACGTGACTACGCGAGAAATGTACAACATCGCAAAAGCAGCAGAGGCCGGAAAGGACGGGGATCCAAATCGCTACCGGGATTATGAGCTAATTCTCTCATCAAGCCACTCTCCTTAACGGTTTCAGTGTTTTAGTGTTTTAGTGTGATGCTGTTTGCATCACTCCGATGTAACGCTAGAAATAATTGAATCACGTCATAGAATGAAGCTCTAGAGCCTAAAATCATAGGCAAAGTGAAGCGCTACGTACGACACTCAATCGTGTTAATCGAATGAACTGGAGTGTTAATCGAATGAACTGGAGCAAAACCAAATGAAAATATATGGCGTAAATCCTATGCTGAATTTATTGAGTAAAACACTGATTCTGATAACTCTACTTACTGGATCCTTGCAAGTTTTTGCTATGACGGCGCCCCTTGCTCAGGTGATGGGCGAGAGTGACAAAGCTTTTGGTGCAAGCGGGCATCCTTATCTTTTATTTAGCCCTGAGCGAGTAGCGAAACTGCGGGCAAAGTTGACCAACCAAGAGGCCGGAGGGCTGAAATTTAAAGATATCGTAGATAAGCAAGTTGGGGGTGCAAACTACTACGGGTTCCAAAATCAATTCGTCGCTTTTATGTACCCAGTTCTTGGGGATGATAAATATTGCACCTTCGCTGTAGAAAAGACCGACTCTTTTGTAACGGAGGAAGAGGGTCGCATAAAACAATTTGCCGATGGAGGCGCGTTCACAGTAAAAGCCGCTTACGACAGTTTTCTATATATTGGTATGAATGTTGGGGGAATGGCTGCTGTTTACGATTGGTGTTACGGGTTTTTAACGCCTGAGCAAAAACAGCGCTGGATTGCCTATGGAAATGAAGCACTCTATAACTTATGGAATTACAAAGACGCCTCTTGGGGCGGTCGTCCTAAGCCGGGTAATGGGTATTCTACCAGCAACCCACTCAATAACTATTATTACTCGTTTTTAGAGGCAACAATGTATTTTGGTTTGGCTACTCAAGGAGATAACTCAAAGGCTAATGAATGGCTCAGGCTATTTCGAGAGACCAAGGTGGAAAATCAAATGCTGCCAAAATTTGCGTCTATTAGTGGTGGTGGCTCTGCTGAAGGCACAGGTTATGGGACTTCTTTGAGCCGTATCTTTATGCTTTTGGATTGGTGGCGGGACTCTACATGGAAGAAACCGAATGGGAGTACCCTAACGGGTGAGAAGCTTTACGATAGCAATGGTCTAGCTAAGGAGTCTCTTGGATATATGTTGCAAACTGTTGTGCCGAGCCTAAGGCACCTTGCGCCCTATGGTGACCATGCACGCGACTCAACCGGTCAGCTTTACGACTCCCACCGTTCTTATTTGTTAGTGCTGAGTGAGTTGTACCCTACTAGCTTGGAGGCAAAGGCTGCAAAAAGTTTGCTGCAAGAGGCGGGGCTAAGTAAGATGGGCAAGTACTATACAGCGATAGCTGACTATCTTTATTCAAACGACAGTATCACTGCTGGTTCCTTTTCTTCACTCCCGACACACTATTATGCAGAAACCGTTGGGCATGTGTTTTCCAGGTCAGACTGGACAAAAACCGCCAGCTACTTTTCAGCGAGCGTAGGACCTTATCACGAGGTGCACGACCATCGGGATAAAAATTCCTTTCTATTCTTTAAGGATGAATGGCTAGCGTATGATCAAAATATAAATACCCATTCAGGCATTTATCAAAGGGAAGATGTACACAACATGGTGCGCTTGGATAACCTTGATAAAGCGGACTCTTATCAAGGCATGATATGGCTGGCTCCCGATCCCATTGTGCACGCCGTAGTTGATACTCCTGCGTACACTTATGTGTCAGCGGATACTGCGCCGCTCTATGAGGACAGAAAAACGAAGGTAAACTTGGTTGAAAAGTATAAGCGCGACATGGTCTATTTGAAGCCAAATGTCCTCGTTGTGTATGATCAAATTGCAACTACTGCAGGGCATAACATCACAAAGACTTGGCAGCTTCAATCACCCTTTGCACCTCAGTACACCCAAGGTATTAATGGAGCCAAGTTTCAGGGTGGCGTATCGACGATGAAGTTAACCACTCTTTTGCCTGCTACGCCTAGCTACGCAACATTTGACTACTTGGCAGAAGGCCTTGCTAAGGAAAAGTATCGGGATGGTTATGGCAATATAACCAGTGGTTATCGACTTGAAGTACCGCTATCGGGTGAAAGTGTAGAGTTCCTCAATGTTCTTGATTTTGATCAAGACTTGGCAAGCGCCGTCATTACTAGTCATGATGCAACATCAATCGCCGTGACGCTTGTTTATGCTGACAATTCAAGTCAAAAAATCACTATCTCTCGCTGTTGCGGGGCGGTCACAGTAGAATAAAGCCCACGTGGCGTAGAGCCAGCAGGTAAACTACGCCTTTCCTCAATACATATAAAACGCTACACTTTCGCAGCTTTCAAGCAGTGTGCAGCGCACATTGAAATAAACGATTGAGTGGCGTCTAATCATGGCAGTAACCCCCCAGCATCTCCTCATTCTTAGCTATTATTTCCCCCCATCTCGGGCAGCCGGAGCCCAGCGAATCCAAAACCTTGTGGAGTTTGCTTTAGAAAAAGGTTGGCAGATTACAGTTATCACTCTGGATGAGGGGCAAGGTAACCCCATCCCGCTATTGGTACCAAAGAAAAGTCTCGGTAAACAGCAGCTCCGTGTTTATAAACTAAAGCATCTTACTGCGCTACAGACGAAGGCAAAGGCAAGCGCAAGCTCGTCCCTCAGTGATAAAAGTTACCTTCGGGCTTCTTTTTGGATTTTATGTAAAAAACTTTTGTTAGCGCTGAACGTAAGGCTTATTCGCTACCGTTTTACTACGGCTGCTAAGGGTGTAGTCATTACCGATACCCCCACTATGATGATCAGTAGTGCCCCACCTTTTATCGTGCACGAAGTAGCGCTTAAGTTAAAAAAGAGTTTCCCTGAATTATTTTGGCAGGCTGATTTTCGTGACCCCTGGGTATATCCAGGGTCAGTAAATTCCGTTGACGAGCTGCCAGAAAATATGAGCTTTAAAAAAGTGTTATGTAATGCTGATAAGCTTATTGCTGTAACGCGAGGGCACTACGAATTTCTTCAAGTGTTATCGTCCCAGGTCTCTCGTTCGGCTGAGCAAGTAGTCCTAGCCCCCAATGGTACGCGTATCGATTTGTACGAAAAAGTGCCGCCTTGTCAAATTGATGGGGGGTGGGCCATCAATATCGGGCATCTTGGTGATATCACCTACACTCACAGAAACCCAAAATCACTTATTTATGCGCTTGCCGATTTAAAGCCACATTACGGCCGAGTGGCGATGCATTTTTGGGCAGAAATTACCCCCTATACGCGCTGGAATGGTGAAAGTATCAACGATATGGTTTCAGCCGCAGCAATGACCGAGTGCCTGTTTATTCATGAGTTCGTGCCGCGTCAGCAAGCGCTTTCTTTTCAAAAAAACCTCGATTTATTGATCCTCTTTGCGTTAAAGCAACCGGTTCAAATTCCCTCAAAGGCTTATGAATATCTTGTGGCAGATAAGCCGATACTGGCTATCTGTGAAAAAGAAAGTGAAACTTACAGGTTATTAAGTCAGTTCGACGGCGTTTTTTTTGCTACTGACAACTCCCAGCGCAGCGTGTCGCAGGCCTTGGATTTAGCCTTGGCCTATACTCAAGAATTAAAGCAACAAACCGAAGATATAAAAGTAGGACGGAAGAATCTGGCCCTACTTGCTTACCAAGCCGGTTTTGAGAAAATCTTGGCATCGGCAGGACAGTCTTCTGTCATATGAAAATATAGACAAGCTTAACTCTAATTAATTCGGCCCAACTTACAATGACAGACGAAAAAAGCATTAATCAGCAAATCGCAACCGGTGCTATCTGGATGGTCGGTGCACGCTTTGCCGTTAAAGGTATAAGTTTAGTCAGTATCATGATACTGGCTCGCCTACTGACGCCAGAGGATTTCGGCATCATCGCTCTGGCGTCATCTATTTACGCAATGATAGAACTCATGCGCGCTATGGGCTTCGATACGGTGTTAATTCAGAAACAAAATGTTGGGCGCGAATACTACGACACCGCTTGGACATTACAAATTATATTCTCCACCTTTGCCTCACTTATAATGGTTTTAATATCAGAGCCTGTTGCTAACTATTATGGTGACTTAAGGTTAACCCCGGTTTTATGGCTGATGGCGGGAATGACTTTTTTAAACGGGCTAACCAATATCGGTGTGGTAGAGTTCAGAAAAAAAATGGACTTTAATAAAGAGTTTTTATTCCAGGTGCTTGTTAAATTAAGTGGTTTTTTGGTGACAGTCCCTTTGGCATTTTATTGGAAAAGCTATTGGGCAATGTTGATGGGGATGCTCTCCACAAGGTTTGTTTCGGTGTGTTTGAGTTATTATATGCAATCTTTTCGCCCAAGACCCTCTCTATCTAAACATGAAGACGTATTAGGTTTTTCTTCGTGGCTTTTTATGAATAATATTCTTGTCTATATTAATCAAAATGGCCAAAACTTTATTGTTGCGAAGTTGCTGGGGGGGCAATCTTTAGGTGTGCTGTCAGTAAGCAGTGAGCTGTCAAATATGACTTCGGATGAAATTATTGCGCCGATAAACAGGGCCGCTTATCCAGGTTTTGCTAAGGTTTCAAATGATAAAATACTACTGAAAAAAACCTACCTGTCCATTTTGCCATACATTGCATTACTGGCAGCTTTAGCGGGCTTTTCCATATCGGCATTGGCACCAGTATTGGTAAAGGCTTTGCTGGGTGATAAGTGGCTTGAGGGTGTGCCGATTATAGAGATTATTTCCTTGGCGAGCCTTTTTATGGCGCTTAATACAAACTCTGGAAGTGTTTTTCTTGCTGTTGGCCGTCCAAAAATATTAACATATTTAATGACTGTGAGATTACTTCTTATTTTGCCTCTTCTTTTTTATCTTATCCCTCAGTTTGGATTAATGGGAGTTGCTTACACCTTCGCTTTGGGAGCGTTTTTATTATTCCCTCTAAGTCAATATATTGCAGCACGGATAGTGGGCTTTAGTTTCCGAGAGCTTATAACAGGTATCTACAGGCCGATTATTTCAGGATTTATAATGCTCCTTCTTTTTAGGTTTACTGGTTTGTCAACGTATCTTTTTGATCTTAGTGACTATGCACTAATTAACTTGATTGTTAGTGGCATATGTTCATCTGCTATATTTGTTTTTTTTATAGTGTTTTTTTGGAATATTGCGAAACGCCCAGTTGGTGCAGAGACATTGCTTCTCGACACCGTACGTAAAAAATTAAAGTGGGGCGAAGTATAAAAATATTTTTTGAAACCCTTTATATTTAACATCTAAAATATTTGAGCCTGAAATCTGTGATCATGGTTGAATGATTTCTATGCTATATAGGCTCGCTGCAATTAGTCGCGGCCCCTTATCAAAAATTAAGGTCTTGTTCTTAGAGTTTAACTAGGTTAATAAGGTTTTTGGTAGTGTGTTCTAAACCAGGTTATTATTAATATGAAATGTAAGTACGTTATAGGCTCCGGCTGGTGGTGCGCAGAGAAAGAGGCTGACACCCGCCAGGAATTATTAGGTGATGACTCTATTCGAGGTAAGGAATTTCATCAGCTTTGGTATCAATCTGTTTGCAAGTATTCATCACCCACTAAGATACTTATAGTAGACAGCGCTTCACCGATAAAGCCGGACATCAATGCCGATGACCCACGTCTTGAGTTACTTAGCCTCGATGTGAATGCTGGCCATAGTACTCATCATTTGGGTAAGTTTTGTGGTTGCGTTCGAGCCATGCAATTAGGAATGATGTATGCCTTGCAATGTGAAGTTGATTACTACGTGTACGTCGAACAGGATGCCCTGCTTTTTGGTGAGGGCGTTATCGAAAAATGTATAGAGAAAATGACAACACCCTATATGTTTGGCTCCGGTGAAGGTACACCACTGTCCACGCAGCAATCGCTATTTGTTATTCGCAAAGACGGTATTTTGCCATTTTTAAAGAGGCTGAATGGATTATCTTACACCGATAATGAAATTTGCCCTGAAGAAAAGTTTCATCTGGTTTGCTCCAAAGGGCCTGTTTCTTTTTTGGGTTGGCTCAGTTTTAACCGTCACAAAAATAAACTTGCGAAATGGTTCTATTGGCAGGCATTTAAGTACTTGCGTAATTATGATTACTTACCTGTGGGGTACGGCCGAGCACGTCCTATTAACTTTGATGATGAACAGTTTTACTTTCAGCATGGTGAGCTTAGTGATTTGGATGAATATCTGCGAAAAACCGGTTTTAAAGGCCTGCTTGATTAACAGAAATACCCAGCATTTTTTATAGCGTGGTAAATAAAATGGCTGCAAAACCAGGTTGGTTATTCTTTTTACCTTGGTCGCTAGAGTCAGTTGGCGGTGTGAATCGGGTTGTTATTGAGCTTTGTCGTGAAATGCACAGGCAGGGTGAATACCGCCCCTTCGTATTGATTGACTCTTGGCCAGATTCTCACGCACGTTTCGTCGACAAAGATTTTTATACCGAAATTCATTATAGAATTCGTGAACCCTTGACTGAGTCAAATACCATCAAAGCGACACTGCTATTCTTAATGCACCTTCCTGTTGAGCTGACTCGTCTCAAGCTCATGTTTAAAAGGTATAATATTCGAGTTCTGAATCCTCATTATTTTACTATGGCCTCTTCGCTGTTATTCACCTATAGAAAAGTGTTTGGTAAGTCGGTTCGCATGGTTATTTCGTTGCACGGGACTGATTTGTTCACCCTTGAAAATATATCGCGAATACGGAGCTATATACTCCTGTTTATGCTAAAACGTGTAGATGCAGTAGTTACTTGCTCGGAAGGATTGAAGCGTAAGCTGATTGAGCTTGGCAGTTTATCGGATAGTGCTGTGTGCTCTATTCCTAACGGTTTTTCATCAGATATGCGTTCGAAATCTACGGTCAAACAGCTTGAATCTTCTGATGTTAATCTGCCTGAAAAACCGTATATTCTTTCTGTAGGTACGTTTGATCAGGTAAAGGGGTTTGATACTTTAATACGAGCATTTTCTCTTCTGGCAGTTGATAGGCCGGACATCGACTTGGTATTGGTTGGTAGGTCTGCTTCCTCGTTGCCAGCTATTTTTGCACAGATTCAAAAGTATAGTCTTCATAAACGGGTGCATATTTTTACGGATGTCGCTCCTCAATCCATGCCGCTATTTTATCGAAAAGCATCTATTTTTGTTTTAGCTTCTCGACATGAAGCTTTTGGAATTGTACTTCTGGAAGCGGCTGTTAACAGGGTTCCCATTATATCCACCCGCACGATGGGAGGGACGGAAATAATATCCGATGATGTAGATGGAATACTTGTAGGCATAGATGACATAGGAAGTTTGAGAGATGCTATTGCTGACTTCCTTGAAAACTCAAGTAAGGCGGGCGGCTGCGCACAAAGGATGTATAAAAAAGTACTTGATAAATATACGTGGGAAAAGGCTTGTATGTCCTATGCCAGTCTCATAAATAGAGATTTGTAAGCGTATTGGTCAAAATCTAGTTAGAGCTTGGATATATATTATGAACAAAGATTTGCTGTATTTCTATCTACACCCATTTCTTTGGCCTAAGGGAGAGCTCCCTGATGACCCGGATGTTAATTGGTCTGGTTTCAGTTTTGGCCCCTACACATGGACAATTCAAACCTACCTTCGCTTAAAGAAAGCAGGTGTTAGCTGCGTGTTAACGTCTGAGATGCCGGACAAGGGTATTGTTATTGCTCATAGGGAGTCATGGCATTCAGATGATAGCCATTATGCCGACCCGTTATCCTCTGCTGGCGATCGCTTTATTGTAGATGTATCGTGCGACCTAAATCTTTATACGCCAGCAAATATCCATATAGTACAAAACCCTAGCCAAACAAAGTATCTCAATTGTTACTATTTGCCCCACTGGCCGCAGCCAGGTATTGTTCCTCGTGACCCGGCACGTGGCCATGTAATAGAGAATGTGGCGTTTTTTGGCAACCAGAAAAATTTGGCTCCTGAATTTAAGGAAGAAGCATGGGGGCGTGCCATGAAAGAGATGGGCTTGAACTTTATTTCTAAATTCAAACCTTTTGATCATACTGATGCAAGTACTTATGGGTTTGATGAGTTTTGGAATAATTATTCCGATATTGATGCAATCATAGCCGTGCGTTCTTTTGGTTCGTCTGGTTATGATCATAAGCCGGCATCAAAGTTGTTTAATGCCTGGTTGGCCGGTGTGCCTTCGATATTGGGGCGTGAAACTGCATATAGCTATTACCGTAAGTCGGAATTTGACTTCATTGAAGTGAATAGTATGAGCGATGTTATTGTTTCTCTGAAGCGGCTTCAGGATGATGAACTATATTGGAGTAAAATTATGGGAAACGCAGCAGTGAGGAGTAGGGAAATTACTCACGACAAGGTCGTGGATAAATGGATAGACTTGATTGAGAAAGTAATTATTCCAGAGTACAGAACATATATAAATAGACCTCGTATTTTCCGAAGAAAGTTGGCGTTATATAAGAACCTCCATCATAGTAAGGCCAGGTTTTTTTCATCTGTAGCAAAAAAAATCAAATGACCTCGTTGGTAGAACTATCCCGAAATACCTTTGGAGATTGAAGTGCGAAGAAGTTGTTTTTCGATTTATGAGCAGCAGGCTAGGTAATTTACACTTAGATCGGGCTGTGACGGTGATGAGGGTGCCTCTTTTCGTCAAAGAGGCTGGTCAGCTGTCGTTTGAGTATTTTCCAATCCAGAAATGAGCCTGAAGAAGTGCTTTAGGCCTCTATCTTGAGTCGCTCATGGAGTTGTTTAAATAGTCGGCCCTGAAGATAACCCTCAAACCGGTTTTTTCGACATCCTCAGTCAGCTCGATTATGACGACCCATTATTGGCGTTAGGAAGAGAGCTCAACTGGAAGGGGTTAGAAGAAGCACTCGCCGTGCATTACAGTGATCAAGGAAGAGCCGCTTTACCTATTCGCCTGATGAGCGGCTTGTTGATACTCAAACAGCTGTACAATCTGAGTGATGAAAGCGTAGTAATGCAGTGGAAATTAAATCCTTATTATCAGGTGTTTTGCGGCGAAACCAGCTTTCAAACCAAGCCACCTTGCCACAGCACAGAGCTGGTGAAATTTAGGCAACGCATCGGAGAAGCTGGCGTAAAGCAAATCTTTGCCTTGTCCGTAGCGCTGCACGGTAACGCGGCAGAAGAAGCCACAGTGCTGGTTGACACAACCGTCCAGGAAAAAGCCATTACCTATCCGACGGATACGAAGCTTGCCATAAAAATCATCAATCGTTTAAATAAACTGGCCAAAGCTCAAGGTATTAAACAACGACGCACTTTTATAAAAGAAGTGAGGGAGCTGCGCGTGGCCAGTCGACACTTTCGTCATGCTCGGCGTCGGGCAAAAGCAAAAAAAGCGCTGAAGCGCCTACGTAACATTGCAGGCATCTTGTTGCGAGAATTACAACGCAAATTACCGGAAGCAATACTGAAAAAAGAGGCGGATAATTTTGCACTGTATACGCAGGTATTGGCGCAGCAACCCAAAGATAAAAACAAAATTTACAGTCTGCATGAAAATGACATTTACTGTGTAGGGAAAGGCAAAGATCACAAGCCCTATGAGTATGGTCGAAAGGCCTCCATTGCTGCCACAATGAACAGCCAAGTGATTGTCGGCGTGGCGAGTCATGATAAACATGAGCACGACTCCAAGACGCTAAAAGCGGCATTGGACTCCGCTAATGAGAACCGAACAACGCCTGTCTCAACTGCCGTCGTTGACCGAGGTTATAAAGGTTGTAAACGCAAGGTCGATGCCGAAGTCATTCTGCCCAGCGCACCACTCAAACGGGATAACGAAACCGAGCGGCAAAGAAAGCGGCAACTGTGCCAGAAACGTTCAGCCATAGAGCCTATCATCGGGCATCTATAGCATGACTTTCGTCTAACGAGAAACTGGCTTAAGGGAAGTCAGGGCGATGTGATCAATCTTTTAATGGCCGCGAGTGCCTGGAACTTTAAAAAGTGGATGGTCGCTTTCTTTTTGTATGAATACAGGGGGAAAATTTATGCGTTCTGTATAAAAATACACGCCCAAAAAGAAACCAGTTTAATTTTGATGAGGCTAATCTGGCCAAAAGCATAAATTAAAATTAGGTTTTTTTCAGGACTGACTAAATAATTGATCTCAGGCTGAATTCAGTTGTTCAGCGGCCTCATTGTCCGTCATTTCATTTGAAAACCGGCTCAGCAAACGTTCCAGCTCCGCACGCTCATCTTCGTTGAGCTTAACCCGTATCCATACTCCTCGCGCCACAATCAATACTCCGCTTCTATATGAAGGCTGCATAGTGATAATATGTATATCTTTTTCAATAGGTTATTGGTGAACGATAAATGATTAGACATGTTCCGCACCTTTTATGTCCGCTGGCACTAGAATAATGGCGATGCCTCTCGCGCCATCTAGTTGGGCCTTATGATGAAGCGTTTGGCTAGGTTGCTGTTTTGCATTTGCTATAATTGACCACACTATTCTGTTGAAGGGGTTTGTGAACAATGAAGGATGATGATTGAAAGTATTCGTATTAGTTCAAAGTCTTGAGAAAGGGGGGCGAACGGTTCGTGTTGCCGATACGGCTCGTGAGTTAGTGGCTCAGGGGCACTTGCCGCGCATAATAACCTTTTTGCCGCTTGGTGCCGAAGTGAGTGAATGTCTTTTAGCTGGTCTGGATGTTGACGTTTGCCTCAAGAGTGAAGGTTTCGATATGGCGCTGTTGTATCGAATCAGTCGTATATTGAAGAAGGATGGCTACGATTTGATTCACGCGCATTGCGAGACCTCCTATTTGTATGGAGGGCTTGCAGGAAGGTTTCATGGTATACCTGTGGTTGGGACCTATCATAGGTCTAACTTGGCTTTTTTTGAGGCGAGCTGGAAGTATAAAATACTCAATCGTTTATTAAACCACTGTGTAGCAATTTCTTTTGACCGCAAACGATTGATTGTTGATAATTTGGGTCGCCAAGAAGACCAGGTTTCGGTCATTCATGGTGGTGTTGATATAGAAACGCTGTTAATCGCAAAGGCCCA
>JGI24025J20009_10003165_pt1 | contig 11354 bp, 10 predicted proteins | sample Cruoilmetagenom3_FD_20009 | JGI IMG/M metagenome (IMG submission 20009) | reverse complement strand
AGTAGGAGGGTTTCTTCAAAACATTTTTGCAAAAAATGGAAAAGAAAACATTATTCATAGGACTCTTCGGGTTAGGGACAGTAGGAAAAGGGGTAGCTGAGCTTTTACTAAAAAGAAAAAATAAAATTGAAAATTATGAGTTTGTTCTGAAAGGTATTGTAGTAAAGCATCTGAATAAAAAAAGAAATATTTCAATTCCCTCTCATCTTTTAACCTCAAATCCGGGGAAAATTTTGAAAGATGAAAAAATTAATACTATAATTGAAGTCATGGGAGGGATAACATCGGCTAAAGATATAATTATGGAAGCTCTAAAAAGAAAGAAAAATGTTATCACTGCTAATAAAGCTCTTTTAGCAAAAGCAGGTAGTGAAATTTTTAAGAAAGCACAAGAAAATAATTGTTATCTTGGCGTAAGAGCTTCTAATATTGCTAGTTACCGTCTTGTAGAAAGTTTAAGTTCCTCTCCTTCGGAAATTCAGAAACTTGTGGGAATTTTTAATGGAACATGCAATTATATATTAACCGAGATGGAAAAAAAAGAAAAAGAGTTTTCTCTTATACTTAAAGAGGCACAGAAAATTGGGTATACTGAACAGGACCCTTCTAATGATATTGATGGTTATGATACAGCCCACAAATTAGCAGTTCTTCTGGGGTTAACCTCGGGATATTTTCCTCCTCTTCAATCATTTTTTATAGAGGGAATAAGGAGAATCTCTTACCAGGATATTATTTTTACTAAAGAATTAGGCTATAGGATAAAACTTTTAGCTATTGCTCAAAAAGAGAATAATAAATTAGAAATAAGAGTCCATCCTGCTCTTATTTCCAGAAATAAGGCTTTATCTCGATTAGAAGGAATAGAAAACGGAATTGAGATAAGAGACGAAGCAGGCCTGGAAATAGGAATGCAGGCCCCGGGAGCGGGTAAATACCCTACAGCTACTGCCATTCTTGAGGATCTTATCTCCATAGCCAGAGGCAAGAGATTAACCTTTCCTCAAGAAAAAAAGGGAGTAAAATTAAAAAAAATGGAGGATGTAATCGCCAGATATTATCTAAAATTTGAAGCTCTGGATAAACCGAGAGTGTTATCCGAGATTTCCGGAATTTTAGGGAATTACAATATAAGCATTCAAGCAGTTTTGCAAAAGGGGGAAAGAAAAAATAAAGAAAAAGATTCTGTCCCCGTTATAATGCTTACCCACAAAGCAAAAGAAAAAAATATTCAGAAAGCTCTTCAGGAAATTAATGAATTATCTATAATAAAAGAAAAATCTTTACTTATCCGTGTAGAAGAGGGAATATTTTAAAAGGATGGAGGTATAAATTGTCTATAGTGAATATGAAAGAGTTATTAGAAGCAGGAGTCCACTTTGGGCATCGAAAAAGCGCCTGGAATCCAAAAATGAAACCTTATATCTATCAAGAAAGAAACCGCATGCATATTATTGACCTGGGTAAAACAGCAAAAATGATAGAGGAAGCCTATAAATTTGCAAGAGACTTATCCGGTCAGGGAAAAAGCATTCTCTTTTTAGGAATCAAACAACAGGCAAAAAAATGTATTGAAGAAGAAGCACAAAGATGTGAATCTCCTTTTATTAATCATCGCTGGTTAGGAGGATTTCTAACCAATTCCTCTGTTGTCCAGAAAAGTATAGAAAAATTTTGTGAGTTACAGGAACAAAAAGAAGAAAATCTTTGGGAAAAATTTCCAAAAAAAGAAGAAATGAAATTGCATCGAAAACTGGAAAAACTTGAGAAAAAATTTAGAGGAGTAAAAGACATCAAATATCTTCCTGGAGCTATTTTTCTTACCGACTTAAAAGTAGAAGAAACAGCTCTTAAAGAAGCAAAAAAAATGGGTATTCCTATTATAGCCATTGTAGATTCCAATTGTAATCCAGAACTTGTAGACTACCCTATCCCCGGCAATGATGATGCTATAAAAAGCATCAAGTTAATTGCCAGCAAAATAGCTGATGCTGTATTAGAAGGGAAAAGCCTTTTAAAGGAAAGGGAAATAGAAAAAGAGAATAAAAAGATCAAAGAAACACAAATAAAAGAAGAAGAAAAAGAAGAAGAAAAAGAAGAAAAAGGAGAAAATAATGAACATCCCCTTAGAAACAATAAAGAAACTTCGGGAGGAAACGTTAGCGGGAATACTTGATTGTAAAAAAGCTCTTGAGGAAGCGAAAGGAAACTCCCAGAAGGCAAGAAAGCTTTTAAGAGAAAGAGGAGTAAAAATTGCTCGAAAAAAGAGTAAAGAAAAAACCAGCGAAGGAATTATCTCTTCCTATATTCATCATAATAGAAAATTGGGAGTGCTGGTAGAAATACGCTGTCAATCTGATTTTGTAGCTAAAAACACCGAATTTCAAAAATTCACAAAAGATATAGCTATGCATATTGCTGCTTTTAATCCTAAATGGATTTCTGTACAAGGAATCCCTAAAAAGATAATTGAGGAAGAAAAAGCAATTTTAAGAGCTCAGATAGAAAAAGAAAAAAAACCAGCTCATATAATTGAAAAAATTATAAAAGGACGTTTAGAAAAATTTTATAAAGAGGTATGTTTATTAAGTCAACCCTTTTTTAAAGATGATAAAATAATTGTAAAAGATCATCTTCAACAGGTGATAGCTAAAACAGGAGAAAATATAAGAATTCACCGTTTTGTTAGATTTGAGTTAGGGGAAGAGAATTAACTTATGGAAGAATCTCAGATTAAATGGGATAAAATTCTTCTTAAAATAGGCGGAGAAAGCCTCAGCGATAAAGAAAATTTTCCTTTTTCTCCGGCCTGTCTTAATTTCGTGGCTGAAGAAATTAAAGAAATCGTAAATCTGGGAGTAAAAATAGGTATAATGGTAGGAGGGGGGAATATCCTGAGAGGAAAAATGCTCAGCCAAAAGGGGATGGAGAGAACTACTACTGATTATATGGGAATGTTAGGGACTGTTATCAATGCATTAGCCCTTCAATCTGTCCTTGAAAAAAAAGGGATAATCACCCGACTGCAGACAGCTATCGAAATAAAACAAGTAGCTGAACCTTATATTCGGCGAAGAGCCCTGCGTCATCTTGAAAAAGGAAGACTGTTAATCCTTGCGGGAGGCACGGGGAATCCTTATTTTACCACTGATACAGCCGCAGCACTTCGTGCTCTCGAAATAGAAGCAAAAGTAATTTTAAAAGCTACCAAGGTGAAAGGAGTTTACTCCAGTGATCCCGCCAAGGATATAAAAGCTAAAAAATTTGACGAAATAAGTTACGAGGAAATGCTAAATAGAAAACTAAAGATTATGGATGCTACCGCTATTTCTCTATGTATGGAGAATCACCTTCCTATAATTGTTTTTAATTTTCGAGAGAAAGGAAATATTAAAAAAATAATTTTAGGGGAAAAAATAGGAACTAGAATAGGAGAACAAAAATGACAAAAAAAATTTATGAAGAAAGTAAAAAAAAGATGGAAGAAGTAAAACAGTCATTAGAAAAACGTTATTCTACTGTTCGAGGGGGAAGAGCTCATATAGAGTTGGTAGCAGATATAAAGGTAAACTGCTATGGCTCTCGAACGCCTATTAATCATTTATCTAATATTTCTGTTCCTAAACCTCATCTTATAATTATAGAACCCTGGGACAAATCTATAATTAAAAATATTGAGAAAGCTATATTAACTTCTAACTTAGGAATAAATCCCTCCAATGATGGAAATGTTATCCGCATAGTTCTTCCTCCTTTAACTGAAGAGAGAAGAAAAGAAATAGCTAAGGTAATAAACCAATGGGGAGAAGAAACTAAAATTTTTATTAGAAACATAAGACGAGAAGCAAGAGAAAAAGTAGAGGAATTGGAAAAGAAAAAAGAAATTTCTGAAGATGAAAAAAAAAGAGGTCAAAAAGAGATTCAAACACTTACCGATAACTTTATAGAAGAAATAACTAAAATACAAGAAAAAAAGGCACAAAAAATTCAACAAATTTAAATAAAAAACTTATTTTGTATTCATTTCATTTTCCCCATCTTTTGCTTCAATAAATCAATTGTTTTTATTGCGGTAGGATCTACATCTTGAAGAAGAGCCAAATAAAAACTTACCCAATCTCCAAAATATATAGCAGAAAAAATCCTCGTAAGAAGATTTTTTCCCTCAGTCCAAATTTCCTCTAAACTTACATCTTTGTCTTTAAGTATATTTTGAGTAATTTCTATTCTCTTCGTAATTCTTTCTCCTTCGTCTTTATCCCGAATAAAGAGGAAATAAAATTTATTTAAATTCCTCTCTTTTTCCCACCCAACCACTTCGTTGTGATTTAGCTCAGGAAAAACATTCCAGAAAGCTAAAACCTTGCTATTCTCATTGAACTGAGTTTTCAACCGATGAGCTATTGCATCTGTCTTTCCCTCTATTCCGTAAATAAGGGGTATTTTGCCTAATAATTTGGAAGAAATAATTTTAGCTCTATTACTCTTTATGGGAACTGAAGGTGCAGAGCTTCTTTTAATATTACTTAAAACCTGAAATAATTCCTCATAATTCTCCTTTTCTACCCATTTTAACTGCTCCAAAACTTTCAACATAGGGATAAATAAATATCCCAGAGCTGTTCGTGGGGGCATACCGGAAGGAATGACAAAGCAGGGAACTTTATCTCTCTTACTCCATTCTCTTAATTTACCGCCACTACAAATTGAAACTAAAGAGACTCCTCTTTTTTTAGCTTCTTTATAGGCAGTAAGTGTCTCCTCGGTATTTCCTGAATAACTTATGGTAAAAACTATAGTTTCTTTATCCACTAATTGAGGTAAAGTATATCCTCTATTTACAAAAACAGAAAAATTTGCTTTCCATAGAAGAGTTTTTAAGATTTCTCCACCTATTGCTGATCCTCCCATACCACAAATTATTATCTTTCTCTTTTTAGAAAGTATCTCTAAAGAAATTTTTGGTTTCTCTACTATTTGAAAAGTTTCTCTACATTGAAGAGGAAACCTTATCAGAAGTTCTCTCATTTTTTCTCTATCAATCCTTTCTATTCTTCTTTGATCATCCAGCATCTTTATCTCCTTCCAAGAAGACTTCGGGATTTCCCTTCCGTCGTGAGTTAAAGCTATAAACTCCTATCCATCAAAATATATTTTACTTTTTTTGATAATTTTGTTTGCACATACCTTTTAGTCTGGGAAGAAGTCGTCATTTTAAGAAGGTCGGCAGAAATTTTTTGAGTTTCTTCCCAGTTTACCCCTCTAATTACTTTTTTTATCTCTAAAAGACTCGTCGGAGCTACGCTAAGTTCATCTATTCCTAATCCCAAAAGAATCAAAGCAAAAAGAGGGTCACTGGCCATCTCTCCGCACGCTCCTACCCATATTCCCTGTCGATGAGCACATTTAATTACATTATCAATTAATCGTAAGACAGTGGGGTGAAGAGGTTGGTAAAGATAAGCTACTTTTTCATTTACCCGATCTACTGCTAAACTATACTGAATAAGATCATTTGTCCCTATACTAAAAAAATCTACCTCCTTAGCTAAAATATCAGCAGTAACAGCTGCCGAAGGAACCTCAACCATAATTCCTACTTCTACATCCTGGACAAAAGGTATTTCTTTTTCTTTTAACTCTCTCTTTACCTCAGATAAAATTTTATTAGCTTTTTTAATCTCTTCTGCCCCGGAAATCATAGGATACATAATTTTTACTTTACCGAAATTGGTTGCTCTTAAAATAGCTCTGAGTTGTTCTTTGAAAATATCTACCTTCTCCAGGCATAATCTTATAGCCCGCCAACCCATAAATGGATTCATCTGCTGGGGAACAGGAAAGTGAGAGAGGAACTTATCTCCTCCTAAATCTATCGTGCGAATAATAACCGAATAAGGGAGCATCCTCCTTGCTATATTCTTATAAGCATTTAATTGTTCTTCTTCACCGGGTAGGACAGAACGATTCATATAAAGATACTCTGTCCTATATAATCCTACTCCTTCTGCTCCATCTTTCAAAGCTAAATTTATTTCTTCTGGACCAGCGATATTTACTGCCAGTTCTATTTCTCGACCATCAAGAGTTTGAGGAGGAAGAGACTTTAAAGTTATCAATTTCTCTTTATAATGGGAAAATTCCTCCCGGACCTTTCGGTAATTAGCTAACTGTTTTGAGGAAGGATCAATAATTACTCTCCCTCTATTTCCATCCAGGATAATTAAAGAACCAACTTTAGCCCTTTCGGTAATATTCCTTAACCCTACTACTGCAGGAATCTCTAAAGAGCGGGCTATGATAGCAGTATGAGATGTTCTTCCTCCAATATTCGTAGCAAATCCTAAAATTTTCCTTTTTTCCATAGAAATAGTATCTGAAGGAGCAAGATCGCTGGCAATAATTATTGCTTTCTCTTTAAGATGCGATAGGGTAAAAGTAGGTTTATTTAGAAGATTCCGCATAATACGTCTTCCTACATCTTCTATGTCCCGGAATCTCTCTCGAATAATTTCTGCCTGCACAGAAGCAAATTTTGTAGGGAGAAGTTGAAGAGTTTTCTCAAGAGAAGCTTCTGCATTTAACTTTTCTTTCTTTATCCTCTTTTCAGTATCATCAATAAGAAGAGGATCTTCGAGAATATAAAGATGAGCCTGAAAAATATAAGCTTCTTTCTCTCCTATCTTTTCTTTTGCTTTTTTCTTAATTCTTTCTAATTCATATTTTGCTTGTCTTACTGCCTCTCTAAATCTTTTTATCTCATCATCTATTTCTTCTTTGCCAATTTTATATTCTAAAATAGAGAATTCTTCTTTTTTTAAAACATAAGCTTTTCCTATAGCTATTCCTGGGGAGGCAGCTATCCCTTTTTTAGTCATAGACTCTCTCCTCTTTCAGTAATTTTAATGTTTCTCCAGCTAAATATACTGAACCCGTAATACATATTACATCTTTATTTTTAGCTAAGGCTCGACTATAATTTACAGCTTTGTTAATATCTTCCTTAATGATTAATCTTTTAAAATAAAAACTCTTTATCTTTATGTATAAATCCCGGGGAGACAAACTTCGGAAACTGTTTATCTTTGTAAGAATAATTTCTTTTGCCAGAGGACAGAGAGCTTTTCCTACCCCCTCAACATCTTTATTTTTTAGCATGCCTAAAATAAGAATTATTCCTGCACCTGGAAAAAATTTCTTTAACGTGTTAGCAAGTGCTTGCGCCGAAGCAGCATTATGAGCCGAGTCCACAATTAAAAAAGGATTATAGGAGACTATTTGTATTCTTCCAGGCCATCTTATTTCTCTTAATCCCTGGCTAATAGCTTTGGACGAAATAAAAATTCCCTTATCTTCAAGTAATTCAATTACCCCTATAGCTGTAGCGGCGTTTATAAGTTGATGCTCACCTAATAAAGAAATAAATAAAGAAGGATACTCTTTTTTAATTCCTTTTAATTGAAAATTCTGTCCCTTTAAACTATAATTTATCAACTGAAACTGAATTTCTTTTCCCACTTCATATAGAGGAACTTTTTTTTCTTCGCAAGTTTTTTTTATTACTGACAAAGCATCTCTTTCCTGAGGTGAAGTGACAACCTTCATCCCCTTTTTGATAATCCCTGCTTTTTCCCTGGCTATTAAAGATAAACTCTCTCCTAATATATTAGTATGATCATAACTTATTTGAGTAATAGCTCCTATTAGGGGGCAAACTACATTAGTAGCGTCTAATCTCCCACCTAATCCCACTTCAAGAACAGCAAAATTTACTTTTTGATATGCAAAAAAAAGAAGAGCTAATGCTGTATAAATTTCAAAAAAAGTAGGAGACTGATTAGGGCTTTTCATAAATTTTTCTATCTTGAATTTCATTAAAGATAAAAAATAAGCAAATTCCTCTTTACTAATTAATCTCCCTCCTACTCTTATTCTCTCCCGAGGAGAAATTAAATGGGGAGAAGTATATAANCCTGTTTTAAATCCAGATGCNTTTAAAATAGAGGCAATCATAGCTGATACAGAACCTTTACCTTTAGTACCAGCTATATGAATAAACTTTAAATCTTTTTGGGGATTACCTAATAAACTTAAAAGATACCCTACTCTCTTTAAATTCAAAGATCTTCTATTGTAAGGGAAATTTATCTTCTTTTCATAATTTATAAAAGAATTCAAATATTCCAAAGATTCTAAATAGGAGAGCATATTTATTATTCTTTAGTACTATTCAGCCACTAATTATCACCAATTATCACTAATAATTATTTAACAATCTATTTTATATAATAAATCTTTGAACAAGATTTCACTTTTCTTTGTGTTCATTCGTGTCCATTCGTGGCTAAATAGATACATTATTTATAAATAGGAAATTTTTCGCAAATTTCTTTTACTTTTTCCCGGATTCTTTTTCTTAAAATTTTATCCTCGGGCTGGAGTAAAATTTCACTTACCCACTCACCAATTATTTTTATTTCCGATTCTTTCATTCCTCTGGTAGTAATAGCAGGAGTCCCCAGTCTTATTCCTGAAGGACTGAAAGGAGAACGAGTATCAAAAGGAATACTATTTTTATTTACTATTATTCCTGCTTCTTCTAAAAGATTGGCTGCTTTATCTCCTGACATTCCTTTAGAAAAGACATCAATTAAAAGAAGATGATTGTCTGTCCCCCCGGAAATTAAGCGAAACCCTCTTTCTTTTAAGACTTTGGCTAATATTTTTGCATTAGAAAGAACTTGCTTTTGATAATCTTTAAACCCCGGTTCTTTAGCTTCCTTAAAACATACAGATTTAGCTGCTATAGTATGCATAAAAGGACCTCCCTGTATTGCTGGGAAAACTGCTCTATCTATTAGGGAAGCAAATTTTTTTCGACAAAGAATCAATCCTCCCCGAGGACCCCGTAAAGTCTTCTGGGTAGTAGCGGTAACAATATCAACATAAGGAACGGGATCAGGATGCACACCAGCAGCAATTAATCCAATAAGATGAGCCATATCAGCTAAAAGGTAAGCTCCTACTTCCTCAGCAATTTCTTTCCAGGCTAAAAAATCTATCCTTCGGGGGTAGGCACTTGTTCCTACTATTATTAAACGAGGATGAGATTTATTAGCTATTTGGCGAATTTCCTCATAATCAAATCTTTCTGATGCCTTATCTAAACCATAATTAACTATATGATAATATTTATAAGGAAAAGTCCCCTTCCCTCCATGAGAAAGATGTCCACCTTCAGCTAATCCTAAAGAAAGAATAGTTTCTCCTNGTTCGAGCAGAGCCTGATAAACAGCCATATTAGCCTGCGTCCCTGAATGAACTTGAACATTTGCATGCTCACATTTGAAAAGTTTCTTAGCCCGCTGTATAGAGAGCTCTTCAATTTCGTCAACAAATTGGCATCCTTGATAATACCTTTTCCCGGGATACCCTTCAGCATATTTATTACTGAGCACGGACCCTTGAGCTTCTAATACAGCTTTGCTGGCATAGTTTTCTGAAGGGATAAGAGAAAGAGTATTTTGTTGGCGAATAAGCTCTTTTTGAAGAATCTCTTTGACGCGAGGGTCAACATTACTTAATAAACTATTCATAAAATTTTCCTTTTAGTGCCTGAAATGTCTCATTCTGGTAAACAACATAGCTATCCCGTAATTATCCGCCATCTTTATTACTTTTTCATCTCGGCGGGCTCCGCCTGGCTGAATAATACTGGTTATTCCCGCTTTTCCTGCTTCTTCAACAACATCTGGAAAAGGGAAAAAAGCATCAGAAGCTAAAACAGCTCCCTTTACTCTCTTTTTAGCCTTTCGAAGAGCAATAAGACAGGAATCTATACGACTCATCTGTCCTGCTCCTACTCCTACTACTGTCTTATCTTTTGAGAAAACTAGAGCATTGGACTTTACATGTTTACAAACTATCCAGGCAAAGATAAGCTCTTCTTTTTCTCCAGGAGAAGGTTCTCTTTTAGTAACCACTTTTAAATTTTGAGGAAAGTAAATATCCCTGTCTTCTTCCTGAACAAGGATTCCTCCACTTAGTTTTCTTATATCCAGTTCCTCCCTATCAGAAGAAAAAGAATCAATCTTTAAAATAATTAGATTCTTTCCCCATTTTTGACCGGTTTTAAGAATTTCTAATGCTTCATCTTCATAATCAGGAGCAATTATTCCTTCAATAAAAGTCCCTGGGGAAGCTATTTCTCGAGCAGTAACCTCATCCACCTTTTTATTAAGCCCTACAATTGAGCCAAAAGCAGAAAGAGGATCTCCGCTGTAAGCTTTCTTAAAAGCTTCTAACAAATTATCTGCAGAACCTACTCCACAAGGATTAGTATGTTTTATGACTACAGCTGTAGGTTCTTTAAATTCCTCTAATAAACCAAACGCAGCATTAAGATCTAATAAATTGTTGAAAGAAAGATTTTTCCCTCCAAGCTTCTGTGCACCTAAAAAACCCAAATTTTTTTCTGGTATTTCTACATAAAAAGACGCCTTTTGATGAGGGTTTTCCCCATAGCGTAAATCCTCTTTCTTGCGAAAACTAAAATTTATTATTTCAGGGAATTTTCCCCTTTTCTTTTCACTAAAATATCCAGCGATAAGAGAATCATAAGCACTAACTTCTTGAAAAACTCTAATAGCTAAACCAAAACAGACTTCTTCGCTTAAATATCCTTTATTTTCTTTTAATTCTTTAAGAATAAGAGAATACTGATCAGGATTACTCACCGCGGCTACTGAAAAAAAATTCTTGGCGGCAGCGCGAAGCATAGTAGGACCACCAATATCAATATTCTCTACCACCTCTTTTATATCTACTCCTTCTTTCTGAATTACCTGGGCAAAAGGATAAAAATTAATGACCACCATATCGATAAGAGATATTTTATTTTCTTTTATTTCTTCCATCTGAGAAGAACTACTTCTTAAAGCAAGGATTCCCGCATAAATATCAGGATGTAAAGTTTTTACCCGCCCATTTAACATAGAGGAAATACCTATGTATTGAGAAATTTCTTTTACCGAAATTCCTTCTTCCCTTAGTACTTTAGCAGTTCCTCCTGTAGAAAGAATCTCCACTCCCCATTCACTTAATCCTTTTGCAAAATCTACTATCCCTTCCTTGTTAAAAACGCTAATGATTGCTCTTTTTATTTGAATCATAACTCTCCTCCTGGTAGCCGCAACCTTCAGGTTGCGCTGTTTTGCGCAGACTCTAAATTCTTAGGTTATAACTCTCATTACTTATCACCACAGCAGGTCTCTTTTTGACACTTGTTAACTTATCCAAAGAAATTATTGAAATTCCTATACCCCAGGGCTAAATATACGAAGATAGTAATAATA
>JGI24025J20009_10003164_pt1 | contig 11355 bp, 8 predicted proteins | sample Cruoilmetagenom3_FD_20009 | JGI IMG/M metagenome (IMG submission 20009) | reverse complement strand
TAGAGACTCTGCGCCTAGTTGATGGAATTCGGCAACTAATGGCTGATTACAAACGCCTAATACGAACAGAGCACAAAAATATCTACTCCCAAGATCTTTTAAATACACTTTTCCGATTTCCCTATACACGCATCGACCTAGTACAGCGTGAACTTGGTAGGACGCGGCAGACATCTGCAAAATACCTCGAAGAGCTGTGTGAAGCTGGAATTCTTACCAAACATAAGCTAGGTAAATCGAACTATTACTCGAATGATAGCCTCGTGTCGTTATTCCTTGAACTTCCCGTGCAAAGCGAGCCGCAGCCTGTTGGCGAAGCTGGAGTTTCCGCCAAAATAGAATAACCGAAGCGCAATCCGCAGCTTTGATGCAGGTGTTTTCAAGCACTTCGGAAATCCTCGACCAATTCGCCGCTCGCGCCGATCTCGCTCTCGTGGCTCGGCTCGCGCCAGTCTTCGGTGAGTGCCTCGGCTTCCCATTGGCGCATGGCCGGGTGGGCGAGGATGTGATCGACCCATTGCTGGCCTTTGCCGACTTCCAGCCCATGCGTGCGGATGCGGAAGGCGACGGGAGCGAAAAAAGCATCGAGCGCAGTGAAGTCCGCCCCGGCGAGCCACGGCCCGCCAAAGCGCTCCAGACCTTCCGCGAACAATCCGCCCAGCCGCGCCACATCCTTGGCCAGCGCATCGTCATGTGGGGGCATTTTTACCCGCACACCGACATTCATCGGGCACTGGTTGCGTAAGGCTGAAAATCCGCCGTGCATTTCGGAAACGCTGCACATGGCAAAGGCGCGCGCGGCCTCATCCGCTGGCCAGATGCCGTCATGCCGTTCGGCCAGATAAAGCACGATGCCGAGCGAATCCCATACGGTGCGCTCGCCATCTAGAAGGGCTGGGACTTGGCCAGTGGGTGAGAATTCGCGGAAAGCGTCGTAATTCACCGCCTGTGTGAACGGCTCGATCCGGTCGGCGAACGGGATACCCAGAGCCGTCATCAGCACCCACGGACGCAGTGACCAGCTTGAATAGTTCCGGTTCGCAGTGATGAGGGTGTAACTGCTCATCATAATCCTCCGTTCGTCTTGGACCTGTCGTAGGGCGCCGACGTGAACGTCCTTCGACAGGTTCAGGACGAACGGAGGTTGGGATTGACCTCTTTACAGAGCAACCTCGTAATGCGCCGTCGTCTTCTCCGCGACTTCCTCTGCGCTGACGCCCGGTGCCAGCTCGATCAGCTTGAACGGGCTGTCATGATCGGGGCGCTGGAACACGGCGAGATCGGTGATGATCATGTCGACCACATTGGTCCCGGTTAGCGGCAGAGTGCATTCAGGGATGAACTTGGGATCGCCGTGCTTGGAGGTGTGCTCCATCACCACGATGATCTTTTTGACGCCCGCGACAAGATCCATCGCGCCGCCCATGCCCTTGATCATCTTGCCCGGAATCATCCAGTTGGCGATGTCGCCATTTTGGGCAACTTCCATCGCGCCCAGCACAGTCAGGTCGATATGTCCGCCACGGATCATGCTGAAACTGGTCGCGCTGTCGAAATAGGCGCTGTGCGGCAATTCGCTGATGGTCTGCTTGCCGGCATTGATCAAATCGGCATCCACCTCGTCCTCGTAAGGGAAGGGACCAATGCCGAGCATCCCGTTTTCGCTCTGCAAGGTTACCTGCATGCCTTCGGGAATGTGGTTGGCGACCAGCGTCGGGATGCCGATGCCGAGATTGACGTAATGGCCGTCTTGCAGCTCCTGCGCTGCGCGGGCGGCCATTTCATCACGAGTCCATCCTTTAGGCTCTTGGGCCATAAATGTCGTTCCTTCAGTCGAGCGGATTGGGGATCAGGAACCAACCATCGCCGATCATCGGCTCTAGGCCGCCGGCGGAGGATTGGTCGATGAGGTAGAGATAGAGGTCGTCGAAATCGCGGCGCTCGTCGCCCGCAATGGCGATAACGCAATGTGTTTCCAGCAGAGCCTGGCGGCGTTCCTGCTTTCCCTCTCCGGGAAAGCGCTGCACGAACAGCGGATCACGCCCGGTGGGGTCGAGGCGGGATTCGATCAGGCGTCGGCGGATTGCGCCTGCATCCTGCGGCTCCCGGTCGGTAATCCAGGCGATAGCGACACCTTGGCTGCGCAGTGCATCGAGCGTGGGAACAAGCGCCGGATAGCGCTCCACCCTGCCATCCAGCGCCATCAGTGCGTCCGCCGGATCGAGGTCGATCAGGATCGCGGGCACCTCTGCCTCGCACTGCGCGCGGGTGGGTTGCAGGCTGGTGGGGTCGGCGAGCAGTGCAGAGAATTGTCCCTCCATCCCGGCCGCCAGCGCGGTGAAAGTATGGACGCGCAAATCGGCATAGGCACCGTCCAGCGGGGCAGGTGCGACAGGCGCGGGAAGCTCACCCGATTCTACCAGCGCATATTGCCCCAGAGAGGCGATGGCGATGCTGTCCGGATCAATTTCATTGCCTTCGGCAATCGCCTGCCGCGTGCGCTCACCCAGCACCGCATTGCCCACCACCGCGCCGGTCGCCAGCAGCGGCACTGCCGCAGCGGCCAGTATGCAGCCTTGCAGGCTGAAGGCTGCTGCACACAGAAAGAGGGCGCGGGCGCGGATCAATTTGCTTGTCTCAATTTGTTGACCCGAAATCCTGCACCGTATCGAGCCCGGTGGTGGTGTTGTCTCTTTCCATCTCGACACCCTGCCAGATGCGTGACTGCGCCTCTTTTTCGGACAGGCCGTAGCATTGCGCATAGGCGCGCGCCGCATGGCGGACCGTATCGACCATCAACATGCCGAACATCTCCGGCTCCTGCAGCACATCGGGCTGGATCAGGCAGGTGGCGGGGCCATTATTCTCGACCCACAGCCGTGCCACTTCGGNTGAATTGTTGAGGAAGTCGAAACCGTCGACAGCAATNGCGCCTGCCTTCGNTTCCGCCGAATTCTGCACGTNCTTGCCTTTGCCAAACACTACGCCGTCTCCCGCTCGCGCGTGGTCACAAATTCGATTTTCTTGTCGTAAGGCGCGCCCACAATCATGCGCTGGACGAAGACGCCGGGCAGATGGATGCAATCGGGGTCGAGCGATCCGGCGGGCACCACTTCCTCAACCTCGACCACGCAGATTTTGCCGCAGGTGGCAGCAGGCTGGTTGAAATTGCGCGCGGTTTTGCGGAACACCAGATTGCCCGTTTCGTCCGCCTTCCATGCCTTCACGATGGCGAGGTCAGCAAAGATGCCGCGCTCAAGGATGAAATCCTCTGGCCCATCGCCTTTGTCAAAGCTCATCACTTCCTTGCCCTCGGCAACTTGCGTGCCGACGCCGGTCTTGGTGTAGAAACCGGGAATTCCCGCGCCGCCCGCGCGCATGCGTTCGGCCAGCGTGCCTTGCGGGGAGAACTCCACCTCCAGCTCGCCGGAGAGGAATTGCCGTTCAAACTCCTTGTTCTCGCCGACATAGGACGAGATCATCTTCTTGACCTGCTTGGTGCGCAGCAATTTGCCGATGCCTTCATTGTCGATCCCGGCATTATTGCTGGCGAAGGTGAGGTTTTTGACGCCGCTTGCCTGAATCGCATCCAGCAGCCGCTCGGGAATACCGCACAGGCCGAACCCGCCCGCTGCAATCAGCATGTCATCATGCAACAATCCGTCGAGGGCGGCGGCGGCATCGGGGAAGAGCTTTTGCATGGACATTCCTTTTACGGCATCGGGGTCTGGTTCTGCAATTAGAAGCTGAGGCCGGAATTGTCACCCCGCTTGCGATATTGCTGCATTGCAGCAATTCGATAGTCGCGATAGCGTAAATCAGATCAATCGGGGAGTTGAACCAGGGTTCATGTGGCAGATAATAAACTGAAAGTATGTGAGAAAAAATACCACTTGCATCAAATGCAACATGTCATGCTCTTTTCGCACTTGCGAAATAGCGGAGGCCCAAGCATATCTCTCCCTGCCTTTCAGGCATCCTCTCCCAAAACTTCCAAGGCTCGGTCGGCTTCGACCGGGCCTTTTTTTCTTGCTCGATTTTGGTCCAATTTTGGCCCAATTTTGGTCAAGTGAAAGCCACTGCATGGCACGAACGGCGCGTTGATCAGTTTGCAATAGGTCGGGCGGCTTCCTAGGTCCTAGACTGAAAGATCATTGCACAAGGATTGCACAGCGCATGGCTGAAGACGTTGCAGCGGACATCGAAGAGGGCACGGTAAGGCTGCAAGTCGCCGCCGCGCGGCAAGAGGAATCAGGACGCGGCGTGGTGCGGATGCCGCGCAGCGCGTTCCAAGCGCTTGGCATTACCGAAGGCGACGCGGTCGAAATCGAAGGCAAGCGCGCTACCGTTGCGATTGCCGCTGCCGCCTATGACGAGGATGAAGCTCTCGACGTGATCCGTCTGGACGGGCTTCAGCGCGGCAATGCCGAGGCCTCATCAGGAGAACATGTGCTGGTGCGGCGCGCGGAAAGCCAGGCGGCAACGCGTGTCGTTTTCGCACCCGCCCAGCGCGAGATGCGTCTGCAAGGTCCGACCGAGGCATTGAAACGGGTGTTCTTCAAGAAGCCGGTGACCGCTGGCGACCTTGTGGCGACGCATGGCCAGCAGCCGGTCCAGAACGTGCCGCCCGAAGTGCGCCGCATGTTTAATGCGCCCGCCTATGCGCTCACCCAGATCCGTCTGCAGGTCGTCTCGACCACGCCCAAGGGCATTGTCCACATCGACGAGAACACTGAAGTTGAGCTGCGCGCCGAGTTCGAGGAACCCCGCGATGCGCGCGGCATGATCAATTATGACGATGTCGGCGGGATGGACGAAACCATCAAGGCTTTGCGCGAAATGGTCGAGCTGCCGCTGCGCTATCCTGAACTGTTCACCCGGCTTGGTGTCGATCCGCCCAAAGGCGTGTTGCTGCATGGCCCTCCCGGCACCGGCAAAACACGGTTGGCACAGGCGGTGGCGAATGAATCGGACGCCGAGTTCTTCACCATCAACGGTCCGGAAATCATGGGCAGCGCCTATGGCGAGAGCGAAAAGCGTCTGCGCGAGGTTTTTGAAGAGGCCGAACGTAGCCAGCCTGCCATCGTCTTTATCGACGAGATCGATTCCATCACGCCCAAGCGTGAAAGCACGCAAGGCGAGGCGGAAAAGCGGCTGGTTGCCCAGCTTCTGACGTTGATGGACGGCTTGCAGGCGCGGGCCAATCTGGTCGTCATCGCCGCCACCAACCGTCCCGAAGCCATTGACGAGGCGCTGCGCCGTCCGGGCCGCTTCGACCGCGAAATCGTGATCGGTGTGCCCGACGACAATGGCCGCCGCGAAATCCTTGCCATCCACACACGCGGAATGCCGCTGGGCGAAGGCGTGAATTTGATGGAGCTGTCCCGCTCGACGCATGGCTTTGTCGGCGCAGACCTTGCCGCGCTAACCCGCGAAGCCGCGATTGAATCGGTCCGCCGGATCATGCCCAAAATCGATCTCGATGCGCGCGAAGTACCTGCCGAAGTGCTCGACGAACTGCGTGTCGAAAAGGGTGATTTCCGCGAGGCTCTGAAGCGCGTGCAGCCATCCGCAATGCGCGAGGTTATGGTGCAGGCACCCACCGTAGGGTGGAGCGATCTGGGCGGGCTGGACGAGGCCATCGACAAACTGAAAGAAGGCGTCGAACTGCCGCTGAAAAACCCGCAGGCGTTCGAACAGCTCGGCATCCGCCCGGCCAAGGGCTTCCTGCTTTACGGCCCTCCCGGCACCGGCAAGACCTTGTTGGCGAAAGCTGTGGCGAAAGAGGCGGAGGCCAATTTCATCTCGATGAAAAGCTCCGACCTCTTGAGCAAATGGTATGGCGAGAGCGAGCAGCAGATTGCCAAGATGTTCGCCCGTGCCCGCTCGGTGTCGCCGTGCGTGATCTTTATCGACGAGATCGACTCGCTTGTTCCGGCGCGCGGATCAGGTGTTGGCGAACCTCAGGTTACGGCGCGCGTGGTCAACACTGTTTTGGCCGAGATGGACGGGATGGAGGAATTGTCCTCCATCGTTGTCATCGGCGCGACCAATCGCCCGACTCTGGTCGATCCCGCGCTGCTGCGCCCCGGTCGGTTTGATGAGCTGGTTTATGTCGGCGCGCCGGACAAGAAGGGCCGCGAGCACATCCTCAAAATCCACACCGCCAACATGCCGCTCGCCGATGATGTCGATCTCACCAAGATCGCCGACAAGGCGGAACGCTTTACCGGGGCCGATCTGGAAGACGTTGTGCGCCGCGCCGGTCTCAACGCCATCCGCCATTCCGAAGGCGCGCCCGACAAAGTGACGGCCGCGAATTTCGAAGAGGCGATGGAAGACAGCCGTGCGACCGTGACCGCGAAGATGGAAGCCGAATACAAGAAGATGAAGGGCGAGCTGAAGAAGCGCGCGATGGAAGTGAAACCCATCGGCTTCCTGACCGACGAGATGCTGACTTCTACGCGCGATCAGAAGCATTGATTTCATTGCGCAAGCGCATCCGCGCTTGCGTCCTCGGTGCTGTTCGCTGCGCTGCGCTACGCGGCACCTGCGGGCGGCCGGTCGGCCTTTGTCGACCGCTGATCGCGCCCGAATTTGGCGATCACCTATCTGGCTTGCTCCAGAACCGTCGCTCTAGCGACGGCAAGCGCGAACGCGCGCCCGCAGCCGCCCCGCAGCGAAGCGGAGGGATTCAGGCGAGGAAAGCCAAGGGGCCGGATGGCCCTGCCGGCGCTTGAGGCTAGACAAATATTCACTGAGGACGTTCGCGCGGATGCGTGAACGCAATCAACACTTCACCCCTTCACCCGCTCATTCGCGGATTCGACCTCAAGCCGGTGGCGGATCAGCGCGTCGGGCATGTTTTCCCGCAGCCAGCCGATCATGTGCTCGCGCACGGCGCAGCGCAGGTTCCACAGATTGCCAATCGTTGACGCGCTGACAGAGATGCGCAGCTCGATGCTTTCGGGATGCGCCTTGGTCATCAGCACCGCGACGGTGCGCTTGTCCCACAGTTCGTGCTTGCCGACATAACGCTCCACTTCGGCGCGGATCGGGGCGACTTCGGTCGCGGGATCGAGATGCAGGAACACCGGCCCGGTCAGCACTTCGCTCGTGCGCGACCAGTTTTCGAAGCTTTCTTCAAGGAACCTCGCCGTTGGCACCACCACAGCGCGTTCATCCCATGTGCGCACGATGATGAAGGCCATGTGGATTTCTTCCACCCGGCCCGTGTGCCCGTCCACCACCACCATGTCACCCAGCCGCAGCGGCTCGGTCACGGCGATCTGGAGGCCCGCAATCAGCGATTTGAGGGCAGGCTGCGCGGCGGCACCCACGGCCAGCGCGGCAAGACCGGCCGAGGCGAGCAGCGTCGCGCCGATGCTTTGCACTGCCGGGATCGTGAACAGCATCAAACCGACGGTGATGAAGACGATCGCAAAGGTTGCGGTGCGGGAAAGGATCGCGATGCGCGTGCGGCGGCTGCGTACGGCGACCGCGTCGACTGCCGCATCCAGCCGCAATTCCATCGCCAGCGTAAATGCCTTCACCAGCGCGTAGGCGATCCAGCCGAGCAGCGCGGGGCGCAGGAATTGTGCAAGTGGCTCCCACACCCTCGCAATCGTCGGATCGCCCTGCGCGGCCAGCGTTATGGCAATCGCGATCAGTGACCATTTGATCGGGTGGCGGATGCGTTGCACTACGAGATTGTCCACGGCGGATTTGGAAGTGCTTACCAGCCTGTGCACAATGGCAAAGGCGACGCGGTAGATCAGCCATGCGAGCGCAATCGCGATGAAAAGCGCTACCGCCGCCTCGGCAAGCGCGGTCCAGCTCAAATTCCAGTTTTGCGGGTTCAGGCGTTCAAACATGTGCGCGGCCTAGGCGGCTGACCGGCCAGTTACAACCAGAGCCGCTGCACGATCAGTGCGCGTCGTCCCAGCTGGGCCCGGTGCCGATTTCGATGCCGAGCGGCACGTCGAGTGTCACCGCAGGCAGCGCGGCCTCAGCCATTACGCGTTCAATCACCGGACTGGCCGCGTCGACATCGCCTGTCGGCAGTTCGAACACCAGTTCATCATGCACTTGCAGCAACATGCGCACATGGGGCAGGCCAGCTGCCTCCAGTGCAGGGAGCATGCGGGGCATGGCGCGCTTGATGATGTCGGCGCTGGTGCCCTGAATCGGGGCGTTGATGGCGGCGCGTTCGCTGCCCTGGCGTTCAGCCTGATTCTTGGAATTGATGCGCGGGAACCACGTTTTGCGGCCGAACAGCGTTTCCGAATAGCCGCGCTCGCGTACCTCTTCCAAAGTTCGCACGATATATTTCTGAATGCCGGGGAAGCGCTGGAAATAGGTGTCGATCATCGCCTGCGCCTCATCCGCCTCGACGCCGAGACGGCCCGCCAGTCCCCAGCGCGAAATGCCGTAGAGGATGGCGAAGTTGATCGTCTTGGCCTGCGCGCGGGTATCGCGGGTGACTTCGCCATACATTTCGGTCGCGGTGCGCGCGTGAATATCCTCGCCCTTGGCAAAGGCATCCTTCAGCGTATCGACATCGGCCATATGTGCAGCCAGCCGCAGCTCAATCTGCGAATAGTCGGCGGCGAGCAGCACATTGCCATCCTCCGGCACAAAGGCCTTGCGGATTTGCCGCCCGATTTCGGTACGGATCGGGATATTCTGCAAGTTCGGATCGGTGGAGGACAGCCGTCCGGTCTGCGCGCCGACAAGGCTGTAGCTGGTGTGCACGCGGCCCGTGCGCGCGTTGATCGCTTCCTGCAAAGCGTCCGTGTAAGTGCTCTTGAGCTTGGACAGTTGGCGATATTCCAGCACCTTGTTGGCAATCGGTGCGCCATCACCCGCGAGCCGTTCCAGCACGCTCTGATCGGTCGAATACTGGCCGCTCTTGCCCTTCTTGCCGCCCTTGTAACCGAGCGTGTCGAACAGCACTTCGCCGAGCTGTTTGGGGCTGCCGATGGTGAATTCGCGCCCGGCGTCTTCGTGAATTTCCTTTTCCAGCCGGGTGATTTCTCCGGCAAAGGTTTCGGACAGGCGCGAGAGTTCAGCGCGGTCCACCTTGATACCTTCGCGCTCCATCGCGGCGACCACCGGGATCAGCGGGCGGTCGACGCGCTGGTAGATGCGGGTCGCGCCTTCTTTTGGTAAGCGGTGCGAGAGATGCGCGTGCAGCCGCCATGTGACGTCGGCATCCTCGGCGGCATATTCGGTGGCCTTGTCCAGTGGCACTTCGCCGAAAGGAATCGCCTTCTTGCCGGTGCCGCAAACATCCTTGAACTTGATGCAGGTGTGGCCAAGGTGGCGCTCTGCCAGCTCGTCCATGCCGTGTCCGCCGCCAATGCCATCCTGACTGCGCCCGGCGTCCATATCGAAACTCATGATCATTGTGTCATCGACGGGGCTGATGGCGATGTCGTGCCGCGCGAGCACGTTGATATCGTATTTGATATTCTGCCCCACCTTCATCACCGCATCGCTCTCCAGCAGCGGCTTGAGCGCTGTCATCGCCGCATCACGGTCAATCTGCTGCGGCTTTTCGGCGAACATGTCGCTGCCGCCGTGAGCCAAGGGAATGTAGCAGGCATCATTGGGGCCAATCGCAAGGCTAACCCCAACCAGCTCCGCCGAAATCGCATCAAGCGCGCTGGTTTCGGTATCCACCGCCACCAGCCGTGCGGCAGCCGCGCGCGCGATCCAGTGCTCCAGCCGATCCATGCTCTGCACGCATTCATAGGCGCTACGATCAACGGCAGGCATTTCGGGCAGCGGTTGGGAATAGCCTTGGTCCGAGCCTTCCTCGCCAGCCACGTCAGCCTTGGCCGGATCGAGATTGGTTTTGCGGCCCGGACTGCCTGCGCCTGCATCGAGCCGCTTGAGCAATGAATTGAAGCCGTGCGTTTCAAGAAATTCGGCGAGCGGCTCGGGCGGGATGCCTTCCAGCTTCATGTCGTCGATGGCGATGGGCAGCGGGCAATCGCTTTTCAGTTCCACCAGCACGCGGCTGAGTTCAGCCATGTCGCGCCCTTCCAGCAGGCGCTCTTTCAGCTTGGACTTTTTCATGTCCGGCGCAGCATCGAGCGCAGCGGTTAGTGAGCCATTCTCGCCAATCAGCTTGGACGCGGTTTTCGGGCCAATGCCGTAAATGCCGGGAATATTGTCCACGCTGTCACCCATCAGCGCCAGCACATCGCCGACCAGTTCGGGCGGGACGCCAAATTTGTCCTCGACCTCGGGGATGAAGATGCGCGCATCCTTCATCGTATCGAGCATGTCGATGCGCGCAGGACCATTGGCGCCGTCTTTCTCGCCCACAAGCTGCATCAGATCCTTGTCGGATGATACGATGGTGACATCCCACCCCTCGCGCTGGGCGGCGAGAGCGTAGGAGGCGATCATATCGTCCGCCTCCACATCGGGTTCTTCCACCATCGGCAGCGAAAAGGCGCGGGTGGCGTCGCGAATCAGCGGGAATTGCGGAACCAGATCTTCGGGGGGTGGAGGGCGGTTCGCCTTGTATTGGTCATAAATCTTGTTGCGGAAGGTCTTGCTCGATTTGTCCAGAACCACCGCCAGATGCGTCGGCCCGTCAGCATCGTCCAGATCCTGCGCCAGTTTCCACAACATGGTGGTGTAGCCATACACTGCACCAACCGGCGTGCCTTCGGGGTTCGTCAGCGGCGGAAGCCGGTGATATGCGCGGAAAATATAGGCCGAACCGTCGACCAGGTAGAGATGCTGTTTATCGGCCATAAGCGCCTGCTAGCACGCGTTGTGGTCTCGGTCAGCAGGCAAGTCATCTCCCCTGTTGAAGCCATGATTGTGACAAGATTTTGCCCCAATTGCGCCATAATTTGCTTGCGCGGCCCCAATTGTGGCCTTATTTAGGCAATCAGGTCGACCATGTGGTTGGCTTTTGGAACAGGCGCGTTGCCTGTTTCGGATAATCGCAGATAAAGGGGTTCAAACCTATGCGTAAGATCGTTCTCGCCGCCGCAGTTGCCGGCGCCGCCCTCAGCCTTTCCGCTTGTGCCGAAGCCGAGCAGGCCGCTGACGAAACCGCTGCAGACATGGAATCGGTTGCTGACGAAGCTGGCGAAGCCATGGAAGACGGCGCTGAAGCCGCTGGCGAAGCTATGGAAGACGGCGCTGAAGCCGCTGGCGAAGCTATGGAAGACGGCGCTGAAGCTGCCGGCGAAGCCATGGAAGATGGTGCTGACGCTGTTGAAGCAGCTGTCGAAGGCGCTGAAGACGCTGTTGAAGCCGCTACCGAGTAATCCTCGACAAGCGTTTTCCAACGTAAAGAAGGGCGTGGCCAGCGATGGCCGCGCCCTT
>JGI24025J20009_10003163_pt1 | contig 11355 bp, 7 predicted proteins | sample Cruoilmetagenom3_FD_20009 | JGI IMG/M metagenome (IMG submission 20009) | reverse complement strand
TTTTGATTGGATATCGTGGGGTACATGGGGTTTAGGAGTTCTTGTATTTATAATCTGGATAATTCAAACTACAAGAGAGTTTAAAGAGATATTTAAAGAAAAAAGCAAATAGCATTCTGCTTCCCCAGTAAGCCTCGCAAAATATAGAAAATGAATGCATCATTCTAACTTATTGCTTTCTAAATGTTCTATGCATCTAAAAACTTTTGTTATAATAAAACTTACTATTATTTAATTTTTTCAACAAATTTTTCTTTAAAACAGAGCCTGTTTCCTTGACTTTCCTCTAACTTATTATATTTTTGGATAATATAAAAGTGAATAAGGGTAATTTATGAAAAACGAATTTATTCTGAGATAGGTATACATAGCGACAATGTCGGATATAAACAAGTTAGGCGAAAGGGTGGTTTTAAAATAAAACACAATCATTTAAGGATGTAAGATGAAAACACTACACAAGATAATAATTGGTGATTCAAGGCAAATGAAAGAGGTTCCTAACGAATCAGTTCATCTCATTATTACTTCTCCTCCGTATTGGCAATTAAAGGACTATGGGAATGGGAAACAGATAGGTTATAATGATTCTTATGAAGAGTATATCAATAATCTTAACTTAGTTTGGAATGAATGCCATAGGACTTTACATAAAGGTTGCCGTTTGTGTATTAATATAGGTGACCAGTTTGCCCGTTCAGTTTACTATGGGAGGTATAAAGTTATTCCAATAAGAACGGAAATTATCAAATTCTGTGAAAATGTAGGCTTTGATTATATGGGAGCTATTATATGGCAGAAAGTAACGACAACCCATACTACGGGTGGTGCTACAGTGATGGGATCATTCCCATTTCCTAGAAATGGAATACTAAAGATTGATTATGAATTTATTTTAATCTTTAAGAAGTATGGAAATCCTTCAAGAGTTTCTAAAGAGATTAAATATCAATCAAAAATGACTAAACAAGAATGGAATCAATATTTTACAGGACACTGGAATTTCCCTGGTGAGAAGCAGGATAAACATCTTGCAATGTTTCCTGAGGAATTACCAAGACGCATTATTAAGATGTTTAGTTTTGTTGGGGACACTGTTTTGGACCCATTTCTTGGCAGTGGAACAACAACTCTTGCAGCCAAAAACCTGAATAGAAATTCTATTGGTTATGAAATAAACGAGGATTTTCTACCAGTAATAAAAGAGAAACTTGGTATATCGCAAAGAACTCTTTTTCAAGCTATGGCATTTGAGATAATCGAACAGGATAAGCTTAAATTAAACATTGAAGAAAAGCTTAAAAATCTGCCATATATTTTTAAAGACCCCATAAAGTTTGATAAGAAGATTGACCCTAAAAAATTAAGATTTGGTTCAAAAATAGACCTGCCTACGCAGGCAGGTAATTCTCATTATGATAGAGAAGAATATTATTATGTAAAGGAAATAATTAGTCCTGAGATATTGGTTTTGAATAAAGATCTTAAGATTAGATTAATAGGTGTGAAAGAAATCAGCACTAAAAATAGTGAGGCGATTGAGTTCTTAAAAGAAAGGGTCAAGGGTAAAAAAGTATTTTTAAAATATGATGCTGTTAAATATGATGAGAAAAATAACCTTCTTTGTTATCTTTATTTACAAAACAGAACTTTTATCAATGCACATCTTATAAAAAATGGTTTAGTAGATATAGATACTTCAATGGAATATAGATATAGAGAAAAATTTTTAAAATATAGGGCGATGGAATAATGGCAAAAGAATGGATATTGAACAGTGCGATGAATCGTTTTCAGTTAAATTTCAAACGTAATGTTGGAGCTGTTTCAGAGGAAATCAGAAAATGTGCTCCAAAAACAGTAGAAGATTGGAGGGATTATTATTTTCGAAACGTCAGAACCAAAGAACATATTGAAGATTTAGGGCGTAGATTATACATAAAAATCACCGAAGTGCTTTCGGCTGAGGTTGAAGAGATTACAGAGGAAGATTGCATCGAATACATGTTTAACATAGTACTAAGCAGGACATTTGATGGTTATATGACTGAGATAAAGACAATTTATGGACAATTGGAGAAGATCTTGAACATGAAGATACAACCTGCCCCTGATGAATGGGATAGATTGTACAATGTAGATTTTTTTATCAAGATAGGAGAAAGCTATATCGGGCTTCAGATTAAACCTGCTGGAAATGTTTCACACATTCCTCAAATTTTCAAAGAACATTCTATTCAAGAAACCACTCATAAGAAATTTACTGAAAAATATGGTGGTAAAGTATTTTATATTATATCTATAAAAGAGGGAGGAAAAAAGAAAATACATAACACAGAGGTCATTACAGAAATTGAACAGGAAATTAAGAGATTACAAAAATGAAACCACCGCATTGCCTAAAGGTATGCATATACGGCACTGTGGTATATAAACGAGTTATCGGAAATCACATATTAAGGAAGAAAAGATGAATATCCTGCCTAAAATAAAAACATTGGCTCCTTTCTTGTTTGCTTCGTCTCTATTTGTTTTTCTAAGTTGTGGCATCTTCGACAACAAGGAACTAAAACCGATAGAAGGTAATATCATATTCAGTGTCCAGGAGGAATATGAGAATCATGATTCAATTGGTGAGCCAGGTATAACGCTATCTATGGTTACAGAAAAGGGATATCCTTGTTGCAACTGGTCTATAATTTCTGAGGTAACAATGCAGGGCAATACAATTTCAGTTGATTTTTTAGGTATATATGTTCCTGAAATTTGTCTCACTGCTTTTGGACCTGCAAGATCTACAATGTTTTTAGATATCTCTAATGGAGAATATTTACTCTATTTTTCTTACAGTAGTGATATAGATATATATATTCTCACAGTCACTGATTCTTCCATTAAAATTACTGAAGATGTATCACAATTTACCAAACCCAAGTTTAACCTATTCTGGCGTTATCCACCCAATTCATTTGTTTATCTATGTGGAACAACCATGCAGACTTCCTGGATATATGAAGATTTTCTGGACACTTTATTAAGTGAAATTGACTTAGAAGAATTTCAATTTCCTGATTCTGGCGAGATTCCTTATCCTCGTTTAAGTATGGGACATCGTTATGATATGCCAGCTAAATATTTTGTTTATGAAAAGGATGAAGATTTTGATAAAGCGGGTCAGATATTGAAGTCATATACAAAAAATGTATTAACGCAATATTCAGGTATTGGAATTTCGCTGATAAACTGGAAGAACAAGAGATACCTATCCTGGCTATTTGACAATTAAGAATGAAATTGTACAATGGCAAAGATAATAGAAAAGTAACTTCGGCTAACACGCTGTTTGTAGCTTCACTTCGTTTCACCAAAACCCTTCGCGCTTCACAAACGCCGAGCACATTAGACGCAATTTTCAAAAAGGAAGAATAAAATGGTAATAAAACATTGGATATTTCTCGCTATTCTTCCTTCTATTGCTCACCTTGCTTTTGCTGAAAACGTTATTGTTAAACGAGAAAGCCTAAGTACGAAAACTCCCGAGGGTATGGTTCTTATCCCTGGCGGGCCATTCGAGATGGGCATCAACAAGAATGATCTTGAATACCTTGAGGAGATGGGTCGCAAAGTGCCACACATGAATAGTACCAATGCATACTGGTGGTTTGCTAGTGAGATACCAAGACATAAAGTAATGGTTGACTCATTCTATATGGATACTTATGAAGTGACAAATAAGGAGTTCTCTCATTTTGTTGAGGAAACAAGATATGAAGCAGAGGGAGACTGGAAAAAGTGGGCTACTGAAGATAGGATGGATCATCCGGTTGTAAATGTTACCTGGAATGATGCTAAAGCATATGCTGAGTGGGCTGGGAAGCGGCTTCCTACTGAAGCAGAGTGGGAATATGCTGCAAAAGGTGGCAAGGGTGTAAAATGGTTCCCGTGGGGAGATTTAACGAACCAATCACTTGCCAATTTTGGGAAAAGTGAAAATTTCTTTACAGGTATACTAAAATTATTGAAGGTGCGTAAGCCAGAAACCACACCAGCAGGAAGTTACGAACCCAATGGATTTGGATTGTATGATATGTGTGGAAATGTAAGTGAGTGGGGTGAAGATTTGTGGAAGCCCTATCCAGGAGGTCCACAGGAAACCTGGTTGTACACGAAGTACGGACCATATAGGAAGAACGAAAAGCCAAAAGAGAAAAGAATTATCCGAGGAGGCTCATGGTTAGATAATCCCGTTTTTGTGAGAATTAATTACCGTGCTGGTTCGGTGCCGAAGTCATCTGGTTTCAGGGGCGGATTTCGTTGTGCAAAATCTATTAGATGAGCGAAAACTGCATCTAACGGCGTGTTTGCGGCTCGCTAAATTACCTAAAGGCAACTTCGCAAAACATTAGCCAAAATTTGCACCCTAAGGAGATAAATAAAGGAGTTCCTCCACTGGTCTTCTCTCCAAAATAGGCTTTTTAACATTATCTTACCATCCTCAAGCTTACTCAACAAATCCTCTTCATCTTTAATATCCAGAATGAAAGGGAGGTAAAACTCAAAAGTCTCTTCCATGATTCCTCTCAACTTTTCCCGCAATTTGTAAAATACTATTGATTTTTTTATATTAATGTTTATTTTATAATATTATGAAAAAACTTATAATAGGTTTTGTATTTTTAATCATTAGTTGTGCCACTACCGGACCAGGAGCTAAGAAGAGTCTGATTCTCATACCAACCTCGGTTGAAGTGCAGATAGGTGAGGATGTTACTAGAGAAGTTGAATCCAAAGAGAAATTGCTCACTAATCAAAAAGTTCAAAATTATGTGAACAAGGTGGGACAAAAAATCGCTAAGGTTTGCGATCGTAAAGATATTGAATTTTCATTCAAGGTGATTGATAAAGAGGAAATAAATGCCTTTGCATGCCCAGGAGGTTTTATCTATATTTACACAGGGCTCTTAAAGATTATGGATAACGAGGCACAATTGGCGGCTGCTTTAGGACATGAGGTAGGTCATGTTGTTGCAAGACATTCTGTGAAGCGTATTCAATCAGTTTATGGATATAATATTCTAATGGAGGTAGTGCTACGCGATGAAGTCAGCAACTCAGCCCGACAAATGATTAATGCTGCAACTGGCCTAATTTTACAGGGTTATGGAAGAGATAATGAATTTGAAGCTGACAGTTATGGAATATTTTACGAAAGAAAGGCAAATTACAATCCTGATGGTATGATTCAACTTTTTGAAAAGTTCAAAGAAATGGAAAAAAGTCCGCCAACATTTTTAGAAAATTTGCTTTCCTCTCATCCCCCCACAAAGGATAGAATAAATAAAGCCAATAAAGAAATCCAGGAAATTGGCGGAACTAATTTACCTTTTTTTGTTGAGGAATTTACTGCAATAAAGAACCTTCTACCATAGCTTTCGGCGATTTTAATACCAATAATTCAAGCCGACCGATCTTTCCAAGCAAAATTAAAAACTCTTGACAAAGATTTTTTTTCTACTATTATTTATTTAATAAAAATATGGATAAGGATAGTTTAAATCAATACAGTTTTATGTCTTATAAAAAAAAGAGTGAATATACTTTTTTTAAACTTTATTTTTACCCGGAAACCAAGAATCATTCCAATCCGGGGTTTTAGAAGTTTTGCTTATATTTAAATTAAGGAGGTAGTTAATATGTTAAATATAAATTTAAGTAAGTTTTTCTTTAAGGTCGTCTTAATATCCTTAACCCTTGGTTTTTCTAGCTGTAAGAAAGGTCCATCTACAATAAGGTTAATTCCCTTTCCTAAAGAAGTTATGCCTTCCACTGGAGATTTCAACGTAAGAGGAAAGATTCGCATTTTTGTGACAGATTATAAGGACGATATTTTCACCGCGGGGCAACTTCAAAAAGAGATCAAGGCTATCTCTGGGGTAGAACTTCCTGTGGAAACAGGTTTAAAAGCTCCAGAAGATATTCCCCACTGTATAATTCTATCAACTACAAAACCTGAAATAGTTAAAGTTTTGCTTTCCCGTAATACGGAAGATAAGGAAGCCTATATGCTTTCAATAGAACCCGAGCAGATCTTGATCCAATCAACAGGAAAGCCAGGTTTATTCTACGGAGTCCAGACGATGAGACAAATCGTCCGTTCAGAATTGATGCGTGGAAGGGTTCCTGGTATGGTGATTCGCGATTGGCCCACTCTTAAATGGCGAGGTATTTTGGATGATGTCACTCGGGGTCCTTCTCCTCTCCTGGAAACTCTAAAACGGGAAGTTCGTATTGCTTCTTATGCAAAGTTGAATTTCCTTACTTTCAATCAGGAAGAGCAATTTGCATTTAAAAAGCATCCAGATATAGGTCAAACGATTGCTCCAACAGGTTTAATGACTCCCGAAGAACTCAAAGAATTGAATGAATACGCAAAGAGGTATCATGTTACCGTAATTGCCATGGAGAATTCATTTGGGCATCAGAACGACATTTTGAAACTCAATAAATACAAGCATCTCCGGGAGAATTCCGATGTTCTTTCACCCTCTCTGAATGAAACTTATAGCTTCCTCAATGATCTCTATTCGTCGATGATTCCCTATACTGATGCACCATTTTTTAATGTTGGCTGTGATGAAGTAGAAGGGTTGGATAATACGAAAGGTCCTGCAAAGAAAATGGTCGAGAAATACGGAGTTGGCGGTACCTATGCAAGGCACTTACGTCGTCTTCACAATCTTGTAAAAGAGAATTATGGGAAGCGTATAATGATGTGGGGAGATATTATCCTGAACCATCCTGATAAGCTGGACCTCATCCCGAAGGATGTAATAATGTTGACATGGGGATATGAGGCCAGGGAAAGCTTTTATGACCAAATTACTCCATTTTCAGAATCAGGTTATGATTTCTTTGTCTGTCCTGGTGTAAGCTGTTGGAGTCGAATCCCTCCTGACTTTGGTGTTGCGAACACAAATATCAGAAACTTTGTCCGTGATGGTGTAGAACGCGGTGCGATGGGAATGATGAATACAATGTGGGACGATAATGGTGAAAATCTCTTCAATCTGAATTGGCATGGCATAATCTGGGGTGCTGAATGTGCCTGGACTGGATCCAAAACAGATATTAAAGATTTCAACTCGAGGATTGGAGCGGTTCTTTTTAATGAGAGAGGAAGGAACTTTGGAGATGGTATAGAACTATTAACTGAAGCAGTAAAAGGAGATTTAGGTGCTACTCGTAAGTTCTGGAACTGTAGGGCTATGCTTAACGGATGGAATAAGCCTCCTTATCCTGTGCCAGAGGAGCTTTATAAAGAGGCCCGAGAGAAAATAAGGAGTGCTCAAGAAGCCAGAAGAAAAGATATTTTAAAGAATCCAGAGAAAGTCCGGAAAACAGATAAGAAGATTCTTAATCTTATCGAGAGGGCAATAGCACATTTTCGCACCACTAAAAAAGATGGTACTGTAAATACGGATATCATTGATTACTTTATCTTTGGTGCAAAGAGATTGGAAATCCTGGCCAACCAGGAGCTCGGTTTTATCCAGATAGAAAGAGCCAGGTCTCCCGAACAAAAAGGCAATATCTCTAAGCAAATAAGAGAGAAATTTGTAGAATCTAAAGAGGGATATAAGGAACTATGGAATAGAGAAAGCAAGCCTTATGGTTTGAGCTGGGTTTTAAATCGGTATGATGGTGTACTCAACTACTACGACGCTAAAATTGAGAGTCTTCAAGTTTCAAAAGGTGCTAAAAAATAGAACAACTCGAAAAGATTCAATGGAAAAGCTTAAGAAAAAGATAGAGGATTAGATTTAAAATTATTAAAAATAAAAAGGAGGGAAAATGCATAAAAGGGTAGGTTTATTCCTGAGAATATTTTTAGTTGGAATTTTTCTAATTATTGGCTGTTCGAAAATTGAACCCAGAAAAGACCAGGACGGTAAAGGGTATATAAGAAGACCCTATGGAGTTCTTTCCAGGGAAAATAGAGATTTACCTCCCGTTGTCGATAGAGAGGATGAGCCTTTCGATTGGTATCGCAACCCCAAATGCGTCATCGGTGTCATGGGAGGTCCTGAGGAGACCCTGGTAACTGAAGAGGGTTATTTGAGAACAGATTTTGGGACTTTGAAGTTCTACACCGGGGAAAATCTCGACCCTATAAACAAGCGGGTAAAAACCTGGAAGGAGGGATACCTTCCTATTCTCCAGATGGAGATAAAACGAGATAATTTGAATTACAGGTTTGAATTCTTTGCAGATACTGTAAAAGGAATAACCAGAGTCCCATATACTCATTCTTTTGGTGTTCCCGGTAGAGAGCTTAAAACTGATATAGCCAACTTAGTCAACTTTGCTAAGATTGAGATCATGAACAATAGTGATTTCGAAAGGAAAGTCAACTTCGGGGTAGGTCTTGGACCTGTGAATATAGGACCTCCGAGCAAACAAGGTTCAGAGAGACCTTCAAAAATGTCCTTTGATTTAGGGTTAAAAGCCCTTATAGGGGAAGGGAAAGTTCTATATATGGTTTCATTACAACCTGATACAGTAATTGGGAGCCGGAGAGAGGATGAAGGTGTAGTGAAATATGAATTCATGATAGAACCCGGTAAGAGCAAAAAGATCATTGTGAAAATGCCTTACTTTATAGCCAAAAAAGAGGTTCTATCCACACTTAAAGAAGCCAATTACGAAGATCATTTAAAAAGAACTGTTAACTTTTGGAAGGAAATCTTTAATAAGAAAGCAACTCTTCTACAAGTTCCAGAGGAGAAAGTTGTAAACGCTTACAAAGCCAACATAATTTTCTCCCTTATTGGATGCCTTGACATAGTAGATGGATATTATTTCTACCATGCAAACGCAACTTGCTATGATGCTTTCTGGTTAAGGGATGCTGCCCTAAACCTTAGGGGTCTGGAGATAGCTGGCTTTAATGAGATAGTCAAAAAGGTCCTTCTCACCTCATATTTATACTGGCAAAATAAAGAGGGCGAATTTGTCGGCAGACATCCAGAGGAGTGGGATGGACATGGACAAGCAATGTGGGCTCTTGGCCACCACTATCTGATGACAAGAGATAAGGATTATGCAGAGAAGGTCTTTCCATCAGTCCTTAAGGCTATGAAGTGGCAGTGGAAATTCAGAAAAGAAGCCTGGGATAAGTCAAAGGGTCTTTATCCTTATCTTCATATGGCAGATAATGAAGGGGTCCGCGGGTTTCTGGTTGGATATAATCTATGGGCAATTTCAGGAGCTAAGGGAGCTACATGGATTGCAAAAGGACTAAATAGAGAGGACCTTGCAAGGGAATGGGAATCACGATACCTGGAATATGAAAAGATTCTAAAGGAGAGATGTAAGGAAGTCTTTCTGCAACTGGGTGTTGTTCCGCCTGCTCTTGAAGGCTTGGAAGCTCCTGCTATCATAGAGGGATGGTACGGAGATAAATACGGAATTGATTGGGGTAACTTGATGTTGGTTTACCCCTCCAGAGTTTTCGATCCATTTGGAAAAATGGTAGAAGGAAGTCTTAAAGAATGGAGAAAGAAAACCTTTGAAGGGATATTTACCTATCCCATCAATGGAGTTGAGAGTATACTCCATTCCTATACCCCTCTTTACATTTCAGAAACTTACACAATAAGAGGAGATCAATGGGAAGCGACAAGAGACCTGTATAATCATTTAGTTCATACCTCTGCTACACATATGGCATCTGAGGGAATGAATGCTGCTGCAAGATGGGGGTGGGACCCAGAGACCCACACAATGCCCCATGGTGAATTTTCCGGGAAATACCTCAGCCTGATTCGGGATATGCTGATTCTAGAATGGAATGGTAGTTTACATATTGGCAAAGTCCTCTCGCCAGCGTGGTTGAAGAAAGGGTCAACGATAAAATTTAATGGTCCAACTTACTTTGGAAAGACAAGTTTCAAAATCGATGTCCTTGGAAGTAGAATGATATTAACCCTGAAACCTCCTACCCGTAATCCTCCAAAAAACATAGTGATACATCTCCCCTGGAATGTCGAAACAGTAGGTGTAAAAAAGGATGGTAAGCCCTGGAAGAATTTCACTAAAGATGAAGTAATACTTCCCCCACTTGAAAAAAGAACCATGGTTGAAATCAAATGGAAGAAGGTAGGGGATGCCCCGGCATTGAGTTTCGAAAGGGCTGTGAAAGATTACAAGGCAAATTACAACAAGATGGTCAAAGAGCCTGAAATAACATTAGTCGGTAGTCTTGAAGTATCAACTACTGAAGTAGAAGCCAATGAGCCGTTTACAATAAGTGCTACAATTGAGAACACTGGCGGTGCGGGCTGGGTGGATGAAGATATCAAATTGTTCATCGACGACGTGCCAATCAAATCAAATCCTAAGGAGCTTTCCAGAGGAATAGGCTTTAATTCTCCTCGGGGCATAATTTCCTTTAGAAAGAATGAGGGAGGTAAATTGCCAGTGAGCTTTACTGCCAAACATACACCTGGCCCTCACAAAGTCACAATAGGAATAGGTAAAGGGAATAAGCTTCCTCCGAAGGTTGTAACAGTTAAGCAATTTAGACCATAAATGGTGATTTTACCAATTTTAAAGATAGTTTTATTGTTACCATTCCTGAACTTTTTTCCAAAAGAGGTAAAATAATTGGAGTTTCATGATTTTTTCATAAAGAATTGCTTTGGACTCTTCCAACAAGGATTCTAAGGTTTTTATAAGTGGATAAACATTATATTTGATTTTTATAAATGTAGAGCTAGTCCCCGACAGAATTATGCGGGGTACAAGACCCCGCTCTACAATAGCTAGTAAGAGCATATCACAATAACATATGTTCTGAAAAGCTTGAAAAATCTACCATCTTTTTGTTCTTACGAAAAAAATAATGAAACTCCAGGTAAAAAACCCCTTGACAAGACCAATTTTTTTTTTATCATACTACTCAATAAAAATATGAATAACTATAATTTTAGTTTTTTTATGTTTCATAAGACAAGGAATAGCTATACTTTTCACAGCTTTATTTTACAAAAAACCAAGAACCATCCCAATTTGGGATTTTTAGAAATATGGGATATGTTTAAATTAAAAAAGGAGGTAGGTTATGAAAAGTAGGTTGGTAGGAAGAGAAAAGTTACCCATCTATATTGTTGGAATTCTTCTTGTTCTTGCTTCTTTCTTTGCTTTCCAACAAGAAGCGATAGCTGCTATTACAGGAAAGATTGCGGGTGTTATTAAGAATGCTGAAACTGGAGAAGCCCTGCCAGGAGCTAATATTATCATTGTAGGAACGACAATGGGAGCTGCTGCTGATGTTGATGGTTATTACTTTATAAT
>JGI24025J20009_10003160_pt1 | contig 11361 bp, 6 predicted proteins | sample Cruoilmetagenom3_FD_20009 | JGI IMG/M metagenome (IMG submission 20009) | reverse complement strand
CCATAAATCGGATGGAAAAATGAAAGACATTCCCCAGGAGGCCGCAAATATCGGCAAGTTCCGGAACCCGGTTCTGACTGCCGACGGGGCGTTGCGGGCGGTTGTGCCGCTAAGCCATCCGGAAACGCTCTGGTTCAATACCGGAACCTTGTGCAACATCACCTGCACCAATTGTTATATCAAAAGCAGCCCCACCAATGATGCGCTGGTCTATCTGCGCACGGCCGAGGTCGATGATTATCTCGACCAGATCAGCGCCCGCAACTGGCCGGTGCGCGAAATCGGCTTTACCGGTGGCGAGCCGTTCATGAACCCCGATATCATCCCAATGGCCCGCGCCGCGTTGTCGCGTGGCTACGAGGTGCTGATCCTGACCAACGCCATGCGCCCGATGATGCGCCCTGACCGGCTGGCCGGGCTGGTGGATTTGCAGCAAACCTTTGGCGCGCGCCTGACCCTGCGCGTGTCGACCGACCACCATACCGCCAAACGCCACGACGCCGAACGCGGCACCGGCAGTTTTGCCAAGACCCTGAAGGGCATGCAGTGGCTGCGCGATGCCGGGATCCGCACGACCGTGGCCGGGCGCATCGAATGGGCCGAAAGCGAGGCCGCGGCCCGCGCCGGTTTTGCCGCCTTCTTTGACGCGCACCAATTTGCCATAGACGCGCACGATCCGGGCCAGACAGTACTGTTCCCCGAGATGGACGAATCGGTCGAAGTTCCTGAAATTACAAATGCTTGCTGGGGCATCCTGAACAAATCCCCCGAGGATGTGATGTGCGCATCGTCGCGCATGGTGGTCAAACGCAAAGGCGGCGCGCACCCGGTTGTCCTGGCCTGCACCCTACTGCCCTATTCGCCCGAATTCGAACTGGGCCAGACCCTGGCCGAGGCTGAGCGCGACGTGCATCTGAATCACCCACATTGCGCCAAATTCTGCGTTCTGGGCGGGGCCAGCTGTTCGGCCTGAGGCCGGGTTACATCACACCTGTCTGTAACTCGGCAGAAATGGCGGGTATGGGTTATCACCCACCCTACGCCGTCAATGCAGCGTGAATTCCCCGGTCAGGTGACGCCACTCACCCGAAGCCAGCATCCGGCGATGACTAAACCGCACCGAATGCAACGGGCCTTCCAACTCGGCCTGCCAGAATTCGATGAATTTGAACAGTTTGGGATGGTCTGGGGCCAGATCATAGTCTTGCCAGACATAAGAATTCAGCACATGGACATAGTCTGGCATGTGGTAATAAAACTCGGCCGTGGTCAGCCCGTATCCCTTCAACATGAGTTCGGTTTCACTTGACGACATATCCGCCTCCTTTTCTTCCCTCCCGCAGCCATGATGACAGGAAAATCTTAATTTTCAACAAAAACAGTATGTTAGCAGACAGGAATGGCGGCTGCCAAGGGATAACATTCCTGCCCATTGCACCTTATATGCCGGGTCTGATAGAGTGTTCCCACAATATATAGATAACCCACCCAAGACAGGTCGAACACGTGAACGACACGCCGGAACCCCCTGAAAACGATGGATTAACTCCGCCCGAGAAGCCGGTCTATGACGGCCCGAGCGTTTCCATCGAATCCGAAATGCGCACATCCTATCTGGATTACGCCATGTCGGTCATCGTCAGCCGCGCGATCCCGGATCTGCGCGACGGGCTGAAACCGGTACACCGGCGCATCCTTTATGCGATGCATGAAACCAACAACACGCACGATAAATCCTATCGCAAATCAGCCCGCCCCGTCGGCGACGTCATGGGCAAATACCACCCCCACGGAGATGCCGCGATCTATGACGCATTGGTGCGGATGGCGCAGGATTTCTCGATGTCGCTGCCCCTGCTTGACGGGCAAGGCAACTTTGGTTCGATGGATGGGGATAACCCGGCGGCCATGCGCTATACCGAAGTGCGGATGGACAAGCCGGCGGCGTTCCTGCTGGCCGATATCGACAAGGATACGGTCGATTTCCAGGACAATTACGATGGTAAGGACCGCGAACCCTCCGTCTTGCCGGCCCGTTTTCCCAACATGCTGGTCAATGGCGCGGGCGGTATCGCTGTCGGCATGGCCACCAACATCCCGCCGCATAATCTGGGCGAAGTGATTGACGCCACGCTGGCGCTGATCGAAGAACCCGACCTGACCACCGAACAGCTGATCGACTATGTCCCCGGCCCCGATTTCCCGACGGGCGGCATCATGCTGGGTCGGACCGGCGCGCGAAAGGCCTATCTGGAAGGGCGCGGCAGCGTCATCATCCGCGCGCGTACCCGCACCGAAGAGATCCGCAAAGACCGCTTTGCCATTATCGTCGACGAGATCCCCTATCAGGTCAACAAGGCGACAATGATCGAAAAGATCGCCGAAGCCGTGCGCGAAAAGCGCATCGAGGGCGTCAGCCACGTGCAGGACGAAAGCGACCGCAACGGCGTGCGCGTCGTGATCGAGCTGAAGCGCGATGCCACAGCCGAGGTGGTGCTGAACCAACTGTTCCGTTTCTCGCCCATGCAGACCTATTTCGGCTGCAACATGCTGGCGCTGAACAACGGACGGCCCGAAACCCTGACCCTGCGGCGGTTCCTGACCTCGTTCATTGATTTCCGCGAGGATGTGGTGGCAAGGCGCACCGCGTTTGAGCTGCGCAAGGCCCGCGAACGCAGCCATATCCTGTGTGGTCTGGCCGTCGCCGTCACCAATATCGACGAAATCGTCGCGACAATCCGCCAGTCCGCAGACGCCGGCGAAGCCCGCGAAAAGCTGATGGCCCGGCGCTGGCCGGCGCAGCCGATCCTGGAATATATCGCGCTGATTGATGATCCGACCCATACGGCAAACGAAGACGGCACCTATAACCTGTCCGAAACCCAGGCCCGCGCCATTCTGGAATTGCGCCTGCAACGCCTGACCCAGATCGGCGTCAAGGAAGTGACCGACGAGTTGCGCGAACTGGCCGGCAAGATCAAGGAATACCTTGAGATCCTTGGCAGTCGCGANCGGATCATGGGCATCATCGGCGATGAACTGCGCGAAGTGCGNGAACAATTCGCCGTGCCACGTCGCACCGAAATCGTCGACTGGTCCGGCGACATGGAAGACGAAGACCTGATCGAACGCGAAGACATGGTCGTCACCGTCACCTCGGGCGGCTATATCAAACGCACGCCTCTGGCAGATTTCCGCGCTCAGCGCCGGGGCGGCAAGGGCGTGTCGGGCATGGCCACCAAGGAAGAGGACGTGGTAACCACCCTCTTTGTGGCCAATACCCATACGCAACTGCTGTTTTTCACCACCGAGGGCATGGTTTACAAGCTAAAAACCTGGCGTCTGCCCCAAGGCGGGCGCACCGCCAAGGGCAAGGCGGTGGTCAACATCCTGCCGATCCCGACCGGCGTGTCGATTGCCGCGATCATGCCGGTGGACCGGGACGAAAAGGAATGGGACGACTTGCAGGTTATGTTCGCCACATCCGCCGGAACCGTGCGGCGTAACCGGCTGTCAGACTTCACCAATGTCAAACGCAACGGCAAGATCGCCATGAAATTCGAGGACGATCACGCCGACACCAAGCTGATCAATGCGCGCATCTGCTCGCCTGACGAAGACGTGATGCTGGTGACCAATGCCGGTCGGGCGATCCGGTTCCCCACCACCGAGGTGCGGGTGTTCAACAGCCGCTCGTCGGTTGGGGTGCGCGGCGTGCGGCTGTCCGGCTCTGACCGGGTGGTGTCGATGTCGGTTATCCACCATTTCGAGGCCACATCGGATGAACGGGTCGCCTACCTGAAAATGCGCCGGGCGGCGGCCGGGGTCACCGAGGACTCAGATGAACCCGCATCAGCGGATGAAGAGGTGGGCGATGCCAATACGACCATTTCGCAAGAGCGTTACGAAGAAATGCGCGCCGCCGAAAACCTGATCCTTACCATCACGTCGGGTGGTGCCGGCAAGCTAAGCTCGTCGCATGGCTATCCGGTGCGCGGGCGTGGCGGCATGGGGGTTGCGGCAATGGACAAGGCCATGCGCGGCGGTGAACTTGTCGCCTCATTCCCGGTCGAGATCGAGGATCAGATCATGCTCGCCACATCCAAGGGCCAGTCGATCCGGGTGCCGGTGGAAGGCATTTCCTTCCGCTCGCGTAGTGCCGGTGGCGTGAAAGTATTCAACACCGGCAAGGGCGAAGAAGTGGTCAGCGTTGCCTGGATCGCCGATCAGGGCGATGAAGATGACAGCGACGGATCAGGCCAGGAATCAGGCCAGGAACCGGGCCAAACCTCTGACGAAGCATAAACGTTAACAGGGTGCGCTTTGGTGCGCCCTGCCAGCTTTATGAACGGATCAGCCGAACGCCGGGGCCAGCACATAGCCGGCAAAAACAAGTGAAATCAGAACAGATTGCATTAATTTATTCCTACAGCAGCACCCCCGGGAACCAGCTATAGAAACAATTTGAGGCAAACGCTTGTCGGGTTTGGGGCAATTAGAGTGTATTGCGTTTGCTCGGATACAAGCATTCACCTGAACGCAACACACTTTAAGTTTTCCGGGCCTTTTTCTTTTCCGCTCTGACCTTTTCGGCCAGATCGCGGGCGATGGCAAAAGCGCCCTTGATCTTGTCGCTGTCACTTCGCCAATCGCGGCGCACGACGATCTTGTTGTCACGCACCTTGGCCAACCCGTTTTGCGCCTCGATGAATTCGACCAGCCCCTTGGGCGAGGCGAATTTGTCGTTGTGAAACCGGATCGTCGCGCCCTTTGGCCCGCCGTCCAGCTTGGCAATCCCGGCGCGTTTGCACATCGCCTTGATCCGAACCACCAACAGTAACGTGTTGACCTCTTTCGGCAATTTCCCAAACCGGTCGATCAGCTCGGCGGCGAACCCTTCCAGTTCCACCTTGGTATGCAGCGACGACAAGCGCCGGTACAGCCCCAGCCGCACATCCAGATCTGGCACGTATTTCTCGGGGATCAGCACCGGCACACCAAGGTTGATCTGCGGTGCCCATTGATCGTCAGCCTCGCTCAGGCCCTCCATCTCGCCGGCGCGGATCTTGGCGATCGCCTCTTCCAGCATCGACTGGTACAACTCATACCCGACGTCGCGCATCTGTCCCGACTGTTCCTCGCCCAGCAGGTTGCCCGCGCCGCGAATATCCAGATCCTGGCTGGCAAGCGTGAACCCGGCCCCCAGTTGATCAAGGCTGCCCAGCACCCTCAGCCGCTTTTCCGCCGTCGCGGTCAGCGGTTTGCGCGGCTTGGTGGTCAGATAGGCATAAGCGCGGGTTTTGCTGCGCCCGACCCTCCCGCGGATCTGGTACAATTGCGCCAATCCGAACATGTCGGCGCGGTGCACGATCATCGTGTTGGCAGTGGGAATATCAAGGCCGGATTCAACAATTGTCGTGGCCAGCAGCACGTCGTATTTGCCATCGTAAAACGCATTCATCCGATCATCCAGCGTGCCTGCCGCCATCTGGCCGTGCGCGGTTATCACGCTGACTTCAGGCACCTGATCGCGCAGGAAGGCCTCGATTTCCGGCAGGTCGCTGACGCGCGGCACCACGTAAAAACTTTGCCCTCCACGGTAATGTTCGCGCAAAAGCGCCTCGCGGATGGTGATGGCGTCGAACTCGCTGACATAGGTGCGGATCGCCAGACGATCTACGGGCGGTGTGCCGATTATGCTTAGATCCCGGACACCTGAGAGAGAAAGTTGAAGTGTGCGCGGGATCGGTGTGGCGGTCAGGGTCAGTACGTGAATATCAGTGCGCAGCGCTTTCAGGCGTTCCTTATGACCGACGCCAAAATGCTGTTCCTCATCTATGATCAGCAGGCCGAGGTTGTGAAACCGGATGGATTTGGCCAACAACGCATGGGTGCCGATGACAATATCCACCGTGCCACGCGATATTGCCTCGCGGGTTTTTGCCGCCTCAGCTGCACTAACAAAGCGCGATAGCTGCCTGACTTCAAGCGGGAAACCACGAAACCGTTCGGCAAAGGTGGCATAGTGCTGACGCGCCAGCAGGGTTGTCGGGGCGACAATCGCCACCTGCACGCCTGACATGGCCGCGACAAAGGCCGCGCGCATGGCTACCTCGGTTTTGCCGAAACCAACGTCGCCGCAGATCAGCCGGTCCATCGGCAAGCCGCTGGTCAAATCGTCGATCACATCGCCAATGGCGCGCAGTTGGTCATCGGTTTCCTGATAGGGAAAACGTGCCGAAAACGCATCCCAACTGCCCGGTGGCGGTTCCAACACCGGTGCCTTGCGCAGCGCGCGTTCGGCCGCCACCCGGATCAACCGGTCGGCCATCTCGCGGATACGTTCCTTCAGCTTGGCCTTTTTGGCCTGCCAGGCACCGCCGCCAAGACGGTCAAGCAGCCCCTCTTCATGGCCATAGCGCGACAGCAGTTCGATATTCTCGACCGGCAGGTAAAGCTTTGAAGCCTCGGCATATTCCAGCGCGATACATTCATGCGCAGCACCGGCGGCACTGATCACCTCAAGGCCAAGATAGCGCCCGATGCCGTGGTCCAGATGCACCACCAGATCGCCGGGTGCCAGGCTTTGCGCCTCGGTCAGGAAGTTCTCGGCCTTGCGGCGTTTGCGCGGCGCGCGGATCAGCCGATCGCCCAGAACATCCTGTTCGGAAATCACTGTCAGGCCGGGGGCTTCAAACCCGTGTTCCAGCGCCCAGACCGCCAGAAACAACCCAGCCTTGCCCACCCGTGTGGCATCCGAAATGGCGGTGGTTTCGGCCAGACCTTCGTCCTCGATCAGACCGGTCAGGCGTTCGCGCGCGCCCTCCGAGTAAGACGCAACAACCACCGGACCCAACGCCAGCTTTGCATTAATATGATCAGCCAATGCCCCGAAAAGGCTGACGTTTTCCATCTGTCGCTCGGGCGAGAAATTGCGCCCGATGCGCCCGCCGGCGTCAATCACCCCCGGTCCGCTGGCCTGCTGCAAGGGGTTGAACCGCAACACCCGACGCGCAGATACCGCCCGGTCCCAGGCCGCATCATCCAGATAAAGCTGATCGGGGGGGGCCGGTTTATAAACGCTGTCGATCCGCGATTTGCTTTGCATCGCCAGGTGGCGCGTTTCGTACTGATCGGCGATACTGTCCCAGCGCGCCAGCCGTGTCGGCGTGGTCTGGTCGTCAAGGGTGATCGTCGCCTCCGGCAGATAGTCAAACAGGGTTTCAAGCCGCTCATGAAAGAACGGCAACCAGTGTTCGACACCCTGATGCTTGCGCCCGGCGCTGACCGCCTCGTACAGTGGATCATCGGTGCCCGCCGCGCCGAATTCAATGCGGTAATTCTGGCGGAAACGGGTGATGCCGGCCTCGTCCAGGATCACTTCGGATACCGGGGCCAGTTCGATCAGCTTCAGCTTTTCGGTGGTGCGCTGGGTGGCGGGGTCAAAGTGGCGCGCGCCGTCCAGTACATCGCCGAACAGATCCAGCCGCACCGGCCCGCCCGGCCCCGGNGGAAAGATGTCGATGATACCGCCGCGAATGGCATAATCGCCCGGCTCCATCACCGTCGGACTTTGCACATAGCCCATGCGTACAAGGAAGGCGCGCAGGCCCGCCTCGTCGATCCGGTCGCCGACACGGGCGGTAAAGGCCGCCTCTTGCAGCAATTCGCGCGCCGGCACCTTCTGCGTGGCGGCATTCAGCGTGGTCAGCAGAACGAACCGGTCCGGCATCTTGTGAACAAGGGCGGCCAGCGTCGCCATGCGTGTCGCCGAGATATCGGCATTGGGCGACACGCGGTCATAAGGCAGGCAATCCCAGCCCGGAAAGGTGAAAACGGCCATGTCGGGGGCAAAGAACGCCAGCGCCGCCCTCAGCGCCGCCATGCGTTTGTCATCCCGCGCGATATGCGCCACCGGCAGGCCGGTTTTGGCGATCTCGTCCAGAATCAGGCGCGCATCNAAGCCCTCGGGCGCGCCGCCAACGGAAATATGCCCCGCTTGCATCCCTCTACCCCAGAACGCCAATCGCCAGATTCTGGTACATGCCCCACAGCGAGGTNACGAATATCGCCANCATGCCGATCATCTGGGTGTATATCCGCAGGCGGCTCAGGCGTTTGTGCAATAATTCTCCGCTGGAGCCTTCGCTTTCGATCAGCCGCGCGGTGCTGAGGTTCAAAAGTCCCACCAGCGACATGGGAAAGCCCAGCAGGAACACCGCCTGGGCAAATTCCACCNCATACCAGAACCCAAGCGTCGCCAGCGCCGACAGGGCGAAACAGACAAACCCAAGNATCCACAGGCCCGACACCCGANCNATATAAAGCATCCGGTTCACGTTGACCCGCGTGATGTCCGCAAGGTCCGTTTCCGACTGCCCACCGGCACGGCGCGCGCGCTGGACCATGTCAAACGGCACGCCCAGCACCCAATGCGAGGCCGACGACCAGACCACGGCCAGGGCAATCCAGTACCACAGGTTGGAAAACGACCGCAGGTCGATCAGTTCAAGTATCGAAGTGTACCAGTCCAAACACCCTGCCCTTTTATTGCCCGTTGCCGCATCAATGCTGCTATTGTTACCCTTGTGAGCGGTGCCATTCCATGCCACCCCATGCGTCAATGTGCAAGGAGTCTGCGCCATGAATCCCATCGTTGCCCCCTTCCCGGCGGCCCGGCTGCGGCGCGCGCGCCAGTCCGGTGCCATACGCGCCCTGGTCCGCGAGAATTCCCTAAGCTCCGATGACCTGATCTGGCCGGTATTCGTGCGCGACGGCTCCGGTATCGAAGAACCGGTGGCCTCGATGCCCGGCGTGGTAAGGCGCAGCGTTGACCGGATCGGTCCCGCCGCAAGCGAGGCCGCCGCCCTGGGCATCCCGGCGATCTGCATTTTCCCCTATATCGACCAATCCCTGAAAACCGCCGATTGCGCCGGGGCCTGGGATCCGGACAACCTTTGCAACCGCGCCATTCGCGCCATCAAGGCCGCCGCCCCCGACATGGCCGTGATGACCGATGTGGCGCTGGACCCCTATAACATCAACGGCCATGACGGGTTTGTGGTCGACGGAGAGATCGTCAATGATGCCACGGTCGAGGCGCTGGTGAAAATGACCCTGGCCCAGGCCGACGCGGGGGCCGACATCATTGGTCCATCCGACATGATGGACGGGCGGATCGGCGCGATGCGCACCGCGCTTGAACACGCCGGGCATCACAGCGTGATGATCCTGTCTTATGCCGCCAAATACGCATCGGCCTTTTACGGGCCGTTTCGCGATGCGGTGGGGGCCTCGGGGGCGCTGACGGGTGACAAGAACACCTATCAGATGGACCCGGCCAATTCGGACGAGGCCCTGCGTCTGGTGCAGCGCGACCTTGGCGAAGGCGCGGATATGGTGATGATCAAACCGGGGATGCCATATCTGGATATCTGCCGGCGGGTGAAGGACGTGTTTGGCGCGCCCACCTTTGCCTATCAGGTCAGCGGCGAATATGCGATGATACAGGCAGGCGCGCAAAATGGCTGGATCGACGGGCAAAAGGTGATGCTCGAAAGCCTGATGGCCTTCAAACGCGCCGGTTGTGACGGGGTGCTAAGCTATTTCGCCCCCGAGGCGGCGCGGGTGCTGAACGGGTAGGTCGCCAGCACAACACAGGCCTGACCTTGGCCGCACCACTGGCCGGACTCTGGTCCCAAGAATATCCAATAAATGTTCAATAAAGAGCGGTAACCCGCCGAAATCCCCACGCTTGACAGGTGACAGGGCGTGAAGTTATGCGTATATGTTGCGGCAAGGTCGGATTAACCGGCCAGATCAGGTAGTTTAGACAGGCAACATAAAACATGAGCAGCATCTCTTCCAAGCGAATGACCCGTCAGCACATGACCCGTCGTGGTTTCGCCCTTACGGGCCTTGCGGGCCTTTCCCTGACGGCCGCCTGCGGTAATGGCGTCGGCAGCGAGGGGGCTAGCGTGATTGACGCCCGTGTCAGTTCCACACTGACTGAAATGTACCGGGAATTCCCCAACACCAGGGATTTGGCCGCAAAAGCNAACGGCATGCTGGTNATGCCGCTGGTAACCGAAGCCGGGTTTGGCTTTGGNGGNGCCTATGGGCGCGGGGCGTTGCAGGTGGATGGTGTCACCGTGGATTACTATTCCAACACCAAATTGACCGGTGGCTTCCAGATCGGCGCAAAACAATTCGCCCACGTTCTGTTTTTCATGACCGAGGATGCGCTGAGTGATTTCCGGCGCGGATCCGGCTGGACCGCCGGTGCCGACCTGGATTACGTGATATCCGACAAGGGTGATTCGATCAGTGCCGATACCAACACCCTGTTGTCGCCGGTTTTGGCGGCAGTTTTCGGTCAGGCTGGCCTGATGGTCGGGGCCACGCTGGAAGGCTCCAAGTATAACCGCATCATTCCTTGAGCCAACGCGCCGGGTGGGTGAAAACCCACCTCCAGAGCGTTGGGTGGGCGAAAACCCACCCCCGGGGCGTTATTCCGGGTCACGCAGCCGCTTGATCAGGCTGGAAGTATCCCAGCGCGCGCCGCCCATTCTCTGCACATCCTTGTAAAACTGATCGACCAGCGCCGTCACCGGCAGGCTGGCCCCGGTCTCGTCTGCGGTATCCAGACAGATGCCCAGATCCTTGCGCATCCAGTCCACCGCAAACCCGTGTTCGAACTGATCGTCGATCATCGTCTCGTAGCGGTTTGACATCTGCCAGCTGCCGGCCGCGCCCTGGCTGATCACCTCAACCACCGCGCGCCCGTCAAGCCCGGCTTTTTCNGCGAAATGCAATGCCTCGCTCAGGCCCTGNACCAGCCCGGCAATGGCGATCTGGTTACACATCTTGGTCATCTGCCCCGCACCGCTGTCGCCGATCCGGCGGCAAATCCGGGCATAGGCCGCAATCACCGGTTCGGCGCGGTCATACGCGCCCTGATCGCCGCCGCACATCACCGACAAGGCCCCGTTCTCGGCCCCTGCCTGCCCGCCCGACACCGGCGCATCGACAAAGCTGATCTGGCGCGCGTCAGCCGCGGCAAACAATTCGCGGGTAACCTGCGCCGACACCGTGGTGTGATCGACAAACACCGATCCGCCCTGCATGCCGTCCAATGCCCCGTCATCGCCCAGAAACACCGAACGCAGATCATCATCATTGCCAACGCAGGCGAACACGAACTCGGCCCCCTGAACCGCAGCGCGCGGCGTCGCGGCCATGGCCCCGCCATGCTGTTTCACCCAAGCCTCGGCCTTGGCCGTAGTGCGGTTGTAAACCGTCACCTCGTGCCCGGCACTCTGCAAATGCCCCGCCATCGGGTATCCCATCACCCCAAGTCCC
>JGI24025J20009_10003157_pt1 | contig 11367 bp, 10 predicted proteins | sample Cruoilmetagenom3_FD_20009 | JGI IMG/M metagenome (IMG submission 20009) | reverse complement strand
GGGCGGCCCCGGCGTCGACACGGATGGCGCCCCGCGGCTTCATCGCCGCGATCCAGTGTTTGCGGGCCGAGGCCGGGTTGCCGCGCGCGCGGAACAGCGTGTGCGCAGCACCCGCTTCGAGGGCTGCGAGCGGGTTGTCGAGCGCCCCCAACGTGATGACCAGGTCGGACCCGGCGGCGGTCGCCGTCTTCGCCGCCATCACCTTCGTCTTCATGCCCCCCTTGGCGAGACCCGTGCCCGCGTCGCCGGCCTGGGCTTCAAGCTCGGGGGTAATCTCGTCGATCACATCGTGGCGCCGCGCGTCCGGGTCGTCCTTCGGGTTGCCGGTGTAGAACCCGTCGACATCGGACAGGAGTATGGTGAGGTCGGCGCCAACCGTCACGGCTACTTGGGCCGCGAGACGGTCGTTGTCACCGAAGCGGATTTCGTCGGTGGCGATAGTGTCGTTCTCGTTGACGATCGCAACGACGCCGAGCGACAGCAGGGTTTCAAGCGTCGCGCGGGCGTTGAGATACCGGCGGCGGTCGGCCGAGTCTTCCAGCGTCACCAAGACCTGGGCCGTGGTGATTCCGAGCGGGTGCAACACCTCCTCGTAGGCGCGCGCCAACCGGATCTGGCCGACCGCGGCGGCGGCCTGGGATTGCTCAAGCGGTAGCGAGCCAGGCGCGAGGCCGAGCACGCCGCGGCCGAGAGCGATGGATCCAGAGGAGACGAGCACGACATCCGCGCCGCGCGCCTTCAGCGCCGCCACGTCGGCCGCAAGCGAGGCCAGCCAGCCGTCCCTCAGCGTGCCAGTGGCGGCATCCACCAGCAGGGCGGAGCCCACCTTGACGACGATGCGCCGTGCCGCGCTCAGGGTTGCCAAGGCTTTGCCTCCGGCGCCTCAGCTTTCGCCTGACGAAGCTTGTCCTCCCGAATCTCGGCACGCAGGGCGCGCAGCACCTCCGTCACCCCCTGACGCGACACGCCCGACATGGTCATCACCGACCCGCCCACCGCCTCTTCGAGCGCTGCGCACTTCTCATCGGCCTCCTGGTCGCGCAGTGCATCAACCTTGTTCAGCACCGTTATCCGCGGCTTCTCCGCCAGCACCCCGCCGTAGGCCTCGACCTCATGCACGATGGTGCGCCAGTCGGCCACCACGTCCTCGGCGGTGCCGTCGACCAGATGCAAGAGCACCGAGGTGCGCTCGACATGGCCGAGGAACTGGTCGCCGAGTCCCCTGCCCTCATGCGCGCCCTCGATCAGCCCCGGAATGTCGGCCACGACGAATTCCACCCCGTCCACACCGACAACGCCGAGGTTCGGCACCAGGGTTGTGAAGGGATAGTCGGCGATCTTGGGCCGGGCGTTGGAGGTGGCGGCGAGGAAGGTAGACTTGCCCGCGTTCGGCAGCCCGAGCAGACCGACATCGGCGATCAGCTTCAGGCGCAGCCAGATCGTGCGGTCGACCCCGGGCTGGCCGGGATTGGCGCGGCGCGGCGCCTGGTTGGTCGCAGACTTGAAGTGCAGATTGCCAAACCCACCGTTGCCGCCTTTCGCCAGCAGCACCCGCTGGCCGACCTCGGTGAGATCGGCCAGAACCGTCTCCTCGTCCTCGTCGAGCACCTCGGTGCCGACGGGCACGCGCAGAACGATCTCGTCACCCGATCGTCCGGTCATCTGACTGCCCTGCCCCGCCTGGCCGTTCTTGGCGAAGAAATGCTGCTGGTAGCGGAAATCGATCAACGTGTTGAGACCGTCGACCGCCTCGACGACCACGTCGCCGCCGCGCCCGCCGTCGCCGCCATTCGGCCCGCCGTATTCGATGAATTTCTCACGACGAAACGAGATGCAGCCGTTGCCGCCGGAGCCGGAGCGGATGTAGACCTTGGCGAGATCGAGGAATTTCATTTGGGCGCGACCTTTCGTTGGCCGAAGCGATAGTGGCAAAGCGCTTGCGCCTCAAGGGGCGGCGAAATCCGAGACGGATTTCGGATCGGAAATCGCTACGATTTCCGTGCCGGTTTGCGCAACGCAAACCGTTTACCGCCTCACGGGCGCGCGAGACGGAAGGTTCGCATCGGCAAGTCGCGCCCCTGCGCCGCACTGGGTCCCGCGCATCGCCCGGTTTCGACAAAGCCGAGCTTTTTGAGCACCCGTCCCGAAGCGGGGTTATCGTCGAAGACACAGGCCGAGATATGCGGCCAGTCTTAGCGCGCGAAGCCTTCGGCGATCAGCGCGCGCCCCATTTCGGTGGCGTAACCCCGGCCCCAATCGGTGCGCGCGAACATGTACCCCAAATCGCCGCCATTCTCTTTATGGCTCACGCCCATGGCGCGCCCCAGCGAGCCGTCGCGGAACACCAGCCCGGCCTACCCCCTGCCGAGGTCGAAAGGCGCACAGCGGCTCTCAGCAAAGGCACGGTCGGCCGGTGACGGCCAAGTGGCGGTGTTCTTCACCACCTCGTCGTCCGACACCAGCGCGTGCAGCGCATCGAGGTCTTGCGGGGAGGACCGGCGCCAAAGCAGCCGATCGGTCTGGATCACGGGGTCATCCATTGCCCCGCGCCGTCCAATTCGCCCGGCTGAGCGTCATGTTCTTCATCGTGACCTCAGCCCCGCGCGCGCGGGACGTGACCCGTTCGGCGCCCACGGGCCGAAACCCCAACTTGGCGAGCACCCCGGCAGAGGCCGTGTTGCCCTCGAAATAGCCCGACTTCAGCCTGTCGTTCCCGGAGACGGCGAAGTAGTGGCCGACCAGGCCCTGCGCCGCCTCGGTCATGTAGCCCTGCCCATGGTGAGCGCGGCCGAGCCAATAGCCGAGGCTGGTGTCGATGCCCACCACACCCATCACCGGCCCGCCGCCGGTCGTCAGGCCGTAGCCGTCGAAGGGCCCGCGTTTCTCGAGGTAGGAGAGGAAGCCTTCGGCATCCGCGCGCCCGTAGGGATGGGCGACCACGGTCAGCCATTTCGACACTTCGTAGTCGTTCAGCACGGCGACGATATCGGGGATGTCGTCGCGGGTGACGGGGCGGAGCACCAGCCGCTCCGTGCGGAGGGCGGCGCGGGGGTCCATCGTCAGCCCATCCGCCTGATGTAGGTCCAGGTCGGCACGTTGGCGGCACGGGCCACCGAATGCGCCTCGGCCTCGCCGATATAGGAAAAACCCGCGTTGGTCAGCACCCGGGCCGAGGCCGGGTTGTCCTGGAACACCTCGGCGAACAGGATCTCGTTGTCGAGCGGGTTGGCTTCGACCAGTGCGTTCACCGCTTCCGAGGCGAGNCCGGTGTTCCACAGNGCCGGGGCCACCCAGTAGCCGAGCTGCGACTGGTTGCGGTCCATGCGCCTCAGCGAGATGACGCCCAGCACCTCATGGCCGCGCTCGCCGCCATCGAGAACCCAGACGTCCTCCTCGCGGTCCGGCTGCCCGGCCCGCGCGACATAGGCCTCGGCCACCCCCGGCGGCAGCGGATGCGGGATCGACCGCGTGCCGCGCGCGACCCGCTCGTCGCCCGAATACATGGTGAGCATGCCGATATCGCCCGACCGGGGGGGACGCAGCGTGAACCGCCCCGCCGCGATCACCGGCTGTTCGACGATGTTTTCCTGAAACATCGGTTTCCTCCTGCTGTTGCCCGGCGCCCCTGCCGGCCTCTTCTCGGGCCGGTTCACGTGCTGCGCGCGGGCGGAATAAAAAATCCCTCGAGTGTAACGAAAAAGGGACCGGCGTTATCGCCGATCCCCTGGGAAGTGTCTGGCGCCGGGGTTCGGCTTACTCGGCGGCTTCCGCCACCGGCAGGACCGAAATAAAGGTTCGCCCCTTGAGCCCCTTGCGGAACGACACGCGGCCTTCGGCGGTGGCGAAGATCGTGTGATCCTTACCCATGCCGACACCCTCGCCCGGCCACATCTTGGTGCCGCGCTGACGAATGATGATATTGCCCGGGATCACGGCCTGGCCGCCCGACTTTTTCACGCCGAGGCGACGGCCAGCGGAATCGCGGCCGTTACGGGAGCTGCCGCCTGCTTTCTTGTGTGCCATCTCGTCTTACTCCTGTTCGGCGGCAAGCGATGCGGCCTGCTCGATCCAGTTGTCGCGTTCGATGCGGCCCTTGAAGGACAGCTTGTCGTCCATATAGGCAATCTCGTCGGCGGTCCAAGCGGCGATCTGGTCGAAGTGGAACACTCCGTTGTCGTGCAGCAGCCCTTCGAGCTTGGGGCCGACGCCCGAGATCTTCTTGAGATCGTCCGCCTTGCCGCCGCGGGCTTCGCTGAGCAGGTTGGCAGGCCTGGTGCCTTCCGAGGCCGGTGCCTCGGCAGCTTTCGCCTTCTCGGCTTTCGCAGCCGCGGGCTTTTCGGCTTTCGCCGCCGCGGGCTTTTCTGCCGCCGCGGGCTTTGCCGCCTTCTTCGCCTTGGCAGGCTTCGCAGCCGCAGCCACCGCGCCCGCGGCAACCGAGCCGGCACCGATCGCCGCCATGACCCCGGAGGCGTCCGCGCCCTTTTCGAGAATGTCGGTCACGCGCAGCATGGTGAGTTGCTGGCGATGGCCCTTGGTGCGCTGCGAGCCATGCTTGCGGCGGCGCTTGACGAAGTGGATGACCTTGTCGCCCTTGATCTGGTCGATCACTTCGGCCTGAACACCCGCGCCCTCCACGAGGGGGGTGCCGACGGTTCCGCCGACCATGAGCACTTCGTTGAATTGAACTTTGTCGCCGGCATTGGCTGCGAGTTTTTCCACGCGGAGCACGTCGCCCGCCTGAACCCGGTATTGCTTGCCGCCGGTCTTGAGGACCGCAAACATCTGATCTTCCTTTTTATCCCCGCGTCCTTCGGCCCCGGTTCACCCGGCGTTTTGGCAGGTTGCGCCCTTAGGGCATCTGCCGCCTTCGAACAGCGCGCCCTGATGGGCGTTGTGTATCATCGTATTTGGATCCGGCAACGGCCGAGCGCCGTCCGGAAGCCCGGCTTATGTGAGGGTTCGGGGGCGAAGTCAAGGGGTTTCGCCGCGCTGCCCGACCGCCTGTCCGCCCCCCTGCCAGACGCCCTGCCAGACGCCCTGCCCGGCGCCCGGCCCGACCCCGGTCTCGCCGGGTTTCGGACCGCCTCAGAGATCGGTCTGCGGCGCCAGCCCGGCGAGCTTTCCGGCCAGCACTTCGTAGCGTTCGGCCATCACCTGGTACTGGATCGCATTCAGGGCTTCGTACACCTGCTGCATCATCGGCGTCTCGAGCGCCGTGCGGTAGGCGCGGATGTCCTCGTCCGACACGTCGCGGTAGGTATAGGCCGCACCGATGATGGAATTGCGCGCGATCTCGGTTTTCATCATCGGTTCCTGTTCGGCCATGATCGCCCGAAGCTCGGCCTCGGAGAACTCGAAATCGACCGTCCCGGCAGCCATGGCCGCAAGCAGGTAGCGGATCTGAACCTCGAGAATGGCGCGCACGCTCGCGTCCACGCCGCCGATCGCGTCCATCATCGCCTGGAAGTCTTCGAGCCGCTCGGGATTGGTTCCGGCCAGCTCCGTCACGATCGCCTCGCCTTGCGCCCGCCGGTCGTCGAGCCCGGTCATATGGCTCGCGTTTTCGACCTCGACCAGCCGCTGGCCGAGCGCGGAGGCATAGAACTCCGCCCCGTGGGCCACCAGTTCGTCCGGCATGACCGCCGTCATCATGTCGATGGCGCGGTCCAGCATCAGATCGGGATCGAACACCTGTTCGGCCAGCGCCACGTACTGGTTGCCGAAATCGTTTGCCTCCTGCCCCGACATCCCCGGGCCCGACATCGCATCCTGCTGCAGCGAGGTAATGGCAACGTCGAAGCCGGTGGTTTCAAGGAACGCCCGGTAGACCTCGCGTTCGGCGGCGTGGGCCGGGGTGACGGCGGCAAAGGTCCAGGCGACGGCGAGAACAAGGGAGGCGAGAACAAGGGAACGGACGCCGGCCCAGGCCGAAATCCCGGCTCCGGCCCAGGTCCGGCTCCTGTGCTTTGCGACGTGGTGTGCGATGTTTCTCGATGCGCGCATGCTCTGCTCCTCGGCAAGATCCCGGCTTCGGTGGCCGTTCTCGGGAAGGTAGGGATGCGCGCGCGCGCCGACAACCCCGGCCCCGCGGCCCGCGCCCCGGCGGCAGGGCCCTGCCGGGGCCCCGCGCCGCTTTCGAGCCGGAGTATCGAGCCGGGGTATCGCGAGGCGCGGCGCGCGGCGACGAAAAAACCGGTTGCATGCCCGTGCGGTGCCCATTATGTCCCCGCCAGACCCCCGCGGAGAGGTGCCGGAGTGGTCGAACGGGGCGGTCTCGAAAACCGTTGTCCCTTCACGGGGACCCAGGGTTCGAATCCCTGTCTCTCCGCCACAATTACCCGTCCCGAATACGGTCGCTGATCGCTGCCCCGGNCGTGGGCCCGGATCTCCTGTCCGGATCCTCTGCCCAAGCCGCCTGCGGCCCGCGCAAGCGCGGCCCCGCGGACATCGGCGAATACCGGAACCCTCGTACGCCGGGAACGGCTACGTTTCCTCCCGCGATTGATATCCGGCACGGTCGATCCGGCCCAGGACAACCAACGCGACGGCGGGACCGCGCGCCGCCATCTCGGTGTCAGCGCGGCGAAGACCCGGAGCTGTGGTGCGGCTAAAGAGCGTCCAATGCGCATTTCCGCTTGTCTCCCCGTGTACCGCATAAGGGCCTGTGGACCATCATCGTGATGCGATGAGGTCCGCGGCGCGGTTCCAGTTGGCGGCGTCGCTGCAGTCAGTTTTCCGCCGCGCCCGCTCCGTCTGTCTCAGGCACGGACGGTATGGGCTTTCGCCAAGTGGGCTCCGATCACGGCCAACTGCAGGTCGCGACCGCAGCGAAACGCTGCCCAGGCGGGAAGAAACCGATTGTTCAACAGAAAACAGACGCGCAAACACAGGATAGCAGACGTCGTTTTGAGCGAACCTGTACAAAGAGACCCCGATACCGACGGACAAGAACCTTTGGCGTGTGCCCCGCCTATGTCGCGGTCAAACGCCCGACCCCGGCCCCGCGTGACAACACTCGGACAAGAACGCTGATCGTGATGATGATCAGCACCAGCATCAGGGTCACGGCGCTGGAATGCTGGGCCATGTCCTGTTCCTGGTAGCCGAAGATCAGGCCGGTCAGCACCATGTTGCCGGGCGTCAGCAGCAGGATGATCAGCGACAGCTCGCGCATGGCAGTGATGAAGGTCAGAAGCATGCCCGACACAAGACCGCTCATCGACAAGGGGACGATGATACGGAACATGCGCCTGAACCAGCCGATGCCCTGAACCCGCGCGGTTTCCTCGATCGACTTGTCGATCTGAAGCATCGCGGCGATGCCGGTGCGCGAGGTGAAAGGCAGGTTCTTGATCACCGTGATCAGGACCAGGATGGCAAAGGTTCCGTAGAGCGCCGGGATCGGGCCGATATTGCTCGAGAACAACCCGATATAGATGGCGCCAAGTGCGATCGAGGGAAAAATGTAGGGGGCGAAGGCGATGCCCTCGAGCCATTTCGACAACCGCGCCCCGCGCCCGCGCACGACCGCGTAGCCGACCAGAAGCCCGAGCATGCCGTTGAACAGCGCGGCGGCGAACCCGAGCTTGATCGAATTGCTGAGCGCGGTAAGGATCCCCTTGTTGTGAAGCACCCCCGGCTCGCCGTAAGCCAGCGCGACATTGCCCTGCCCGACCCAGAAGTAGCTGGAAAGATTGGAGAAGCTGTAATCGCCGGGGATCAGCGTGAGGGATTCCCACAACAGAAGCGTGAGCGGCAGGAACACGGTGATACACAGGAACAGCACCACCAGGATCGTCGCTGGCCAGCGCATGAGCCCGAGGTCGCTTTCGCGTTTGCGGAATCCCTTGCCAGTCATGGTCACGAAGCTTTTGCGCACGCCGATGATGCGGCTGTTGATCCAGATGAACGAGATCGCCAACACGATCAACACCAGGGCGAGGACATAAGCATCGCCCTGGTTGCGCGCATTGATCGAGGCGTAGATCTGGGTCGAAAAAGTGAAGAACCGCACCGGCAGGCCCAGCAGCGCCGGTGTGCCGAAGGTGCCCAGGATGCGGATGAACGTCAGAACCACGGCCGACCCCAGCGCCGGCAACAGGAGCGGCATGGTGATCATGCGGATGCGCTTCCACTTGCTCATGCCGCAGGTCGCGCCGGCCTCCTCCAACTCACTGTCCACGGTCGCCAGCGCGCCGGAAATCAGCAGATAGGCATAGGCGTAGTAGTGCAGCGCCAGGGTGATCACGATCGGGAAGAAACCGTAAGACACCCAATCAGGCGGCTGAATGCCGAACATGTAGGTCAAAAGCCCTTCTGACCCGCCGATCCGGTCGTTCTTGAACAGGCTCAACCAGGCCAGCGCCATGACCCAGGATGGCATCATGTAGGGAATGACCAGCATCGCCCCGAAAACGCCTTTGAGATAGACGTTGGTCCGCACCATCAGCCAGGCCAGAGACGACCCCACGGTGATCGCAATCGCCGTCACCGCAAGGCCCATCTTCAGGCTGTTGATCAGCGGCTTGAAGAACAAGGCTTTTGATATCGGCTGCAGGAAGACCCGGTCGAAATGAAACAGGGTGAACGANCCGACTTCGCCATCGGGCCGGTAGGCCAGATCGTAGCTTTGAAACACCAACGAGTCGCGAATGATCTGAAACAGCGGCACCAGAACCACAAAGCCAAGGAAGCCAAGACACAGCGCCCCGATGATCAACTCGGGCCTGGTCTTCAGCCGGTAGGCCTGAAAGGTGATATTGCGCTGGCTCCAGAAGGCCGGCTTCTGACTGCGCTCAGAGATTGACGCCATGTTTCGGGTCCCTGGAGCGTTTCGAGATTAACTTGAGACACATGTTGATTTCGAAACGCCCACAACATCAACAGGGTCTGAGCGCTTCTCGACAAACCAGTGCGACAGGTTTTTCTCGGAACGCTTTATCGTGGCTCAGGAGGTCTGACGGGTGTTTGCCCCGCTGTCGGGATCGAAGAAATTCAGCGTATCCGGATCGAACTCGATCCAGAGCTCGGTCCCTTCATCCAAGGTGATGAAGCCCGATTGCAGGAGGGTGATCGGCGTGTCGCCCGCCTTGACCTGAAGGATCGTGTCCGCCCCGGTTGGCTGGACGATCTCGACCCGTACCTTCTGCCAGCCGCTGTTTTCCTCAGCCGAGACCTTGATCTTCTCGGGACGCGCCGCCCCCACCAGGTGCCGGCCGGTCGCCCGCAGGTCCTGCGGCAACGGCAGGACAATGTCGCCACACTCGAGCCCGGCTGCGGATGTCTTGCCGCGAAACAGGTTGATGCCGGGATCGCCGATGAACTCGGCAACGAACAGGTTCGCCGGATGGTGATAGATATCGTAGGGCGTGCCCTCCTGCTTGATCACACCTTCGTCCATGATGATGATCCGGTCGGACAGGGTCAGCGCCTCGACCTGGTCGTGGGTCACATAGACCGTGGTCGCTTCCAGATCGCGGTGCAGNCGTTTCAGGCTCGCGCGCATTTCGGTGCGCAGCTTGGCGTCGAGGTTGGAGAGCGGCTCGTCCATCAAAAGGATCGACGGGCGCAGCGCAATCAGGCGGGCCACCGCCACGCGTTGCTGTTGTCCGCCCGACAATTCGGACGGATAGCGCTTTGCATAGCCCGTGAGCTGCACAAGATCCAAGGCGACCTCAAGGCGCTTGGCGATCTCGGAAGTCGCGAGCTTCTGCTCCTTGAGGGCCAGGGTGATGTTCTTTGCAACCGTCATATGCGGCCACAATGCATAGCTTTGAAAGATCAATCCGAGCCCACGCGCCTCGGGCGGGATGATGACCCCCTCGGCACGCGAGTAGACAATGCGAACCCCAAGCTGGATCGCGCCTTTGTCGGGATCTTCGAGCCCGGCGATCATGCGCAACGTGGTGGTCTTGCCACATCCCGACGGCCCGAGGATCGTCAGAAACTCCCCCGGCGTGACGGTGAGGTCGAGGTTTTTGACCACGACCTCTTTGCCATAGGATTTGACGACGCCCTCCAGGCGAATCTGCTCCATAGGGTTCCCTTTGTCCCAAAGCGTTTCGAGATAAACTTGAGAGGAAAGTTGATCTCGAAACGTGCGCAACATCAATGTGTTCCGAGGCGTTTCCCGCGGATCTGAGGTTCAGGTTTCGCACGAAACGCTTCGTTTTACTGGCTGGAGTTGATCAACCAGAAGTCACGCAGTATCGGCCCCTGTTCCCACATGAAGTCGCCCGAAACATTCCAGCCCGCCATCTCCGACCAGATCTCGCCGCCTTCTGGCAGCGGAACGTCGCTGCGCGGGCTGACCGACCCGGCATCGTGGTAGGGTGCCAGCCCCCAAAGCATGTCAAAGCTTGCGCCTTCGGTATATGGCTTCTCCAGCGTCGTATCGAGGTTCAGCTCAGGGTTACCCAGCAGGTAGGCGATCAACACCTTGGCCGCGTTCGGATGCGGCGCATTGGCGCCGATTGACATGAAGGTGGGATAGACCATTTTCGCGACCGGATCGAGATCGGCGATGATGGCATTGACGTTGCCCTTGTCATCGTTGCGCGAAACATAGGTCATGTTGGTCATTGCCATCGGCGGGTCTTCCTGACCGGGCTTGCCGGCGGCATCCGCCAGTTTCGAGCCGGATTTGAAGATCACCACGTCATTGGCCAGAAGGCGCCGGACAAATTCGTACCCGGCATCCGGCACGCCGTCGCCCAGCACGATGTCTTCGCCGGTCAGCCGTTTGTAGGCTGCGGCCATTTCATCCGGGTATTGCACCAGCGTCGCGAGCCCCATGAGCGACGAGCCCGAGGCCATCGGATCCTTGATCCCGATGCGTCCGCGGTATTGCTCTTGCGTCAACTCCCAGACATTGCCGATCGGCGGACCGTCCGGGTTTGCTTCGGAGTTGTAGAACACCACAATCGCCTCGTTGACGCGGATCAGAAGCGGATCGCGGTTTTCCTCCGGGATACGGTCAATGAAATGCGCCGGCACATAATTGAAGATACGCCCCTTCGCCAGAAGCTCGTGCAGCACCTGACCGGAATTGCCGGTGGTGACGACATCGACCGCGAAAATGCCCGCATCCTGTTCGCGGATGGTCTTTTCGATGGTCTTGACCGAGCCGAGGTCAAACACAGTGAGCGTGATGCCGGGAAACAGCGCCTGAAAGTGGTCGACCAGTTTGGCGATCCGCCCGGATGAAGTATAAACGACAACCTCGCCCTCCTCGGTCGCTTTGGCGACGATATCGTCCCAGTTTTCCTCAGCTGCCGCATAATTACCCAGAGCGTTGGCCGTCAGCCAGGCGTCGAGCTCGGCCGACACCTCCTGTGCCGTTACGGCGGGTGCCGCCGCAAAAAGAAG
>JGI24025J20009_10003154_pt1 | contig 11369 bp, 8 predicted proteins | sample Cruoilmetagenom3_FD_20009 | JGI IMG/M metagenome (IMG submission 20009) | reverse complement strand
AATCACGAGTGAATTTAGGGTCAATCTCCTGCATTTCCTCCTTTGGAATAACCCATCTGTTTATATTAATCCCTTCTGTACTTGTTTCGTGCTCTAAACAATAATCATCATCCAACAAAGCTTTTGAAAGACAAGTTTTTCCTACTCTACCCTCTCCTACAATAATCAATTTGGCTTCATATATAAAATCCTGCTCTTTCAATTCCTTGAAGAAGTTTTGGATAGAACTTATTCCCCTTTCAACTATCTCAGGGGGCAACATGTCAAAAGGATTGTTTGAAATATTTAATTCTTTTAAAGTTGGAAGATTTGTAATTTTTTCAGACAAATCCCTCAGCTTGTTATTATTTAAGTTTAAATACTTTAACTTTCTTAATTCAGAAATTTTATCACTTATAATTTCAACTTTATTATTTTCGAGATTTAGATTAACTAGATTAGAAATTTTAGATATATCATCGGGAATAACTTTTATACTATTTCTAAATATTTCATCAGCAAATTCATCATTACCTAAATCAATAGTTATTAAACCTGGGCAATTAAATAGTTCTTTCGGTATTTCTTTAAGACCACAATTTCTTAAGTCAACAACTTGCCATCCGTGTTTATAGATATTAACTAATGCTGCTTCTAATTTTTGAATATTTTCTTCTTTAACATGAATGCTCATTTTTTCTTTTTTTTAATTACTCATTACAAAATAGGCTTAGCCATACTTGTTTTACCGTAAGATTTTTTACCAGTTTTATGACAAAAAACCTCTGGGTAATCGTAGTCCTCAAATTTACTCCAAGTTTTCCACGCATAATGGCACATTGGTTTATTTGGGTTAAAAGGGATTAAATCACCAGTCCTTATACAATATCCTTGATCCAATTTAATCTCATTTTTAGCCTCTTTTTGATTTAATTGTGATAAATCTAATTCAATAATTTTTTTTGTTTTCTTTTCTTCTCTTTGTGGTTTTTTATCATACAATTTATCTACATCTGTCAATTCTTCGTAATCAAATTCATTTAAGTACTTTACCTCATATTTATTACCTTTAAAAAATTCTTTTGAAACATCAAAAAGTACTGTTGAATTTTGAAATGCTTTAGTTAATCCAAACATTTTCTTTTTATATTGTGGTTTTCTCACAAAAACAACTTCACTTTTATTAAATATTAATTCATCTGTGAAATCATCTGTTTCTTCAAAAAGTTTATCCGTAGGGTTTAAGTTCTTTGTGAAATGAATACCATATTCAATATTATTAATCATTGAATAGTCATATAAGTTTAGAGATGTTACTAAACCTTCACCCTCATTACAATAATGTTTAGCGTGTAAATCTTTATTGTAAAGGATTGCAATATTTTTAAACTCTTTAAAATACTCATAATCAGTTTTATTAAAACTTTTTTGTTTATACCCTTCATTTTTACCAAATATTAAAACAATAAAAATTTCATGTCCTGATTTTATTTTGTCAAAAATACTTCTTACGTGGTCATCTAATTTTATAAATGGTGATATAATTACAACATACTTTTTGGCATCCCAAATAATGTCAGTTAATTTCTCTGATAATTCTTTTCCTGTTAAAAATTTACTCATTTTAATTATTTTATTCTGGTAATTTTAAATTTAATTTCCATTCCTTTAATCCAATTAGGTCCATTATTAAAACTCCGGATAAGCGATACATTAGAACATTATGTTGATATAAATCGTTTTCATATAAAGACACACTTCCATGTGTTAATTTATCTCTAACACGCTTTAATTTTGACAAACTTATTGGCATTTCATTTACTGGAATATTTTTATTTAATAAAAACTCTTGAATTGGGCTTTTAATTGGTTTAACCTTTATTTTATTCAAGATGGAATTTCTTTTTTCTTTAAAAATTGGAATTTCTTTTTCATTGAGCAATTTACTCAAAAGAATATTTTCAACCCGATTATAAATGATTTCCAAATCTTCAGTAAACTCAAACTCCTCTTGTTTACCAGACTTATTTTCCATACATGTCTCCAAAATATTAAATCTCATTAAAAATTTTGTTGCTCCTCCAATTGGATACAGAGATTCAATGAAAATATTAATAACTTTTTCAAGTTTTTCATACTTTAAATAAGCTTCACTCCAATTAATTAAAAAAAATTCATCTAATCTTTTTCTATACCCAAAACTTCTTAAATTGCTTACTTTAGTAGGATAATCTTTTACCAAAGTATTAATTATATGTGTTCTCCTATTATTTAAATGGATTGTACATTCTTTTATCCTTATCTTTTGATGTAAATAAAATGAAGAAGTTATTAAAATAGAATTAATTTTTTTTCTTGCACTATCTATTGTTTCAGATTTTTCAAATTCAAAATTTAATTGTGGTATTTTAATTATTTCATCTTTATTGCTTTTTCTTTTAGTTGTATATCTAAAAGAAAAATGGGGGTAAAATTCACATTGATGGCCAATAAACTTATTAGAATTTTTCTTTTCATAAACAAACTTATCTTCTTTAAACATTAAAAGTGAATAAAATTCATTCACTAGATTAAACCCATTTTCATTCAAAACTACAAAAGCTTTATAGTTAATATCTTCTGTTTTATAAGATATGCTTACTGTATCTATATGTATAATTACAATATCTAAATCATAATTCTGAATAGCTTTTAAATAACTTGTATTTGAAAAATCAATCCCTATCAGGTCTTCTTCTTCAAAATTTAATGCCTCAATATGATTTCCGAAATCATTGGTAATTATTGAGCTAATCCAAGAAAACAGTTTATACCTATAATTTGATGGAGTTGATGGAATTTTAAGTTCTAAAATAATCTCATCATCGTTTACACTTAGTTTAGAACTAAAAGATTTTGGAAAAGGTAACCTGTCAGATAAAAAAATATCAAAATCGACATTTTTAAAAGAAATATCAAAAATAAAATCTCTCATAGTTAACTACCTTCAACAATTTTAATTTCCTCTTCACTTAACCCATACAACTCATAAACCATTGCATCTATTTCTTTATCTGTTTGGTTTATTTGAGTTTGTAATTCTTGAGCTTTTAGTTTGTTTTCTTCAAAGAGATCTAACCACTCAAACTCATCTTTTTTAGTTAGAGTTGGAATGTATATTGCATTCACTCCTTTCTCACCATCTGCTTCTTTTAAACTCTGCTTATTTGCTAATTTAATAGCTTTATTTATTTCTTTAATAAATTCACCAAACTCTAAATTGTACCAATTTTGAAGTTTTTTTGAGAGCTTATCTAACTGAAGTTTTTGCTTTAAGTAAATTTGGAACTTGTTTATTATATAATATGATTGATTCATTATATCCAAAAGTTTATCAACTAAGGGCTCCAATAATAAAGATTCGTCTTTTGTTACAATTGGTAAAGAACGAAGTTGGTGTACTTTAATTTCTGGAAATGCTTTGTCTTCTCTTCCAGAACTTTTTCTATAATAAAATGCCATTAATGAGGAAGAAATGATACCGAACACTACTTTTGAATTATATCCTTCAGAAACTTTAACACAATGTAGCAAAGCATTTGAAACAAACAAATCTTCAGTCCAACATGAAATAATTTTATTTCCCATAATTCTGCGAACTAAAAATCTTTCTCCTTCAAATAAATCCTTACTTCTTGGGGCGGCTAGATTTTTTCCATATTTAATCCACCGATTATTCCATTTAACATTATATCGATTAACATCTTTTCCTTCTAAAAGTGGTAAATAGTCATCATTTATCTTAATATTAGATTCATAAATTTTATTTTTTGAATCATTTTTAGTTTGTTTTGGTGTTCCTTTGCCAACCTCGTAAATCTTAATACCAAACCTAGCTTCACAAAAATCACCTAAAGGTGTACCTACCTTATCTATTTTAAGTTTTATTTTTTGTTCATATTCATTTACATAGATATTCATGTAGAGATTATCATCACTTAACCAATTCCTTATTTCTATACTATGTAAAGGCGAGATATCATTATCCTTAAGTTGTAAAATTTGAATTTTACTATTCGAATTAGCCTTTAGCTTCATCGTGACAATTGCTGTTTCAACTACTGCATCTTCAAAAACATCCACTTTTGAACAGTCTAATATTTGGGTGATTTCAGCATTATTTAAAAAGTATCTTCGCATTCCTTTTGAGCTAATATTTGTAAACCAAGTGTTTGGGGCTATAAAAGAAAGTAATCCTTTTTGACTTTTTATTAAATTTAATGAGCGTTCATAAAATAAAACATATAAGTCAAGTTGATAGTCAGATGTTTTATAAACTTTAGACAAATAACCGTGTAATTTAAGGTCTTTTTCTTCCCAATGTCTACCAGCTTTGTAGGGAGGATTTCCAATCACAACATCAAAACCACCCTTGGCAAATATTTGAGGAAATTCTTGTTGCCAATTAAATGCTTTTTCACCAGCTACTGTGCTATCATCAATTAAAGAGTTACCGCATTTAATATTGTTGTTTAGATCGTTTAATTTTCTATTAGGTTGTGCAGTACGTAACCATAAACTTAGCTTGGCAATTTCAACACTTTCTTCATTTAAATCAACACCAAATAAGTTATTTTCTAAAATGCTTTTTTCTACATCACTTAATACCATTGCATCACCAAATAATTTGGCTTGTAATTCATCAATATATTTATGTTCGTCAATTAAAAAATTAAGTGCTTGGTTTAAAAATGCTCCAGAGCCACAAGCTGGATCACAAATAGTTAGCTGCAATAACCAATTTCTATATTCAGTTAGTTTATCAATTAAACCCTTTACTGTTTTCTTTTGACGTTTTTTGTCAGTTATATAATCATCCTCATTTAATTGCAATGCTATTTTCTTGTCTTCACATAGTTTCCCAACCGTATTTTCAACTATGTATTTTGTAATATATTTGGGAGTATAAAATACGCCGTCTTTTTTACGTTTGGTTTTAGTTTTATCTATTATTTCACCTTCTAATTCAGCTTTTATTTCATCTAATTCATTTAATGAATTTTCAAAAATATGTCCTAAAATATTTACATCAACTTCACTTTGAAAATCATATTCAGATAGATTTTTAGTATGTTTAAAAAGTACTGTATCATCAATTTTTATGGTGTCTAAAATTTCATCTGGTTTAAACAAACCACCATTATAAGCAAAGACATCATATTTTTTACCTTTAAAACCAGTATTTAAATACTCGAAATATTTTTTAAATCTATTATATAAAGGAACATCTTCATCTAATTCTTGTAATTGTTTCCATTGCTTTAATATTAATCGAACTGAATTTGGTGGCAATAACTGGCGATCCTCAGAGAAAAATAAAAATAAAAAACGATCTAATAATTTTTGAGATTTTTTAAATAAATCAATTGCTTCAAATTGTGGATTTAGAGTTACTAAATTTTGATACAACTCACGTTTAAACAAAGAGTAGTCGTTATACAGTTTCTTTGTAATAACATCTTCTTCACTTATAGATAGTGTTTTTAACTTCTTAGGAATATCTCTTTCAATATTTTCATAGGCTAAACATAAATAGAGTAGTTCAAATTCTTTTTCAGTAAGTGTGAACAAATTAAACTCAATATGTTCAATAGCATTATCTATATAAAATCGTAATTTTTCAAAATTTGAAGTGATAATATAATTGCAACTGGGTTGATTGTTTTTATATCCAAATGCTTGAGCTTCTACTTTTCCTAAATCAGTTGTATTCGTTCCTTTTAATTCTACAACGGCTTTCACAACATTGTTGATTATAATTGCGCCATCAGCTTTTTTGCTATCCTTTACATTTTTATATTCAGTTGTAATATTAAAATTAGGTGTTGGATTTTTTGTGTAACCTAAAACATTTACAAATAAATCTATAATAAAACCTCCTTGATATTGCTCTTCTTTACTATTCCTTATATTTTCTTGAGTTATGGGATTGTGGAAATGGTTTTTAAATATATTCCACTTAATTGCAATGGTTTCTTTGTCTTGTGATTGAAGTAGTTTTGTTACAACTGATGATTGAAATAATGACATAGTAGGGTGTTACAATTTTTGAGAACTAAAATACAGTTATTAGAGTTATAAATGAAATTAACATCTATTTAAAATTATTTTTATTAATAACAATACTTACAAACAACAGTTGCAACGCTCTGTAAGGGGTAATCAACAACCGTTGCAACGCTTTGCAAGGGATAATCAACAACCGTTGCAACGCTTTGCAAGGGATAATCAACAACCGTTGCAACGCTTTATAACGGAAATCGACAACCGTTGCAACGCTTTATAATGGATAATCAACAACCGTTGCAACGCTTTATAACGGAAATCAACAACCGTTGCAACACTTTGCAAGGGATAATCAACAACCGTTGCAACGCTTTATAATGGAAATCAACAACAGTTGCAACGCTTTGTAAGGGGTAATCAACAACCGTTGCAACGCTTTGCAATGGATAATCAACAACCGTTGCAACGCTTTATAACGGAAGTCAACAACCTTGTTACAAGCGAAAAACAATAGTGACCTTAAATTAAAACCATAAAAAAACCACCTCATTAATTTGAAGAAAAAGGAGGTGGTAAAAATTGCTATGAAAAAGATTATGGATAAATCCATAATAATATTAAATATACAAAATATTTTTAAATAAAAACTCTAAAGTCATAACCTTGAAAGATACAATATAACAATGGTTACACTTTAGAGTTAAAACGTAATACAAGGAGTTACCCGAGTAGCGTTAAACAAAGTTAAAAAAATATGTTGACTTGTTGAAATCTCCTTTATATAATTAATTTTCAGTGTTTTATTTAATAACATTGCTTCAACATTACATCAACAAGAAAATACTACACTAAAATTAAAAAAGCTACTTGATTACTGTTGACAAAATGTTGACTTTGTGTTAAGCTATATTGTATTGATTTTAAATACGTTTAAGCACTAAGTCAACATTTCAACAAATTAATCACTCTTTTATAAAATCACATTTTTTAAATGTAAAATATCTTCCTTTTTGTTTAATCCCCTCAACAATGTATTTATTATTAATTGGATTAACAGATAAATGATACTTTGAATACGATCCATTTTTACTCTCTAATTCAAAATAGTTTTTTAAAACCTCAGAAATCTTTGAAGTTGAAACCCGAACATTGTTTTTAGATAAAACTTCTACTAGGTCACTTAGAGAATATTTTAATTCTTCTCGTTCATATTTTACAAAATCATCAATTAAAATCTCTTCTATTTCCTTATTCAAATATGTTTTATTTCCTCTAACTAATTTAGACAGCGCTTCTGTAAATATTTGCTCTTTGGAAAACCACATCCTTGTTTTTTTAACTGATTTTATTCTTCTCTCATTTAGAAAATACATAAAGAAAGGTAATTCTAATTCTAACTCTTCTAATAAATTAGGATTTTCATCAACATCAGGAAGTTGTGGCACGTTTCTTACCCAGTACCTAATTTCATTTTTATCAATAATTATAAAATTCTCTTCATTGTTAGAACAAAGAATAAATTTACCAAAGAAAAAACCCTCCACTTTATCTATTCCTTTTGATTCAGTTTTATAACTTAAAGAGGTAGACAAGTTTTTAATACGCTCACTATCTTCTCTTTTATCCAATAAAACTTCATCAACTGAAATAATAAGTTTAGACGACCAGTCAGAATTAAATCTGCTTCTAAAATCTTCATTCTTATTAATTGTCATGTTTCCTTGAAAAACAAGTTTTAACCAATTTAAGAATGTTGTTTTTCCTGTTTTTCGTTCCTCACTAACTAAACATAAAATTGGCAGTAACTGAGTAGGATATTGCCATAAAATGGATAAATAATCTAATCCTAACTGGTACTGTTCTCCAAATATGTGTTTTAAGAACATTTTAGTCTTTGGAAAATCTCCTCTTTTAAATTCATGTTCTATTTTCTCATAATTATTATAATAACCTTGTACCTCTTGCTTATAATTTTTATGAGAAGGAATTAAGCAGAAACCATCATATTTATCAATTTGATGAATAAAATCTTTACCCTCGTCAGTAATAATTTCGCTTTTTTTCCATTTTAAAAGCGTACTGTAAGTATCTCCACTATAAAGGGGCACTAGCCCCTTTTTATAGTAATCTGTTCCAATTCTCAGGTAGTTATTCTTCATCTTTCATCAATTTTTTATTTATTGATAATTTTATTTTACCCATTCTAGCAGGGTTAGGATCTTTTTTAAATGAGATTGTCACATAAAATCCATCAAGTTCCCCAAATGACTCCTTAAACAACCTTCTCATTTCTGAATATATTGCATTAAAATAGGCTTTAGGTTCACTAGTTATAAGCGTCTTTATTAATTTAATTCTACTTAAAAGATTTTCAAAAACCCTTAATAAATTTAAATTTCGATTATTATCAATTTTTGCTCGGTTTAAGTCTTTTTCAATTTCTGTTAAATGATAATCTATATCACTCACAAAATCTTTGTTTTGGTGCTTTAAATTATTCATCATACTATCGTCTTTTAGTTAATGAATATTTTGTTGCCTCACGTTGCAATTCATCATTTGATGATTGCCTATTGCGTAATAACCACGTGTCTAATTCTTCTTTTTTAAAGAAAATTAGTTTCCCCTCTGGTTTGTAATACGGTATTTTATTTGAGGAAGTATGTTTGTACATTTTACTTTTTGAAATACAACAATACTTACATGCCTCATCAAAAGACAATACTTTTTTTTGAAGAAATAAATTATTACTTATTTCTTCTAGTTTATTATAAAATTTTTCTTCCATTTTTAATATTTTAGGAATTAAAAAAATGGAATAGCGCTACTCCGTTACCATTTTGATAACAGAATAGTTTCATCAAAGGTTATGCAAAAAATGATGCCAGCTTCACTAGTGAATCACTAGTGAAAATTATATGACATTATTACCGGGAAAAAGAAATGATTTTTTCTGCCAATGAAGTTTATTTTAACTGCGATTTTGTCAGTAAATTATTAATGTTATCAATTTTTGATTTATTTGAAGTTGCAAATGACTTTGATTTTTCATTCATTGATTTAAAACTACTTGCTAAATTTTCTCTTGTGATAACTTGTATTTCTTTTTTATCGTTTACTAAATAAAATAGTAAAGAATTTCCAATAGTAGTCTGATTTAAGTTTTTGAAATGTTTTTCTAGTTTTTTTAATAAATAAGCAATGTTTTGAGTTCCAAAATATTCTTTAAAAACTATCCTCGATGAATGACTTAACCAGTTTTTAAATAGTACATTTTCAAAATCATTTAAACTTGTCATACCTTTATTGATAAACCTATTATAAAATAGTTTATATAAATTTGAGATTTTACTCTTTTTTTCTTCTAATATCTCAAAATTACCCTCAATTCCATTTTGAGTAGCATCCCCTAATGTAGATTTATTATAATCCACAAAGTTATTTTGTTCTTTTAGTTCAAATTCTTTTTGACTTTTATATTTCCCTGGAGTTTCTCTATCTATTTTAATCCAACGTTGCTCTTTAAAAACTTCATCCAATTCAATATTCCCTGAAATTTTTCTCAAACTAAATTTATCGAAATTATTATTTTCATACATCAAATCTGATATTCTACTTGAGTTTCTGAATAATCTGTAAGCATCATTAGTGGCATCAATTTCTGCCAATTCACATATTAGATTATTAAAAGAAAAGTTAGATTTAATACCAGTTGTCAATTTAAACTCTTCGAACATATCATTGAAAATTAGATGTACATAATTTAATTCATATTCACTATGCTTCTTCTTATAAATATTCAATATTGTACTTAAAGCCTTCTCGGATAGTAAATAAAATTCATTAGAATTTGATATTGTTAATCTTTCTAAAATTAAATTATGAGTTTTATTTAGGTATTTATGTTTCAGCTTTTGCTTAATCATAAAATCCTTTATTTCGATTTCCAATTTATTCGAAATATCTTGATAAACTTTACTATACAATTTTGAGAACTTATTTTCCATAGTTATAATTTTTAAAAATTTATATCTGGTAAATTATCAATAGCGTCATCTTTAAGGTTATCTATATAATTTAAATATTTGATAGTGCTTTTTGTAGAAGTATGCCCCATAGCATCTGCAACCGTTTTTAAATTCGCACCATATTGTAATAATTGAGTAGCGAAACTATGTCTAGCACAATAAAATGTAATATGTTTTTCAATTTTAGCTCTTTTCACCCAATTCTTAATACATTTATTAATTGCGTTGGTTGATAGAAAAGCATTATTTTCATTTTTAAGATTAAATATGTAATCTTTCTTTTTACCCTTTTCTCCAATAAAATTAAGCGTACTATCTTTTAATTTAAGTTCAATTTTTTGCTTTGTTTTTTCTCTAAAAGTTATCAATTGGTTATTAGAAATATTACTCCACTTCAATAATTTGATTTCTGCCTCACCCAGACCAGTAAAACACGAAAACAAAAATGCTTTTTTTATATTTCCATTTCCACATTTAGTATTTGCTAATATTTGAAGCTCTTGAGTATTTAAAACTTGTTTTTTGAGTGTTGCATCACCTACTTGCTTTCTAAACTTAATTTCTTTCGTTGGGTTTTCCTTTAATAGACCTTTCAATTCTGCATTCTTAATTATTTTTTTAAATCTAGTAAAATAATTATGTGGGGTTTCCCCTGTTAAATTGCATTCATCAATCAAATAATCCTTAAAACCATACATTATAGAAGGTGTTATTTGAACTACTGTTATGTTATCATTTTTTAAATACTTTTTAAATTGCTTTAAAGCCGCATTCAACATTCTAACATCTTTCTTTGTGTAACTTTCAATAAAATTATCAGCAAAATCAAAGAAATTGACGTTTTTTAAATGCTTCGGAACATATTTAGTAGTTTCAGTAAGTAGCTCTAATTCTTTATTTGAGCGAATAAGCTCTGCTATTTTCTTTTTTTCTCCTTTAATAGATGTAGTATCAGAAGGATAAATTTTAACATCTAAAAATTCATAAGACCTTCTACCCTCAATGTAAATATCTAAATAATAACGAATTACACCTTTTGCTAGTTTCTTACTTCTTAATTTTACATTCATAGCTGATTTATATTTTCAGTAACAACACAGTAACAAATATAAGAAAAAAAGAACCAAAAAAAGGAAAACAATAAAAACTATTTTTTGTTATTTAGCTGTTTTACAGCTTTTTAGTTTTCTTTTGTTTTCCTTTTATGTCTTAACTTGTACCTCGAGCGGGAATCGAACCCGCACTCCCGAAAGAACTGGATTTTGAATCCAGCGCGTCTACCAGTTCCGCCATCGAGGCAAATTATAATTGGTGTGC
>JGI24025J20009_10003153_pt1 | contig 11370 bp, 10 predicted proteins | sample Cruoilmetagenom3_FD_20009 | JGI IMG/M metagenome (IMG submission 20009) | reverse complement strand
CCCCTTCGGATCGTACTCCTCGTTTAGTCCTATTTCACAGCCGAACTCTTTCTTTAAATATTCCTTCTCACGTTCCAGAATCTCCTTCTCGTTCAGCTCAAAATATTCGAGGTTGCTTTTCATCAATTGCTTCACAAAATCCACCGTGCTCTTGTCCTTGCGGATGAAGATCGCCTCTTTGATCTTGTCCTTATCGGGCACATCCTTGAGCGCTTTGAAGAGCGCCCACTTCCAGTTCTCTGTCTCTGCATCTGCGGTATAAAGGTAAATTTTACCGGGGGTGATCCGCGCTATCTTCAGTATCTCCTGTATATCTCCAACCAGCGAGAGTATATACTCCTCCTCTTTCTCTAATAAGTCGTCAATAAACTCCTCTTTTATTGCCGGTAGCGTTTGTAGCGAAATAAACGTATCGTGCCGTTTGTGCCAGAACTCTTCGCAGATGTGCGGCACGAGTGGCGAAAGAATAATGAGCCAGTCATCCAGAATGTTCCTGACAATCCTCCTCCTCCGTTCCACGCTCGCCCGCTTCTCATAATATCTTATGTCATTCATCAGGTTGAATATCACATTTATGCCAGCTTCGCGTATTCTAAAGCCTTCAAACCGCTCGATGGATTCCTGTAACATTCGATAAAACTTCGAGAGAAGCCATCTATCAGTATGCGTGAACTCATCTTCTTGTAATGCATCAGACCAGGTACTCTCCTCGAACACCGTTACCAGAGCATTAAACCGTTTCCGCAATGCATCGGTATCCTGCTCCCGCCAATTGATTACGCTTGCGAAATCCGCATTAAGCGCGCAATAAAGCCGGTATAAATCCACACCATAAAGTTCTGACACGTGTGCCAGCGGAATGACATTTCCTTTGCTCTTCGAGATCTTATGCCCTTCCCTGATCATCAACTCGTTCAAGGTTATCGCTTTCGGCCAGTGACGTTCTGGAAATATCGCTGCATGGTGCATCAAGAAGAAAACCAGATGGTTCGAGAGGTGCGGTGGCGCAGTGTGTCGCTGGTCATTGGGATACCAGTATTCAAACTCTTCCTTTAACCTTTTCAAAACGTCCACACCAAGGTGAAGCGCCTTTGCCACGTCCTCTGCATCGCCGATTCCCAGTAATACGTAATCAAAGAACTGTTCTTCCAATGCATCAACTGGCACGTGCCTGAGCAGGTGCGCAATGGTGTACATCGCCATGTAAATGGTGGAATCACTCAGCGATTCGATTATCCATTCCTTTTCAAACGGAAACTGTGTGCCTAAGCCCCGTTTCCTCGCGCAGGGTCTAAAAGCCAACCAATCAATAATGTCCTGCATATACGTCTTGTACTTCTCCGGATAGAACAGCATGTCTTCAACGAGTTTATGACCCTCATCCTTCCACCATTGCGGTGTGTAATCGATAAACCACTGATCTTGCAGGACTGCAACGATTACCTTCCCTCCGCCTCTCGTTACTGCCTTCCGCGAGGTCTCGTAAAATACATCGGCTATATTTTCGCCCTTTAACCAATCCTTAACCTCATCCTTTATCTGCGCGATCTTGATACCTGCGAAAGCCTTGCACCGCTCATTCAACACACCGCGATAAAATTCGTCCTTATAAATTATCTGCGTGGCTTCCTCCAAGCGCTCATCCTCCTGGCTTTCGATTCCCATCTGTTCACAAATCTCTTTCGCCGGCAGGTCATACCCTTCAATGTCAATGATCTTTATGGGCTCGATTTCGATTCCTTCCGCCTTTCTCAGGTCTTCTACGCCCATGTAATCATACGGTGCATGTGCGGGCACCGAATAAACCACTCCCGTGCCGACATCTTCATCAACGAGGCTTGCAGGAAAAACTGGGATCTCTCTACCTTCCACAGGCGCCTTAGCCTGCTTCCCCATCAAATCTCCCCCTTTTATTTCCTCTAAAACCGCAACGTCTTCACGCTGGTAATCCAATTTATCTGCCGCTTCCTTAGACACAATCCAACATTCATCTCCGACCTCAACTTTGACATACGTTGCATCCGGGTTTATCCAGAGATTGGTGATGCCAAAAATGGTTTCAGGACGCAGCGTCGCCGCAACTAAGTACGCGTCATCGTCACAAAGTTTGAATTTTAACGTTGTATATTCAACGATTGATACCTTATCTGTGTCACCCTCTCCGATATCATCTTCTCCAACCGCACAACCCTCTTCACTGGAATACGTAATCGGATACTTTCCCTTTTTTATGACGCCCTTGTCATAAAGCTTCTTGAACTGCCATTCGATGAACTTGTTGTACATCGGCTCGGTGGTATTGAATTTTCTTCGCCAATCTATGGAATACCCCATCCTCTTAAAGTCCTCTGAGATTCGTTCAGCGAAGAAATCCGCAACAATTTCCGGCTTATCAAACGTCTTGACAATTTCTTCAACGCCTTCTGGGTCTTCGTAAATCGCGACATAATCCTTATATCGTTCTACAACCGCTTCTTCTCCTTTCGCAATGCTGTCTGCGATCGCTAAGATCGGCGTGCCCGTAACATGAAACGCCATTGGAAAGAGGACATTGTAGCCTTGCAATCGCTTAAATCGCGCAATTATATCCGCTAAAGTGTACGTTCTTCCATGGCCTATGTGCAGTGGCCCCGAGGTGTACGGATAAGGAGCTGTCAAAAAGAACTTCTCCTTTTGTTCGATTTTAGCATCAAATATCTTCTCTTCTTCCCAGCTACGCTGCCATTTCTCTTCTATTTCCTTGAACTTGAAGTTTTGCGCCGCGGAATCCATATTTTTTCGTTCCTATCCACTTTTGCTAATCCGTGATATGTATGTTATTTATTGTTGTAAGGTGTACAATTAAAAAGGTGCGTGGTTTTTGCCCTTTCACCTCAGTTCCAAGTATTGACGCCAGTCCAAAACACGAACTCAGAGATCGAACGTAACATCAATTTTCTTACCGGCAATCCCTTCCAAGGCCTCTACCAAAAGCCGCTCCTTCTCTCCCAGCGCATCTTCCAACGAAACTATGTGTCTTTTTGAGCGAGTTATTCCTTCTTGTGCTTGAGTGAGTTGCCCCTTAGTGGAAACAATTGATTGCGTGATCTCCTCTTTATCGTTGAGTATCTTCATATCCGAAAGCGTACCCTTGATCTCGGCAATTCGTGCTTGCAGCCGCTCACGTTTCCCCCTTATCGAGGATAGATCAGCATTTAACAGGTTGTCTATCCATTTCAGTGTTGTGTCTCGCTTTCGATCCTTGAGGACCGATGGGTCTCCTTCTATAATATTATTTATAGCGAGTAGAAATCCGTTAATATCTTCATCGAGCGCTTGAACTGGCGATGACAAGATTGAAGCTATAGCTCTCCTCTCTTCTGGTGTAAGGGTATGCCGACCAGTCTCATCCTGCTTCTTCAAGAGCTTGAGTGATTTGTTAAGTGGCGAGAACAATTTGCGGACGTTCGATTCGAGCGCGTTTAAATCCTCTTCTAACGAATCTAATTCGGTTTCGAGCTCTTTGAACCGCATCCATTCCGCCCCCCCTTCTATCATGCTTAATCTGCTCCCTTCTGCTTCGATTCGCCTTTCGAGTGCAGAACATTCTTCTTCTTGATCACCAATGGTCTCTTTTTCCTTTTCTATCCCTGATTTCAGTTCCGTTATATCTTGCACTATTACAGGCACTTCTTCTAAATGTGCGATCAGGCTTTCTTTCCCCTTTATGGGTGTGATAAGTTGGTTAAGAAGGTCCCTCAATCGCGTGAGATCTGAGATAACTTCCTTAATCTCATCGGGGAAGAGTGAACGAACACAGTAGATGTTCTTCTGTGATTTGCCGAAAGGAAATTCCAGGCTGGATGTCGTTGCGCTATAAAAAGATAAAACTGCGTTATAGTCGGTCTTGGTTGGAATCACAATTTTTTCAGTCATCGAAAAAAGATCTTTTACCATTTTTTTCCGACTTACCAGTCCTATTTTTGAGATAGAATCTGGCACTTCCTCATTTGGAGCAGCGTCCTGAAACTCGTGGATGTTTTGTTTAAGCCGCTCACGTATAGCTCTTATCTCGTCATATAACTGACTGGCATTTGTATCCAGACCACGAAATAGCGATTCCGATACCATCTCCAACCACGTATCTATACCCTCGAAAGCGACCGCAGACGGTATTTCCTCTTCCTCCTTGCCCAGTATCCTATTTAGCCACTTCACATACTTGAGTAGATGATAGTCAGGTTTATACTTTTGCTTCAACTAACTCTGCACGTACAGCATTAGACCGGGTGCTCACTCTGGAGATAGGGAGTGAATGTGCGAGCGAGCAAGAATGATAATTTGGGCATCACTTATGATCTTCTACGGAGGTTAATTATATAGTATATAAGATATATTTTAATCTTGACCCTTAGAGAAAGGGATAAGATATATTTTGACCCTAAAGCTGATAGGGGAAGCAGCAATATAAATTATTATCAGAAAGTGTTAAAGAAAAAAAAGACGAATAGAGGAGATAAAAACTTTCGGAGAGACGGGAGTGTAGAGATGGTGGAGAAATTCAATGAAAAGGCAAATGCATTAGCTCGTGAATATTGGCGATTGCAAGAGATAACCGCCGAAAATACCGGCGGAAATAGGCTGGAAGAGATAGAGAAGCTATTGGAAAAGGGTATTGGGGGAAAGCTAAAGGACCAATTAGAGGTAGAAGCAAAGCGGCTACGAAAAGAGGTGGACGACATAAGCGGTGCCTTTATGAAGTTAGAGGAAATTGAAAAAGAAATATTGGAGATGACCGCGGAATTAGCCCCAAATTTAGACCTCTTTGAAGATGACTTCTTTCCTTACGATAGCGAACACGAGCCGATTTCTGAAGAGTATTTCTCCGCTCTTACAAACCTCTTTTTTAGCGCGCCATCTCCAAGTATTCAGTTCAAAGTAGCTACGTTCTCTAAGGATGGAATAAAGGTTGATTTGGCAGACGAGAGTTCATCTTTGGAAGTCTTGGGATACGTAATAATGATGATTCAGGAGACTGCAAAGCAGATGCTCGGCATGGAGAATACCATAGATAAGTGTTGTGAGCTGCTCAAGCAAAACGAATACGCTTTTATTGTGTTAGGGACACTGCTCAAAGAAGGAAGGAGACTGGGGATGAAGGAGATAAAAGAGATTTCTCACAGAGAGGATAGGGAGCATAGGGAGCTGGTGGGTGATGCCCTTTATGATAAAGATCTGGTTACGGGTATAGCGTATTTAGTAGGCGATGGATGGGAATATAGCTTGATGAAGGAATATGACGATAAATACGAAGCGACGGACTTTGGTGAAACGGTATGGAGAAGCTGTAATGCCAAAGCAAGCGAAGATGAAAGGAAGAGGGAAAGAATCGGTATTTCAAATTCGAGCTTGAACATTCATAAGATATTAAAGTTTTTAAAAAAGTGAAGTCCTTACTTAAAAACAAAAGAGAAGAGATGAGATGTGGTGGAAGAAGAAAGGGAAAGAGGATAAGGAAAAAGTAGTTGCTTACCTGAGGTCAAAATTGTTCCCGTGGAATTTCGTCTTTGAAGACGTTGCGGAGGATGCCATAGAACATTTTGTTCCGTACGCAATCCAGATGTGTGAAGCGAAGGGAATAGATAAGGGTTCGATAGGTGTAGAGGCGGTAAAAGCGGTGATTACGCGGGAAGTTAGAGAAGCCGTGGACGATTACCTGTTTGACCCTGAGGATAAAGAGATGATACGGATGCATGGTAAGTTTGCAGCCATCTATCCGTTCGCGTTCTCGCAGTGTTTAGCATATGTCATTTTATACCGACTTGGTCTCAAGCTGGAAGACGTCGTGGATATAAAGGCGATTAGCGACTTATTGGGACAGGATGTAATGGAGATTAGAAAGAGCGAAATCTTTATCCTAGACTTTATACCGCGAGACAGGGGTAAGGCGATGAAGATGTTTGCTAAATCTATCTTGGATAAAAAAGTTATAACGGCAGGGGGCGATTGTATGGGTAGTGTGAAGGATATTATTTTTGCTGACGAAACAGGGAAGGTGGAAGAATTAGTAGTAAATCACAACAGAGGCACTGGTTTGAAAAAAAGCCGGGTATCTATGGGTGACGTGCGTTTAAATATGTATAGCAAGAACATCGTTTTAAAATCTTCAAATTACCATAAATGAATATATTACCATAAATAAATGCAAACTATTAGAGAAGGATGAGAAGAAAGCAAAAATGAAGGTAAGAATACATGCCGAACCGAAAGCCTTATATACTCTCGCTTACTGTTGGAGAAGTATAATACGGGAGTTGTTGGCATTAATGGGTGGTAAAGAAGAAAGGGGGGAAATAAAATGCGGGTATTCGTGATAGGTTATGGACAGGCAGGAGGGAGAGTTGCGGATGCATTTTTAGAACTTGCTAAGAAGACAGGGCAGAAGTTCGTGATTCGCGCATTAGCTATCAATACAGCGCGGTCTGATTTGATGGGGATAAAGAATATACCCATGGATGATAGAGTGCTTGTAGGAGAGTCACTCACGAAGGGGCATGGGATAGGTGCTGATAATGAATTAGGCGCGCAGGTTGCTACCGACGAAGTTTATACGATACAAAGCGAGATAGATAAGCGAGGGACACATCAGGTTGATGCTTTTCTGATAATAGCCGGTTTAGGAGGCGGGACCGGGTCTGGCGGTGCGCCCGTTTTAGCAAGAAGATTGAAGACGTTATACGAGGAACCTGTTTACGGGATTGGGATATTACCGGCGAAAGATGAGGGGAGCTTATATTCTTTAAATGCCGCAAGAAGCCTGGTGACGTTTGTGAATGAAGTAGACAATCTTTTCCTTTTTGATAATGATGCGTGGAAGAAGGGCGGGGAGAGCGTAAAGGAAGCATTTGAGGGCATAAACGAAGAAATTGTGAGGCGATTTGGGATTTTGTTCGGCGCGGGAGAGGCGAATGAAGTGGGGCAGATGGTCGTAGATGCGGCAGAGGTGATGAACACGCTGAAAGGAGGCGGGATATCGACGATTGGATATGCCTCGGAAGAAATACCGAGTGAAGGATTGTTTAAGAAGTTCCTTGGTAAAAAGAAGGCCATGGAGAATCTGGATACGGTTACAAGGATTACCTCTTTGGTGAGGCGAGCAGTAGCAGGAAGATTAACGATACCATGCGATGTTTCAACTGCGGAGAAGGCGTTGATAATTGCCGCAGGACCACCGAAGGAGTTGAGCCGGAAGGGTATAGAGAAGTCAAAGATGCGAGTCGAAGAGATGATAAGAGGGAAAGAAGTGAGGGGCGGAGATTATCCACTGGTAAAGGGGCAGCATGTATCTACGATTGTTCTGTTTTCAGGAGTGTCGGATGTCCCGCGGATAAAAGAGTTACAAGAGATTGGTACCGAAGCACAAGAGAAGATAAAAGAAGTATCGAGCGAGAAAGAGAAAGATTACAAAGAGCTTATGGATACAAACGAGAACATAAAGCCTTTGTTCTGAGGTATGCGAGAAAAGAAAGGTGATACCATTGAAAAATAACTCCCGACATATATTGACCTTACTTGTCATAGGTGCGTTTTGTTTGATACCGCTCAGCATGAGCGTATGCGTTGCAGAAGAGTCAACCTCGTTATCAACAACTCCTTTTGCGAATGTTGAGATAAAGGATCTGCGTTATGACGAGGTATACGGAACGGGAATGGTAGAAGGGGGCAGTGAAGTTTCCATAAAGGTTGTCTTAACGAACATTAGCAAGGAATTAGATGAATCTACGTTTGGTTTTCAGTCAGAATTGGTGGGGGCAATAGGAAGTATAGGTGGGGAAGGTCTTGAAGAGAAAGCGCTCCAAAGTGGCAGTTCTTACACTCTAAACCATAAAAAAGTCGTAGATGAAGTTGTCATAATTTGGTCAGGAGAGGCACCGGAAGTGGGAAAGCAAGAGACTTTCACGTTTTTAAACGTGACACAGGAGACGACAGAGGGTGAGTATTCGGTGATAAATGTCACAAAAGAAGTCTCCTCTAGGGTAATATATGATGTTATCATCGCAGTAGACAACGCAAACAAGGAGATAGAAAAAGCGAATGAGGCAATTGCTGACGCTGAAGAAGCGGGCCTTAACGTAGCGGGTGCGAAGGAGAGCCTTGTATTGGCTAATGAATATCTGAACAATTCTCAGCAGTTATATAATGAAGGCAGGTCTGAGGAAGCATTAGTAGAGGCTGAGAAGGCGTTGGATTCCGCGAAAGAGGCAGAAGCTAAAGCGGGGTCAGCAGTTGGAGGCAGAACGCTCAGGAATTATGCTATTATCGCCGTTGTGGTCGTGATTGCAATTGTAGCAGTTGTATTGTTACTTCAACAAAGGCAAAGGAAACGGGGGGTCTATTAAGTAAGCCTTTTAGACTTTGAAATTGACTACATGAAAATACCTCTGAATGGATGCAAAGAAAAAAGTATCACCCCGATGCATACTTAGAGCGTAAGAGAAATGTTATAAGAGGGTTAAAAGCGAGAACGAAGATACTTGAGGTGATGGGCAGGGCGAACGCACTCACCATAAAAGAAGTATCGAGCTTGGCAGTTTTGAGTTATTCCACTTCACGTCATCACTTACGTTTGTTGGAGGACGAACAAATAGTGAAGCGGAAGGGAAAGAGACCTTATAAATGGAAAATAACGGGAAAAGGTCAGAAACGTCTGAATCAATTAAGTTAAACCAAAATTTATATACGCAGAGGAGGGATAAGTAAACTAAGCAAGCACGGATGTCGGGATAGCCAAGAGGTCTAAGGCGGTAGGTTGCTAACCTACTTCCCCTTATGGGGAGCGAGGGTTCGAATCCCTCTCCCGGCGCTTATGCTACGCCCCATCTCGTTCCTATATGAGGGACTATTACGAAGAGGAATCATGAAATCGCCCATACCGGTGAATCATATTCTTCTTGTCCTGGATGAAACAGACCTTCTCGCAGATGAGCGGGGAATGGAAAAGTTCAAGCACTTCGTACGGTGGTGCCATGCACTGAAAATAGAGATTATAAGTGTTTACATCAGCGTTATCCATGAAGGGATGGATAGACGCTTATTGAAAAACGCATATTCTCACCTCGAAGAAGAGCTAACAAAGACGTTGAGCAAAGAAAATGCTTCCTTAATTATATATGGCGGCGAATCGGAACGCGAACCAGCATATACAAAGTTCGTAGAAGATACGGGTGCTAACAAAAGGAGAATAACGATTTCATTAGGGTTTGGTGGTAGAAGCGAGCTGACAGAGGCGGTAAAAGAGATAGTGAAGAAGGTGAAGACAGGTGAAATAGAGCCTGAAGAGATTGATGAGAAGGTGATAGAATCGGAGTTGCTCTTCAAATCAGAACCTGACCTCGTCATCAGGTCTGGTGCCACACGATTGATGGATTTTTTGATATGGCAATCGGTGTATACCGAGTTTTACTTTACCGATATGAATTGGGCAAAATTCAGGAAGATGGACCTCTTGAGGGCGGTTAGAGATTTCAAAATGCGTGAGCGACGATTTGGAGGTTAAAAAATCACAGGTCGCAGAAGTGCATCTTCTTCATCCATACGTTTACCGCCCTTCTCGCCTGTTCCGGATTTGCAAAATTCTTTTCTATTTCGGGATCGTTAGGCGTTCCTATGAACGGGTTTACTGTTCTCTTCTCCACATCGGCGACCCAGATCATTATTCCGCCAACCTCGTGCTCCCTGACGAACGAGATAAAAGGAGCAGGCGTTTTCTCTGTTGGAACCACGATTACCTTTTCCTCCGTTTCGGTTTTTTCTAATGCTACATGATGCGCCTCTATGAACAGTGGAACGAACTTTATGGAGGAAAAAATGAAGAGGTGTAGGTCTCTGTGAGTGGTTTTGTTCTTTTTCACAGCTATCAGTTCACAATGCTCATTTTCACACACGCTTGTCTCGTCTTTTACCTCATAGTTACAACGTTCCAGGAAATCCGGTGTTAGGTCCTTCAACGCACTTAATGGGCTTCGTATCTTCGTCCAGCGTAAAAACGCTTCCTCCAATTCTTCAGCCAGGTAGCCATGTGTCGGCAAGCAGTAAAATACCTCGCCTTGATAATTTATCCGCGTGTGCATATCAGGAGAAAAAACGGATAGCTTATCGGTGCTCGTGATGCTTTTGAAGAGTTGCTCTTCTGCATTACCTTTTAATTTTTTCTCCAGAGCCGCTCGTTCTGTAGCACTCAATGAGTCTAAGCACTCCCGTATCTTCTCAGCGAGTTCGCCTTCCGAGAGCACCTTGTACTCCTGACAATATGCGGAAAGGCGTTCGAAAATCTGTAACAACGGTTCTTTTTTCATCTTTGACGCCCCAACAATTTTTTAAAACACTCAAGTTGATGAAAATAATATTCTATTATCAACTCAAAGCCACCTTCTCCTGCTTTCTCTTTAAGCTCCTTTAGATTAATCTGGAGGTTAGTACCATCATACTTAAACTCAGACTCACCTGGAGGGTCGTTTTTAGAACTATTTGTTTTACTATATCTGAAATCAAATTGCTCTGTAAAAGTAGAATCAAATTCCCCTAAAACTTTTTTAAAATATTTGCCTGTAACTCTAATTTCTTTAGGATGTTCTATATTCTCTTTAAAGGGAATATCATGAATATCCCCTTCCCATCTGCATTTTTTCCTCTTTATTTCATATGTTATAGGTTTACAAATATAATGCCATCCATATACACTCCCTAGTATCACCAAACCTATCACAAAAAAGATTGTGGATAGTGCAACGGTTACAAGAGCAATTTTATCAGGATGTTCGTTAGGGGTAAATAGAATGCCGCGTATTGAGAATGCAAGGGCAACTAATGCGATAAGAGTCAAAAATACCATACTTATTAAAAAATTTTGTCGTAGATTCTTCGCAAGCTTCGAATCTATTGTCACAATAAAAATAGTAATGGCTACCATAACCGCTAAAATTGTGATTAAACCTTGAGCGATGATTGTATAAAAATTTAACAAACTTTCACTGCTAATTGCGAGGGCATTATTTAGCACCCACCCCTTTTTACAATACGATAAGAAGAACCAGATTAGTATCAACGATAAGAACACTACTGATGTGTATCCTACGATTATCTTATGAATAGATTCTATTATGAGTCCCCTCCGCTCATCTTTCTTCTTCATCCTTGCAACTCCTCAGGGCATATAATTTCGGTCTATTCTAACCAGATGTCGATTATGTTTTTTCATTAAGAGATTATTTATAAAAATATTCTGCATTATTTTATAGTCGGGCACCTAAGTTTTAATACTAATCACAAATCCTACTGCCCAGATTATCCTTCAAATAGCGAATAGCCAGTAACTTGTAGAAATGTTAGTCC
>JGI24025J20009_10003152_pt1 | contig 11371 bp, 6 predicted proteins | sample Cruoilmetagenom3_FD_20009 | JGI IMG/M metagenome (IMG submission 20009) | reverse complement strand
CGTATAACCATCGGTTTTGTTGCCCTTACCTCTTCGTTTGCATCTAGAATTCCTCTTGCCACTTCGTCGCAGCGGGTTATTCCGCCTAGAATGTTTATGAAGAGCGTGGCAACTTCAGGGTCGGAAAGCACGATTTTAAGAGCCGCTGCTATCTTTTCTGACGGGGCACCCCCGCCGACGTCTAGGAAGTTTGCAGGTTTTCCGCCGTAGTATTGAATGGTATCCAAGGTGGCCATCACAAGTCCGGCGCCGTTGCCTATGACGCCGATGTTCCCATAGAGTTTAACGTAAGCCAAACCGTTTTTTGAAGCTTCTAACTCCTGAGGGTTTAACTCGCTTTCGCCTTCCAGCAGTCTCTTCTGAAAATCAGGATGCCGAAACAAGGCGTTGTCGTCGATTATCATGCGAGCATCCGCTACCATGAATTTTCCGTTAACAGTTTCTACTATCGGGTTCATCTCAACTAATTCAGCGTCGTAGTCCATGCCTACATGATACAGCCGTTCAAAGATTTTCCCAAGCTCTGAAATTTTTCTGCCTGTGTAACCCAGTTTTTTTGCGATTCGCTTGGCGTGGAAGGGATGGAAACCGAGTTGCGGATTTACGAATGTCTTCAGGATTTTTTCCGGGGTCTTCGCGGCTACGTCCTCTATTTCAACCCCGCCGGCTTCGGAAGCTATGGCGACGTATCTTCGGCTGGCTCTGTCGATTGTTACACCGAAGTAGAGCTCTCTCTTTACCTGTATCTTCTCTTCAATCCAGAGACTTCGAACTGGTATGCCCTTTATCTGCGTGTTCAACAGTTTATCGGCGATGTTTTCCACCTCGACCGGAGAGTCTGCGAACAGAATTCCGCCGGCTTTACCTCTTCCGGCAACCAACACCTGTGCCTTAACTGCGAAAGGCGGCTGGATTTTCTCCGCGATCATTCGGGCTTGACTAGGACTTCTTGCCAATCCCCCGTTGGGTGTTGGGATTCCGTATCTTGCGAGTATGTTCTTCGCTTCGTACTCGAAAAGCTTCACTTACTCGTCCCCTATTTTACTGATTCTATAGCGACGTAGGATTTTGTGTCTTGCACGCCGTGGATCAGAGAGAGACCCCTTAAGGCTTCGTCGAGTTTCTCGCTTCCAACAATTAGAAGCGCGTCCACATCACCTGCAACTCTAAAGGCTCTTTCAAGCTTCAGTTTTTTTATTTTCTCGTAGGCTTCGCTTCTTCTATGCGGTGACACCTTGATGAGTATGAACGCTGGAGTTGTGGATATTCCAAGTGTTTTCAATCCTTTTTCAGTTACGTCTATAAAACCTCTGCCGGTTCGCACGTACTTTAGGTTTCTGAGCTTTCGTAGGTGAGCGTTCAATGCCTGTCTGCTTATACCTAATTGTTTTGCCAACTCGTCCTGTTTTGTGTGTAAAGAATAGGTGGTTGTGGGTTTGCCCTTTTCGTAGAGCATTTTAAGCATCTGTGCGGAACGTCTTGTAAGAATCTCCAAACCATAATCCCTTATCAACTTTTGTTAAGTTCAATCTTTACAATAGTGCTGATTATTTAAGCATTTAGCTAGACAAGACGGTTTTCGAGTTTGCCCGCGATATTTTTCCAGCGTGGTTGAGGTTTCCCGTAAGGCTGGCGCCAACATTTTAGGCGGATGGTGAAAAGAGAGTTAAGGCTGAAGATCTCCATGTTGAAACGTTACTTAAGGAGGGAGATATGGTTCGGGAGATACTTAAAACTGCCAGAGAATGCGAATTTGACTTGATTTGTTATGGGTGCTAGAGTGTAAGCAAGATTAGAGAGATATTTGGGAAGCGTAAGCGATGGAGTGATCAGAAATGTCCCATGACCAGTTCTGGTAACTAAATAGTTTTTAACATAGTCCTTTTGGTCATTACACGAATGTATATTGAAAACGCGATTTCACCTGAAGAATTAGATGAAATCTCTAATCTATCCGCATGACTGCATAATCTTGGTATTAAAGTGTAATTGCTATTAGCTAAAGCTTAACTCTGCACTTTATGGCATGCAACCGAGTGGTTCATTTTTACTTCTCGCAGTTTCGGTTCTTCGCGTTTGCATTCCTCTGAAGCTTCATTGCATCGCGGATGGAATCTGCAGCCTTTAGGTAGATCTATTGGAGTTGGGGTTTCTCCCTTTAACAGTATCCTCTTTCTTTTGGCTGTCGGATCTGGGACGGGTACGTTGCTGATTAAGGCTTTCGTGTACGGATGTAGCGGTTGTTGGATCACATCTTCAATTGGACCCTTTTCCACGATTTTGCCAAGATACATCACTATAATCCGGTTTCCAATGTATCGAGCTTGAGCTATGTCATGGGTGATGTACAAATACGTTAATCCGTGGAGACGTTGAAGCTCAGTCATAAGGTTGATGATCTCCGTTCGAATGCTAGCGTCCAGCATGGACACCGGTTCATCAGCTACCATGAAATCCGGTCGGAGAATGAGGCTTCGGGCGATAGCAACTCTTTGAAGCTGCCCACCGCTCAACTCATGAGTAAATCTTCTAGCAAAATCCTGCGGGGGAGTTAATCTAACCTCCCTCAAAGCTTCAAGAACGCGTTCTTCGAGTTCCCTTTCGTCGGAAGCCAAGTTGTTAACTTCAAGGGGTTCTCCTACCAGAGATTTTACAGACATTCTTGGGTCTAAGACTGCGAATGGATTTTGGAAGATAATCTGCATTTTTATTCGAATCTTGCGTAGTTCCTCTCTGCCTAAAGTGGTTGTTTCTTCACCATGATACTGAACGCTGCCTTCAGTTGGTTCAATTAACCTCAGAATCGTACGAGCCGTTGTTGTTTTTCCACATCCGGACTCACCTACTAAACATACGGTTTCTCCAGCATATACGTCAAAGTCAATACCATCCACTGCTTTAACGTATCTTTGTTCCCCTCCAAGGATCAAAGCAAGAAATTCCTTTCTTACCGGGAACCACTTTTTTAAACCGCGAACACATAGGACTTTCTCCTCGGACAAAAACATCTCTCCTATCCACGCAGATCCAATTCTCCGGCGAAATGGCATGCGACAAGGCGTCCTTTGTCAAGCTCTCTTTGCTTTGGACGCTCTATCCTACAAACAGGTTTTGCAAAGGGACATCGCTCATGGAACTTACAACCCTTAGGTGGAGATATCAAGTCGGGAGGGGCTCCTGGAATAAACTCTAATCTGGTTTTCTTTCCTACGACGCTTGGAAAAGCACCAATTAACTTTGCTGTGTAAGGATGTAGCGGTTCTTTAAATACGGGGATAACATCTCCTACCTCCATCAAACTTCCTCCATACATTATTCCCACATGATCTGATTCCTCCGCAATCACAGAAAGGTCATGGGTGATGAGCAGCACCGCAAGGTCATATTTTTCTTTAAGCTTTTTCAGCAGATCCAGAATTTTTCCTTGTATGACTACGTCTAGTGCTGTAACAGGTTCGTCGGCGATTATTAGTTTTGGATTGCAAGCTAAAGCTTGGGCGATTATTGCTCTCTGCCTCATCCCACCGCTGAACTCGTGAGGGTAGTCTCTAATCCGAGATGGTTCTAATCCAACTTCTTCAAAGAGTTTCTCCACTTTTTCATAAGCAGCATCCTTGGTGCACCCCTCTTTTTCCTTTAATACCTCCGCTATTTGGTCTCCGACTCGAAGGACCGGGTTAAAAGCGCTCATGGCGTATTGGAAAACCATACTCGCTTTACGCCATCGAAATTTTTTGGCTTCCTTCTCACTCAAGTCTACAATTTCTTGGCCGTCTAACCAAATTTTTCCACCAGCGATTAAACCGTTGTCAGGCAGTATGCGCATGATACTTTTCGCAACCGTTGTCTTGCCGCAACCGGACTCTCCAGCGAGGCCGAATGTTTCTCCTGCATCTATGCTGAAAGAAACATTATCTACAGCGTAAACAGTCTCGTTTCCTAATCGGTAATGCGTGCTGAGATTTTTGGCTTCTAGAACTTTCATCTTCGTCTTCTCCTCAGCCTAGGATTCAAAACTTGATCTAGGGCGTGGCTCATGAAAGCGAAACCTAACACAAGAAGCATAAGCAGTAGACCCGGGGGTACAATCCACCACCAGTAGTTGTTTAACACCGCTAACTTCAAGTCTGCCCAGTAGAGTATAATTCCCCAGCTTGGGGGTTCCTCAAGAGATACGCCGAACCCGAGGAAGCTCACCCAAGCTTCTCCTAAAATTGCATTCACAATGCTGAGAACCATGCTCGCTAAAATCAATGGCAAGACGTTTGGAAGAATGTGGCGGCCTAGAATATGGGTGTCCGCCGCCCCTACAGCTTTTGCAGCCTCAGTTAACGGTCGTTCTTTCAACGATAAAGTTTCACTTCTCACCATTCTTGCTGCACCGGTCCAACCGAGTATCGATAAAACAAGAATTATGTTCAGCACTCCTTTTCCAAATAAGGCAGCAAAAATAAGCATCAACGGAAGCGTTGGCACTGAAAGAAAGAGGTCTGTGATGCGCATGAGTATCGAATCTGGGGCCCCACCATAATAGCCGCTCACCATACCGATAAGAGTGCCAACTATCACGGATAATGTTGCAGCAGCGAAGCCGACGAGAAGGGAGACCCTGCTACCCCATATGACTCTGCTTAACAAGTCTTCCCCATAGTGGTTAGTGCCTAAGGGGTGTTCCCAGCTTGGAGGAAGAGTCATCTCTTTTATGTTCAATTCATGATAGGGGTATGGAGCAATGTATGGAGCGAAAACTCCCATCAACACTAGGGCTAATACTATACCCAATCCTACTTTTCCCATCATAGACTCGCTGAAGAGTTTCCATCCGTTCGCTATGCGGTTTCTGTTGCCTAGGAGCATTTTCCAGGTTCTTGGCAAAAAGAAGTAGAGTGCAGGGAGGTAAAGCAACGTATAGATGTATGAAGGTAAACTGGCGATTGATTCCTTTAAGCTTGTCGACAGAACAGGAAAGCCTGTCGAGATATGGGCGCCGATCATTTCAATAAAGGTGAAGATCCAGATCGCTAAAATTAGTACTTTCCCAATTCGTTTTCGTCTCTGGAAAACAGTCCCAAAAACTAGAAGAGTTAATCCTAAAGGAAGAAACACTTCTACTCCTGAGCTCGTTGAAAGTGAAAGTGTAGAGATATATAGTCCCATTCCAACAGAGAAGAGAATCCACAAAAACCTCTGCACTTTTCTGTATTGAACACTCATTTTGCGAAGGATCAACAATGCGGAGATAGCCGTTAATGCACCAAGGCTTACTCTAAGTCCTGATGTTATGAAAAACTCGAGTTTTGAAAGCGTTATCAGCGTGGTGGTGAAGTAGTCTAGCCCGAGAGCCACTCCTATTACCATTAGCATCGTTACCAGAACACCAACAGCCATGGCTGTTTTGCCGCGCCAAACAATAACCAACCAAACAATAAAAAATGCATTCGCAAGAAGATAGAGTGCGGTTTGAGCTGGAGAAGTCATTCCGTTAATAACAAAAGGAGCGACTAGAGCATCAATTAATATCAGAAAACCGACTGTTAGCACTCTCAAAACTGGAAAACGGCGACTCTGGCTCATCATTTTTCACCATACCTGATCCTTGGATCTGCGAAAGCATAAATTATGTCAGCAATGAAATTCGAAATAACCACACCAGTAGCTAACAATAAGAAAATTCCTTGTAGAATAGGGTAATCAGCGTTTACTACAGCTTGGATTGTCAATCGACCAATACCTGGCCAAGTAAAAACTTGTTCAGTTACGGTCGCTCCAGAAATCAGATAAGTCATATTCACTGCGATTACGCTGATCATGGGCAACATCGCGTTTCGCATGGCATGCCTATACAGTATGCTTTTTCCGCTTAGCCCTTTGGCTCTGGCTGCTTCCATGAAGCCTTTTGTAAAAACGTCAAGCACGCTGTCTCTCATCAAAAGGAAAAAACTTCCTATGAACGAGAGGGTTAACACAATCATAGGTCCAGTCATGTGCCAAAGATAGTCCGCTGCGTACTCCAAGAAGTTGGCGTGCTCAGCCCAGTGAGTGAAGGTACCGAACAGCGGAATAAGATTCAGATAGAATCCGAGGTATAATAGAATTAGAAGTCCGGACCAAAAGGTGGGCATGCTATAGGTAACCAAGAAAAACACAATCGAAGACCTATCTAAAAGAGAGTTTCTCCTCGAAGCTGCCAAGACACCCATTACCATCCCTATAATTACACTTAAAAACAACGATGATGCCATCAAGACAACTGTGTTTACTAATCTGCTTCCGAAAACAATCTCCACTACAGGAGTGTTCCTGTAGATAGTAAAGCTTCGCCCCCAATCTCCTCTGAATAGATTAAGAAGATACAGCCCATACTGTTCCCAGATTGGAAGATTCAAGCCAAACTTCTCCTCAATCTGTTGTCTAACATTTGGGTCTAAGTTTTGGTGCAACAGTGCCATTCTCGGATCGCCCGGCATAACTCGGAAAAGAACAAAATTAAACGTAACGATGAGAAACCACACGATAAGGCACTGAATCGCTCGACCTACTAAATATCGACGAACACCTGCAGGCATTTTGATTCACTCAAGTGATTTTTCACTCTTTAACTTTGATAACTTTTTCGTCCAAGGTAGGTTAAATCAAATTAAGTTTATGTAAACTGAATTCATATTTAAAAGCTAGTTTGAAACAAGGCTTTGGTTAAGCTACTCCTTAACTGGAGCTGAAATAACTGGTGCCGTGGAAAAGCAGTGATGCTTAGTCTCATTGTTTGTTAATGAACGGAACCATTTCCCGAATGATGTTCAGAATTTAAAAAAGAAAAGAAGGGTGTTGTTTGCAGTTACTTTTTGCGTCTGGTAAGGTATACGGCAACTGCAGCGACTACTATGCAGATGATTACAACTACAGCTATAATCAAGGTCCAGTCTATTTCAGAAGGTGCTTCCTCGATTGTGAAGTAAACCTTCGCTGAGGCGCCCATGAGACCTGCAGTGGTGTCGTTTGCGTACACGATTACGTTGTGCGATCCAAGAGATAAGTCGGTCAGCGTGGTGGTTGTTCCAGTCATGGTCACGTTTGCTTCTCCATCCAAGCTGTAGCCAATCCAAGAAGTGGCTTTGTTGATATCTAATGTTAGATCGACTGATGTAGACGTGTATGTCGTGTTTTCTGGAGAAAGAATAGCTATTACTGGTGGTACTGGTGTTTCGACAATTGTGAAGTAAACGATGTTTGACATGCCCATATTTCCGTCTGTATCGTTTGCGTACACGATTACGTTGTGTGATCCAAGAGATAAGTCGGTCAGCGTGGTGTTTCCTGTGATTGTTACGCTTGCTGCTCCATCCAAGCTGTAGCCAATCCAGTCAGCGGGCTCGCTGACAGTGAATGTTAGTGAAACGTTTACTGTGTCGTATGTTTTGTTTTCGGGTACCTTGATGGTTATGTCAGGCGGTATCAATTCTGGATCGCTGTGGATGTTGAGCATAGTTAAGCGGTTCATGCTGGTAAATATTCCACCAGGCACGAAAGTGTAGTTAACCCATTCCTTGCGTATAGCGTGGGTGTCATCGCTTAAGAACAGCGGTACATACGGAGCCAACTCCACAGATAGCTTCTGTATTTCCGCCGCCACCTCTTTTCTCACCGTGTCGTTTTTAGCATGAAGTAAAGCGTCTAGCGCCACATCCATCGTGTCGTTGTGCAGGCCATAGCAGTTGTCGCCCCAGTCGATGTCGTTGCAAGAGTGCATACGCCACCAAACGTGATCCGGGTAGCCTCCGAAGCCGTGGCTCATCTCGTACATCCGATAATTCCGTGGAAGCTCATAGATGTTATCATACATAACAGAATCATCAGTCATTTCCACGCTAACGGAAATACCGATTTCCATCAGCTCGTCAGCAATGGCCGTTCCAGCGTCAACGGAGATGGTGTCCCAGTCAAGCACTTGCATATCAAAGGTCATCTCTTCTCCAGATGGAAGGTTACGAGTCCCGTCTTCATTAGTGTCGGTGTATCCCGCGTCGTCTAGTAGTTTGTTTGCGTAGGTTATGTTTTGCTCTGGAAATCTTCCCGATGCGTTATAGTAGGCGGGGAAGAACGCTTCCGGGATGGTGGTCCAGGTTGCTGTGCCGTGGCCTCCACGTGCGACCTCGATGATCTCTGTGCGGTTGAGGGCGTAGCATATTGCTTTGCGTACAATTGTTTCATTGAGGCCTGGGATTGTAAGGTTGAACCCTAGGACGTAGTCCCACTGGCTGGGAACCGGCTGTTCTTCTGTGATAACTTTTAGCTCCGGTGCGTCTGTAACGGCTTTGATGTCGGCGGCTCCCATTAGTTCGTAACGCTCTGTGTCCACTATACCCTGTCTCATTGCAAGAATTCTGGCACTCTGACCAGAAACAACCTCGATTCGGATGCCGTCCACGTTTGGCTTTTTGCCCCACCAGTCCAGGTTCTTCTCTAACTCAATATATGCGTCTTCAACACGCGCCTTAAGCTTGAATGGACCACTGCCCGTGTGAGCTGTCACGTTGTCCGGGTCATCCCAACACGCTGCATCTTGGGAATTACCATGCTCCCAGTCGCCCCAACCCCTTATGTGCTTTGGTACGATGTTTATCTCACCAATCTGGTTTAGGCCGAGACTCAAAGACTCATTAAATACAGCACTCACTGTGTACTCGTCGTGCACTGAACAATCCTCCATTTTCTGCAGTAAAGACCAAGATAGCGCATCCTCTGGAGCTGCTTTATAGTACTCCAATGTAAATTTGACATCGCTGGCGTTTAACGGTATACCATCATGCCATTTAACTCCTTCCCGAATGTGGAACGTGAAGTTTTTCGCGTCTTCCGAAATTTCCCAGCTCTCAGCAAGCCAAGGAATCGGATCCATTGTCGTGTTGTAAGCTATCAGTGAATCGTACACTTGGATGAGATACCATCCGGTCCGTTCGCTACGGGAGAATAGAGGATTCATCTCCCCAACGTCCGAAGGGTAAGCCATGACGAAAATTTCTTCATCTTGAGCCGAAACGGATGATGAAAGCAGAGGACTGATTGTTGCAGTTCCTAGAAGTAACAGCAGAATCACGTTGTAAATTTCTTTTTTCTTCTTCATTCTATTCACCGATTCAAAAGTCAGTTTTATTATGTTTGCATTTATAAGTATTGCTTTATTTTTAGATTCGAACGACTTTTAAGGTTATAACAGCAACACCTTTAGAAAGAAGTGTTAAAATAAAGGAAGTTTTCATACGAAGGGAGCTTTCTGCCGAGGCTTCAGTATCTTTAATACAGTGTAACTGTAGCTTGTTCCAATCATATGGTTTCTCTCATCGTAAAAGGTTGCATTAACCATAACAGATGTTATTAGTTGTAAGGTTATTCTTGACCTCACCGACCATGACGAAAAAATTGATATCATTCTTCTCGGTATAACTAGTATAGCTCATGATCCGTGGTATCGCTTGTTCCTCCGAAGTTTGAGCTGAAGGTAAAGTCAAATGAGATATAGCGATGGCAGCAACGGCGATTACTATGATTAGGGGCTTTGAGCACCGTCTTACTGTTCATACGAGACCTCAGCAGCATCTATTCCGACTACTATTTCACTGGAGTTTCTATTTGCTGAAACCGGTGTAGCGAGAAATAAGAGTGAATCATTATCGTTCCTAATAATAACTAGCTTTTGGGGAGTTGGCAAGCCACTAAGTGTTCTTTTCCCTCACTTCCGACATCTATAAGTTCAGATTCCCATTCATTTTGCCTTTTCTATCGATAACATCGTGTCAATGTTTTTAAATTTCTTAAAATACCGAAACTTTACGAATTAATTAACGAAAATTCAGGGTTCGCCAGAAATAATGCCAGAAAGTCTTTTGTTTCGTAGAAAATGTTTCACCTGTTATTAGACCTTTATGAAGGTGTGGGGTTACGAGGACAAAGAATGTGAAGATATGACAGCTATTCCTCTATGCCGTTGGGGTTAACAATAAAAAGAAATGTTTATCGAGTGCAATCAAGTTTAAAATATGTGCGTCTATGGAAGCTTTGAAAAAAAAAGAAAGGGGTATGGCTTATTTTCGCCGGACAAGGAACACTACGCCTATTGCCAATATTATAGCTATGACGGCTATTATTATCGAAGCGTAGAGAAGCGTTGTTAAAGAGTCGATAGAACTGCGTAGGTCGGATATCTCGCTTGATAGAGCATCTGTGTCATCCTTCGTAGCCATCGGCGTTAAGGTCTCAGTTAAGATGTCCTCAAGACTCTTTGTTTCAAATTCTATCGATGTTCCGATCTCTGACAACAAGACTAGAGGCAACGTTTTGTTCGCTATCAACCATTCGCAATATTTCGCGTCTAACACAGTTGGAACATGAGCAGGCACAGTATATCCTGTGAAGTTAAGTCTATAGTAAGCGGTTCCCAAGGCTGGGGTAAATGAGGCGTTAACGCATCCGTTTTCATCGGTTACGGCGGCACCAATGTTGGTCCAAGCCACATTATCTAGGCTTTGTTGTATGAACACTAGGAAACCAGCTGCAGGCTCCTCTGTTATCGGGTTGATGAAGCTTCCGCTGATGGGAATGCTTGTACCGTAAAGGGTGCTTGCGGATACTGCAGGTGGAGGAGATGGAGGCGTATACCACCCTTTCCATAGATGGTAATAGTAGGGTCCTGGATAGATCGGGTTGTAATACCAACCATGTACCCACGTTCTTTCCCAATGTCGCCCGGTTGCCTGGCTCAGAATGAATCCTGGAGCGTCTTCATAGTAGATTTCTCCGAGCTGATGGTAAATGTCAATTCTCTTGTTGTCATCGGTTTCGCTGATGCCCTGCTCAATCAAATCATCTACTGATGTCACGTTGTATCCCTGCCATTCTGAGAAAGCCCCCTGGCTGTGCATGAATGGATGGAACCAGTTGTGTGGGTCAGGATAATCCGCCAGCCAACCTATGATGAACATGGGTAGGTCTTGAGACACCATCGCCGTCAGATAAGTGGGCCAATCCACCGCTAGCACATTGACGTGAAACTTCGTGTTGATTCCTTCCACGGCTTCCTTCATCATCTCCGCTGCTATCTTGCGCGCCGTGTTTCCGGTGTTGTACAGTATGGTGAAGGTGAATCCGTTGGTCCATACGTCGCCGTTCCAAGCGCTCTTGAAGTATTCCTCGGCTTTTGTCAGGTTGTAGTAGTGGTATCGGTTCGGCGGCAAGGCGGCGCTGCCGTTCGGCAGCAGTGGTTGATTATACGGCGGAGACAGCACGGTGTCGGGTGGATTCAAGTCCGGTTCATCCACGTCCCACAGATAGTCGTCGTAGGCTAATCCTTCCACCTCAGGGTTGGGCGGCTGCTTGG
>JGI24025J20009_10003151_pt1 | contig 11372 bp, 10 predicted proteins | sample Cruoilmetagenom3_FD_20009 | JGI IMG/M metagenome (IMG submission 20009) | reverse complement strand
AACTGATATAGAGCAAGTACCTCAAAAGTCATAATTTTTGGTTGAACGGTTCAACACCGGTTCAGCCCAACCTTGCTATCACACGTCTCATCGTAGAGATTTGTGCGCGTTTGGTTGAGGGACTGCGGGCCTCCAAAGTATTTGAGAGAGACGAACCATGAATGTTACGACCACGCTGAAGAAAGGGTTCAAACTGGCAACGATCCCGGCGATTGCGCTGGGCCTTGCCGCCTGCGCCACGCCATTCAACGCCGATGTGTCCCGCTTTGAAAGCCAACTTCCGGCACCGCAGGGACAGAGCTTCTATGTCTTGGCCGATGATCCGGCGCTGGCAGGCGGGCTGGAATTCGCGCTTTATGCCGACCATGTCGAGGCAGAAATGGCCGAGCTGGGCTATGTTCAGGCTGCCACGCCCGATGATGCCACCTTGCTGGTGCGCTTTGATTACGGCGTAGACAATGGCCGGGAACGCGTGCGCTCGACCGGATTTGGATACAACGATCCCTTCTACAGCCCGTGGCGGACCTATTCGCGCCGGGTGGTGTACAGAGACCGCCGTGGCCGCGCGCGCGTTGCCTATCTGCCGTCGAGCCGCTGGGGCTATGGCTGGCACGATCCGTTCTTCGGGCGCGGTGCGGACGTTACCAGCTACACCGTCTTCACCAGCGGTATCGAGCTGAAAATCGATGATGCCGCCACAGGTGAACGCCTGTTTGAAGGCAGCGCACAAGCCGCATCGCGGTCCAACCGCCTGCAATATCTGGTGCCCAATCTGATCGAAGCCATGTTCACCGACTTCCCCGGCAATTCGGGAGAGACAGTGCGTATCTCGATCGCGCCAGAAGACATGGTGGTGGAGCGCTAGTCGCCGATTCCTTCAGACTGAACCACGAAACGGGCCTCCTTCGCGGGAGGCCCTTTTTGTTTGTCAGCTTAGCGGCCTAAAGCTTCCCGTGCCCCCCGGTCGAGCCGAAGCCGCCTGCACCGCGCGCGGTGTCGTCCAGCTCTGCCACCTCTTCCCATGCCGCAAGCGTTACTGGAGCCAAAACCAGCTGCGCGATGCGGTCGCCGCGCTCGATCGGGAAATCGGCATCGCCGTGATTGATGAGGATGACTTTCAGCTCGCCGCGATAATCTGAATCGATCGTGCCGGGTGTATTGGGGAGGGTAATTCCGTGCTTGAGCGCGAGGCCCGAACGCGGGCGGACTTGCACTTCGTAGCCCGCAGGAATCGCCATCGCGAAACCCGTCGCAACCGCGTGGCGCCCGCGCGGGGGGATGGTCACATTCTCAGCGGCGAGGACATCCATTCCGGCGGCACCGGCAGTGGCATAGGCTGGCAGAGCCAGTCCTTCGCCATTCGGCAGACGCTTGATTTGCACGGGAACCTGCGCACCCAGCGTGTCAGGCATCTTCGGTCAGCCGTTCGGAAATCTGAGTGACGAGCTTCATCGCAACATCCTGTTTGGTCATCGCATCCCAGTGCTCGACCTTGCCTTCGCGCACAAGATGGACCTTGTTGTCATCCCCGCCCATGACATCGCCCGACACATCATTGGCGACGATCCAGTCGACGCCCTTGCTCTTGCGCTTCTTGCGAGCGTTTTCGACCACATCGTTGGTTTCAGCAGCAAAGCCGATCAGCAGGTCGGGCCGATCTGCGCTGGCCGCGACGCTGGCGAGAATATCGGGGTTTTCGGACAGGATCAGTGCTGGCGGGGCAGAGCCGCGCTTCTTGATCTTTGCACCCTTGAAATCGCGCGGACGCCAATCTGCGACCGCTGCGACCATGATGGCAACATCGGCGGGCATAGCCTTGCGCACGGCTTTCGCCATGTCCTCGGCGCTTTCCACGTCGATGCGGTCGACACCCAGCGGCGTGCGCAGATTGACCGGGCCGGACACCAGCGTGACCTTTGCACCCGCAGCAGCAGCAGCAGCGGCAATGGAATAGCCTTGCTTGCCCGAACTGCGATTGGCGAGATAGCGCACCGGATCAATCGGCTCATGCGTTGGTCCGGCAGTGACCAGCACATGTTTGCCGTAAAGCGGGCGATGTTCGATGTCCTGATCGAAGCCCGGCTGTCCGGCGAGCGGATCATAGCTGTCGAGATCAGAGCCCGCTGCAATTGGCGCTCCTGCTTCGGCAGGCGAATCGATCGGATTGACCGGAGCTGCAGCCGCTTCGCCTTCGAAAGGCTGCGGTGCAGTCTGCTTGGCGTTAACCTCGTGATTGATCGCCTCGCGGTCGGTCGGCGGGGCAGCGCTGGCTTTGCCCTTTTTGGCAAACAGGTGCTCCGATCCGGAATGGTCTGGTTCAGGGAGGTCCGGGCCCTCGACGATGCCTTCGGGCAATTCCATGCCTTCAAACTCGTCATCATCCTCGACCTGCTTGGACTTGGCGGAGCGCGGGATGATGTTGGCGAGGAAGTCTCCCAGACCGCCGCCGCCGGTATCTTCGCCGTCGTAAACCTCCTCGCCAAAATCCTCATCGGAATTGCGGCGGGCGAGATAGGCGGCGATGTCAGTGCTGGCAGCACCGGGATCGAGGCCAAGTGCCTGTGCGATTTCGATCCACACCGCTTCAGGTTCGGGCAAGCGACCGGGGCCGAATTCCCCGCAGGCCATGTCGCCCATATCGGGCTCCATCACCTTGATGCCCGAAGCGCGCAGCGTTTCGACATTGCGGCCAGTAGATTCGTGTTGCCACATTTTCACATTCATCGCCGGAACCGCCATGACAGGCTGGTTGGTGGCGAGCAGCAGTGTGGTGGCCAGATCATCGGCAATNCCAGCCGCCATCTTGGCGAGCATATTGGCCGTGGCCGGNCATACGACGACAAGGTCAGCTTCGCGCGATAGCTGGATATGGCCGATCTCAGCCTCATCCTTCAAATCCCACAGCGTGGTGTGGACCTGATTACCCGACAGTGCAGCGAGCGACATGGGCGTGACAAATTGCGCCCCGCCCTCGGTCAGAACGCAGGTCACCTCCGCCCCGCCCTTCTTGATCAGGCGGACGAGTTCGCAGGACTTATACGCGGCAATGCCGCCGCCTACGACAAGCAGGATTCTAGGACTGTTCGCTTTATCCTCCCGTTCCGGTTCAATGCGCTGCTCAAACAAGGTGTTGCACCTGTTATTAGTCCAAGCGTGCGCCATCGCAAATGATGGTTAAGATAGGCTTTAGTGATTTTGCGTTTGTGTTGCCCTGAAAACATGCGTCAAATCTGCCAAAGCACGGGAAGTAAAGGCAAATCCGGCGAGATAGGCGGGCAAGGTCAATTGCACCCAGTAAAAGTTTTCTGGCCGCGCAAACAATGCCATCGCGGTGAAAAACCCGGCGAACCACAGGCTCGCGAACAATCCGAGACGTCCACCCAGTCCAAGCCAGCCGAGCAGTGACAATATCGCCAGCGGCGCGGCGAGCCATGTCGGCAAGATCAGCAGCGCGGTGAGCTTCGACAAGGCGACCAGCGGCAAGGCAAGGCCTGCCAGCGCGTCCCAACCGGGCGATATTGGGTCTCCGGGAATGCGCTGCGCGTCCACTCCGAGGTAGTGCAAATATAGCCCAATTGCGAACACGGTGAGCAAGGCGGCAACACTCAGCACCTCGTTCCAACGCTTTTGCATCAAGGCGAAGGCCAACCACAAGAGCACGAATGGCGCCGCCAATTCGCGCAACGCCAGTGCCAATCCCGCCGCGATCAGGCTGGGCCACCAACGGCGGGGCGAATACATTGCCAGCGCAAGGGTGAGCAGCAATCCGGCGAGCAATTCATGGATCAGTCCCGCTTCAGGAGTGATCGCTGCCGCACCGCCGAACAGGATCAGCACGCCTGCCCCGCCGCGTTCGACCGGCGAGACAACATCGCGCAGCCGCCACAGAAACGCCAGAATGGAGGCCGTCAGCAAAGCCAGCGCCAGCCAGCGCGCGCCGTCGATGCCGGTGCCCTTGTGGATCATCGCCAAAGTCGGCAGGCGCACCGTGACAAACGGGCGAACGGGATAATTGCTGGCGCGTTGCTCGCCCACAGCGGCAGCGTAATAGCCCTCCCCGGCAATCACCCGTTCCGAAATACGGCGATAAAGCGCGAGATCGCCATCATCTGCGTTTTCTTCGACTTCGGCCTCAATCTCAGTTTGCGCAGTCTCGTCCGAGAGAGCGGCCTGTTCAACCGGTGCGGTAGCGAAGACGCTCCACACCATCAGCGCAGCCAAAGCCGCCAGCATAGTCAGAGCCATCCCGCGCGGCAGATGACGCAGGGGCCGCTCCATGCTTATCCACCAGCTCACCGGGTCGCGCGCCATCGTCAGATACCGCGCGCAGAATGCCACAGGCTGATGAGCGCGCGCGGCACGAAGGCATAGCCCGCGAACCACACTGGCATGACGACCAGCGCCCAATAAAAATTGTTGTCGCGCCCCGCGATCATGAAGAGCACGCCATAGCCAAGGCACAGCAGGAAACCGGTCAGGCCGAACCAGCTACGCCATCCAGCCCAACCCAGCAGCGGCAGCAGTGCGAGCGGCGCGGCAAGCCAGCCGGGCAGGAATTGCAGCGGGCTGCACAGCACGATGTTTGCCGACCAACCGCCTATCCCGCGCAATGTCAGCCAGCCCGGAGATGCGGGATCAGACGCGCTGGTGTACTGCGCCACCTGTGACAAATGGAGCGCCATCAAGCCGCCAAAGACGATCACCGCGCCCAGCCAAGCCAAGGCCTCTCGGCGATTGCCACGCACCAAGGCCAGCGCGGCCATCAACAACAGGAATGGCAAGGCGTGTTCGCGAATGGCGAGTGCCAGCACACCGGCAACGAAGGCCCAGAACCATTTGTCAGGCCGATACAAACCAATGGAGAGCGCAATCAGCATTCCCGCCCAGACCTCATGCAGCGCAAGATACTGCGGCTTGAACCCGCTCACCGTGCCGATCAGCAACAGCAGCAGGATATAGCGTAGCCGTCCCGGCCCGCCAGGCACATCACGCAGGCGGTAATGCCATGCGACAAGTGTGCCTGCCACCAACACCACGGCAAGCACGATCAGGCCCCATTGGCCGACAAGCGCGGTCACAAACGCCAGCGTCGGCAGGCGCACGGCAAGGCCGGGGCGCACAGGGAAATCGCGCACGCGCTGTTCTTCTACCGCAACCGCATAGTAATTTTCGCCCGCAGCAACCCGCTCAGCAATACGGTCGTAAAGTTGGAGATCGGTGTCGCGCGCCGGGCTTTCGGCCTGCTCGCCCAACGTGTCCGATTGCGTCTCAGCCGCGCTCGGCGGCGCAAGCTCCGGCGCATTATATATCGCCGAACGCTCGGTCAGTGCCGCGCCGACGAGCAACGCCGCGACCAGCGCAAGCACCAACATCGCCGCTCCCGGCGCCCAATTTGAAAAGCGATCCCATTGCTTGGGACGCGGTCTTATCCGAGCCACCCCATCATACTCCCCGCATAAACTATAGCGCCCCCTGCCAGCGCGGCAATCAGATAACCCGGCCAACCGCGCAAGCCGCCGCCGGTCTTGCGTTCGCTGCGATCCCACATCAGTTCGACATCGGGCAGCGGCGGCTGGTCGGGCGCGCCGCCTTTGGCCGGGAATTGTTCTTCGAGGCGCCGAACCAGTTGCGGCACGCGCAGCAGTGTCTCGGTATCCTCGCGGATGCGATCGGCAATGGCGGCTTCGGGCCCCAGCTCGTCGCGCATCCAGCTGCGCACATAGGGCGCGGACACATCCCACATATTGATCGCCGGATTGAGCTGTGTGGCAATCCCTTCCACCATCACCATGGTCTTCTGCAACAGCAACAAATGCGGCTGGGTTTGCATGTCGAAATCGCGGGTGATGGCGAACAGGCCATCCAGCATCTGGCCGACCGACAATTCGCTTACCGGCTTGCCGCGCATCGGTTCACCCACAGCGCGCAATGCGGTCGCGAATTCGTCGACCGAGTGATAGCTCGGCACATATTGCGCTTCGAAATGGATCTCGGCGACACGTTTGTAATTGCCGGTGATCAGGCCGTAGAGGATTTCCGCCAGCCACTGCCGCGCGCGCTGGTCGATCCGCCCCATAATGCCGAAATCGATGGCGACGATGGTGCCATCCGCCTGCACAAACAGATTGCCCTGATGCATGTCAGCATGGAAAAATCCGCCGCTGATCGCTTGGTTCAGGAATGCCAGAACCAGCCGCCGGGCGAGATCGGACATGTCGTGTCCCGCTTCGAGCAGCGCATCGCGATTGGAGATTTTGACCCCGTCGACCCATTCGATCGTCATGACCCGGCCATTGGTGCGATCCCAATCGATTTCCGGTATGCGATAACCTTCAACCCCGCGCATCGCATCGGCCAGTTCGGAAGCCGAGGCCGCCTCGCGCCGCAAATCCAGCTCGCTATTGGTCCAGCGTTTGAAATTGGCGATGGTGAGGCGTGGGCGCAGCCGCATTGCCTCTCCACCCAGCGCCTCCAGATGCGCGGCCGCCCATTCATAGGTGGCGATGTCGCGGGCGAATTTCTCGCGAATATCGGGGCGAAGCACCTTGATCGCGACTTCGCGGCCCTCGGTCGTCACCGCGCGGTGAACCTGCGCGATACTCGCCGCGCCGACCGGTTCGGGATCGACCGAGCTGAACAGCTCTTCCAGAGGGCGCTCAAAGCTGCGCTCGATCTGATGCTTTATCTGGGCAAAAGGCACTGGCGGCAGGCTGTCCTGCAGGCTCAGAAGATTGTGTGCAGCATCCTCGCCGACCAGATCGGGCCTTGTGGCGAGTGTCTGCCCCAATTTGATTGCCGCAGGGCCGATCGCCTGAAAGGCACCGGCATAGTCAGGCTCGGCAGGTTGGACCGTGCCGAAACGGGCGAGCCTTACCAGCCGCTTGACCTGCGGCGGCGTGTTGGGATCGCGTTCGATGCCGCGCAGCGCCCCATGGCGCGCCAGCGTGCGGCCCCATTTGAGGAGCCGCCAGATATGGGTTGCAGGCCGCGTCACCCTTAAATCTTCCATCCCGAATGGATTGCGACTGCGCCGCCGAATATCTCTTCAACCTTGGTCCGCACAAAGCCCGCGTCGCGGATCATGCCTTCAAACTCGGCAGGTTTGGGGAAGCGACGGATGGATTCGGCGAGATAGCGGTAGCTTTCCTCATCATCCGCGATTGCCTTGCCGATCTGCGGCATGATCTTGTGTGAATAGAGGTCGTAGATTTCCTTGAAGCCAGCCCATTGCGTGGTGCTGAACTCCATACAGAAGAACCGCCCGCCATATTTCAGTACCCGGTGCGCTTCTTTCAGCGCGCGGTCGATATGGGTGACGTTCCTGATGCCGAACACAATCGTATAAGCATCGAACTGGCGATCAGGATAGGACAGCTCTTCGGCATTCTGGCACGACCAGCTCAGCCCAACTATGCCGCGATCTATCGCGCGTTCGATTCCCACATCGAGCATGTCCTGATTGATATCGGCGACCACGATTTCCGCTCCGCGCTCTGCCATGCGAAAAGCAATGTCGCCTGTGCCGCCCGCCATATCGAGGATCGCCTCGCCCGGCTGCGGCTTTACACGGCGCACAAACTGGTCCTTCCACAGCCGGTGCATTCCGCCCGACATGGCGTCATTCATGATGTCATACTTGCTCGCCACGTTGGAAAAGACATTGCCCACAAGGGCAGTCTTCTCGTCGGGGGCGACATCTTCATAGCCGAAGGAGACTTTATCGTTGGCGCGGTCGGTCATGGCGCCCACTTAGGGACAATTGTGCCCCGCGCAAAGGGTGTTAGAGGTGCCTTTATGCCTGAGCTGCCCGAAGTAGAGACGACCGTTCGCGGACTTGCCCAGTTTCTGGATGGCCAGCGGATCGAGCGACTTGTCCTGAACCGCCCCGATATGCGCTTTCCATTCCCCGAAGGACTGGTGCAATCGCTGACAGGGGCGCGGGTGACCGCGCTGGGCCGGCGCGCGAAATATGGGCTTATTCATACCGACCGCGATTCGACCATGATCTTCCATCTGGGCATGAGCGGGCGCTGGCGGATCGATCCCGAAACGCCCGACAAGCATGACCACCTCGTGATCGAAGCCGCCGGTCACAGCTTCGCGCTCAACGACCCGCGCCGCTTTGGCTATGTCGATCTGGTCGATACGGCTGCGCTCTATGATTGGCCCACCTTCGCGGTGATGGGTCCTGAACCTCTGGGCGATGAGCTGACCGTCGAACATTTGCGCGCCGCGCTGAAAGGGCGAAGGCAGGCGATCAAGCTGCTGCTGCTCGATCAGCGCGTGGTGGCGGGGCTGGGCAATATCTATGTTTGCGAAGCGCTGTTTCGCGCGGGTATCAATCCGCGCAAAGCGGGAGGGCGGGTGTTCCGGCCCGCGCTGGAGAGACTGCTGCCCACGATCCGCGACGTGCTCGAACAATCGATCGTGGACGGAGGCTCCTCGTTGCGTGACTATGCAAAGCCCGATGGCGAACTGGGCTATTTCGCCACCCGTTTTCAGGTTTATGGCCGCGAGGGCGAACCTTGCGTGCGGTGTGATGATGGCGTCGTCCGCCGCGTCGTGCAGGGCGGGCGCAGCACGTGGTTCTGCCCAAAGTGCCAGCACTAGCGAATCCTTGACCTTATCGCTGCCCCGGCTTATGTGGCCCGCTTTCCGGCGCTTATGCGCTGCTCTTACCGATTCTAACGAAGACAAGCACCGGCCGTTCGCGGACGGCTGACAGACAGGAACTTACATGGCCAATACGCCGCAAGCCAAAAAGCGCATTCGTCGCAACAACAACCGTGCCGAGATCAACGGCGCGCGCAAGAGCCGTATCCGCGGCTTCGTGAAAAAGGTCGAAACGGCCTGNACCGAAGGCGACAAGAATGCCGCTGCCGAAGCGCTCAAAATTGCACAGCCGGAAATCGCCAAGGGCGTTGCNAAGGGCGTGATGCACAAGAACACAGCCGCTCGCAANATGAGCCGNCTGTCGAAGCGAATCGCTTCGCTCTGATTCGCCGATCGGCGCGCGTGATTCGCGCTACTGTCGGCAATCTTGACAGAACGAAATCAGAACGGGGCTCGCGGTTTTCGCGGGCCCCTTTTTTGCATCTGCGAGAGGATCGCCGGGCTTGCCGAGAAAACTTAGGGATTCCCGCGATTCGCGGAACTGTCATAAAAGTATCATTTGAAAACAACACTATGAATGCAAGCCTGCGGCTTACAGGCGAGTCAAGAACCTAAATTTTAATAAATTTGTTACGGTGGTCTTGCTCCCCGCGATCAGTCGTTCATAACCACAATCAGACAGCGGCACACGCCGCCGCGTCGTCATTTTGAAGAGTTATCTACGCAAAAGATTTCGGTGCCTGGCCTGAGGCGCTGAACAGGGGAGCTGTGTCTTTTGCGCAGATGGGGTTTTGGGCTGGTCAGGCCAAGAGAGGACGGGGTTCTGTTATGATACGGATGGGTCCGCACAGCACGCGCAACAGCGCGGCAAATAAAGACGGGACAAAGGAAAAGATGGAAGACCAACAAGCCGCAGATCTGGCTGCCGACTGGGCCGACATTTGCCAGGGGCTGCGCAAGGACCTTGGTCATCAATTGTTCACCCAATGGGTCAAGCCGATCCAGCTGGGCAAGCTAGATTCTGACAACGGCACGCTCGACCTGTTCCTGCCGACCGAATTTTCCGCCAATTGGGTAAAGGATCGCTATCACGACCGGCTGTCGCTGGCGTGGAAGATNGCTTCTGCCGAAGTGCGTCACATTTCCATCAAGGTGCATCCCGGTCGNCGCAAGATNGCCGATTTCGACCTGCGCGGGCAGGATGGCTTTGGCCACCGCGCCGCTAATGATGCGACGCTGGCGATGGAATCGATTGGCGATGATGGCTTCACATCATCGGTCGGTCTCGACCCATCGCTGACCTTTGCCGCATTCGTCACGGGCAGCACCAATGTGCTGGCCAAGAATGCCGCGGAGCGCATGTCCAAGGCCGAAAAGCCGCAGTTCAGCCCGCTCTACCTCAAGGCCGCAACCGGTCAGGGCAAGACGCATCTGATGCACGCTATCGGCCATTCCTACCTGCAGGCCTTCCCCCGCGCGCGCATCTTCTATTGCAGCGCAGAGCGCTTCATGGTCGAATTTGTGCAGGCGCTGAAGTCGAACGAAATGATCGAATTCAAGGGCCGGTTGCGCGCGTTTGATCTGCTGCTGGTGGACGATATCCAGTTCATCATTGGCAAGGCTGCCGCACAGGAAGAATTGCTCTACACAATCGATGCGTTGTTGGCCGAGGGCAAGCGTCTGGTGTTCGCCGCCGACCGCGCGCCGCAAGCACTCGACGGGGTTGAGCCGCGCCTGCTCAGCCGCCTGTCGATGGGCCTCGTGGCAGATATCCAGCCCGCCGATATCGAGCTGCGCCGCTCGATCCTCGATTCCAAGCTGACGCGTTTTGCCCCGCTTGAAGTGCCCGGCGATGTGATCGACTTCCTCGCCCGCACTGTCAGCCGCAATGTGCGTGAACTGGTCGGCGGCCTCAACAAGCTGATCGCCTATGCCCAGCTAACCGGACAGGAAGTGTCGCTCCAGCTCGCCGAGGAGCAGCTCACCGATATTCTCAGCGCCAATCGCCGCCGCATTACGATTGATGAAATCCAGCGCACCGTATGCCAGTTCTACCGCATCGACCGCAGCGAAATGAGCAGCAAGCGCCGCGCACGCGCGGTCGTTCGTCCGCGTCAGGTGGCGATGTATCTGGCCAAGGTCCTCACCCCGCGCAGCTATCCCGAAATCGGGCGGAAATTTGGCGGGCGCGATCACTCGACCGTGATTCACGCGGTGCGCCTGATCGAAGACCTGCGCACCCGCGATGCCGATATGGACGGCGACGTGCGCAGCCTGCTGCGGCAGTTGGAAAGCTGAGGCAATTTTAGTCACGCTCGCCCATCCGGGCGAGCGTCCTCGGCGCTGATCCCTGCGCTTCGCTGCGGGGCGCCTGCGGTCACGCAGTCGCGTTCTGTCGCCGTCTTGCAGACACCGATAACTGCACATGCCAAATTGGTGTGATCTGCAATCGAACACTGCCAGCGTTCGACATTGGGCGACCGCCCGCCCCCACCGGCCCCGCAGCGAAGCGCAGGGAATAGCTGGGAGGACGCACCTGCGGAGGCAGGTGCACGATACAAACAGCAGTTCCACAGGCTTGTCCGCCGCCGTTCGACAGAGCCATGCACATCGCGATGGGTGACGAAGGCTTCACTCTGTCACCCTGCCCAAAAGGGGTGTTTCCCTCATATTGTCATGATTTTGCACCCCAAACAGACAGGGTGACACTTTGCCACGAGAAACGTGCGGAGTAGGGTTTTCGACAGGCAACGACATGA
>JGI24025J20009_10003150_pt1 | contig 11378 bp, 9 predicted proteins | sample Cruoilmetagenom3_FD_20009 | JGI IMG/M metagenome (IMG submission 20009) | reverse complement strand
TATGCCTCCGCGAACCCCAACAATAACCCGCTATCAAAAAATCTCGCGAAAGAGGCGTTGCGTCTGATGGGGGGGGCAATCGAAACCGCAGTGCGCGACGGCTCCGATATCGATGCCCGCTCGGATATGTTGTTAGGGTCGATGCTCGCCGGACAAGCTTTTGCGAATTCGCCTGTAGCAGCGGTTCATGCGTTGGCCTATCCGATTGGCGGGCACTATAAAGTTCCGCACGGGCTTTCGAATGCGTTGGTGTTGCCACATGTTCTGAAATTTAACGCGGTGACTNGCCCACAACCCTACGCCGAAATTGCCCCCTTGGCCTTTCCCGAGATGCAGGGGATGGCTTCGCAGGAAGCGGCTGTAGTGTTCGCCGACAAACTGGCGACTTTGTCTGCCCGTTGTGGGTTGCAACAAAATTTACGCGAAGTTGGAATTGAGCGTGACGCATTACCCCTGTTAGCGCGTGATGCGATGAAGCAGACGCGTTTGTTGGTGAATAATCCACGTGATTTAACTGAAGCGGACGCTTTAGCTATTTATGAAGCTGCATGGTGACAAAATGGAACGAACTCCCCCTAGATCTCGGCAAGAATACGCGGCGTTTCGTACAATTCAAACGCGCTGGATGGACAACGATTTTTACGGTCATATGAATAATGCCGTGCACTACTCGCTTTTCGACACGGCCGTAAACGGCTGGCTGATAGAGCAGGGGCTCCTTGATCTAAACGGCAGCGGTACGGTGTTTCTTGTCGTAGAGACCGGATGTAAATATTTTGCGGAAATGGCGTTTCCCGACATCATATCCGCTGGAATTCGGCTGGCCCATCTCGGAAATTCGTCGTTAAAATACGAAGTCGGTTTGTTTCGCAATGAAGAAGAAACGGCCTCGGCCGAAGGGCAATTTGTACATGTGCACGTTGACCGGAAATCGCATGCTCCTGTGCCGTTGACCGATGGTCAGCGTTTGAGGCTAAAGAGACTACTTGCTGGCTAACGGAGGCGGTCCCGTGGTTGCGTCGATAGAATGGTGCCGCTTTCCTTGAGGATGTAATCGAGAAAAGTTCGCGTCACCAGCGAGAGCTTTTTGTCGCGAAGGTGGACGGCGTACCAGCGGCGCACGAGCGGGAACTCCTCCACGTCCAGAATAGCGATCTTCCGGCTTTCAAGTTCTAGAGACAGGCTTAATCGTGAAAGTACGGAAACTCCGAGCCCTGCCATTACCCCTTGTTTGATAGCCTCTGCGCTACCGAGTTCCATATACGGGGTAATCTGGATTTTCTTTCGGTCGAACAACCGGTCCACAGCCAGACGAGTGCCGGAACCGGACTCGCGGGCCAAAAAGCGCTCTTGCGCCAGACGATCAAGCGATATTTTGCGTTCCTTTGCGAGCGGGTGATCGGGGGCTGCAACAACAACGAGTTCGTTATCGATAAATGGATGCGCCTGCACGGCAAGTTCGCTTGGAACCTGCCCCATAATCAACAGGTCGTCGATATTGGATTTTAGGCGCTCCAGCACCTCGGCGCGATTGGTGATCGTCAGTTTCGGAACGACGTCGGGATGACGTTCGATAAAGGCGCCAAACAGGTGGGGCATGAAGTATGTAGCCGTTGTGATAACCGACACGCGGAGCTCGCCTTTTACCTCACTTTTCAGCTCGGCGGCCAGATCACCAAGAGAGTTGATACTTTCCAGGATGTCCTGTGCTGTATCGAAAACTTCCTGTCCGGCTGCCGTCGGGTGGACTCTCCTGCCGACGTGCTCCAGAAGCTCCAAACCGAGCGTTTCGCTCATTTTTCGCACCTGCATCGAAACGGTCGGCTGTGAAAGATGCAAAGCCTCGGCCGCGCGGGTTATACCACCCACTCGCACAACAGTGTCGAAGATTTGCAACTGCCGTAGAGTGAGGTTGCGGATGAGCTTTCCGGTCTGCGGGCTTTTCATAGCTAATCCTCTATGTAATTTATAGATATAATCGATTAGTGTTTATATCAGCATCAGTGCATATTGTCTATCAGGCGGCAAATGTTCGCCACAGGATTATAAATTCAATCTAGGTTTAGGAGGAAACCATGCTTGACCAAACCGCACGTTACTCGGATCTCACTCTGAATGAAGAAGATCTAATGGCCGCCGGACGACACGTTCTTACAGCTTATAAAATGAAACCTGCTCCCGGGTTTTTTGACTACATTGGCACTGCGGCGCACTTCTGCGCTGAATCATCTACCGGTACCAATGTGCAAACGTCGACAACCGACGATTTTGCGATGGGTCTGGACGCGATTTGTTATTTTATCGATGAAGAAAACGAGCTGATGAAAATCGCTTATCCGATCGACTTGTTTGACCGCAACATTACCGATGGCCGCGCGATGGTTGTATCGTTGATGACTTGTTTGGTTGGTAACAATCAGGCGATGGGCGACGTTGAATACGCCAAACTGCTTGATTTCTGGGTCCCGCCCGGATTTTTACGCCTGTTTGATGGCCCAAGCAAGGGTATTCAGGATATGTGGCGCATTCTGGGTCGTGATCTGGATAACGGCGGTATGGTTGTCGGTACAATCATTAAGCCAAAACTTGGCCTGCGCCCTAAACCATTTGCCGAAGCATGCTACCAATTCTGGCTCGGCGGCGATTTCATCAAGAATGACGAGCCGCAGGGTAACCAGGTATACGCCCCAATGCGCGAATCAATCCCGCTGATCGTAGACGCGATGAAGCGCGCGATGGACGATACTGGTGAAGCCAAGATTTTCTCTGCAAACATTACGGCGGATGATCCTGCTGAAATGATAGCTCGCGGGGAGTACGTGCTGGAGCAGTTTGGAAACCTCTCGGAAAACGTCGCCTTGTTGGTTGACGGTTTTGTTGGCGGATGCGGTATGGTTACGACCGCGCGTCGAAACTTCCCTAACCAGTTCCTGCATTATCACCGCGCAGGTCACGGTATGGTAACCGGCGAGGAATCGAACCGTGGTTACACCGCGCTGGCACATATGAAGTGGGCGCGTATGTCGGGTTCTTCCGGTATCCATACGGGCACTATGGGTTTTGGTAAAATGGAAGGCTACAATAGCGACACGGTGCTTTCGGAAATGTTGATACAGGACTCCGCGATGGGCACACACTTCCATCAGGAATGGGAGCGTATGAAGCCAACCACTCCGATCATCTCGGGCGGTATGAATGCGTTGCGTCTTCCAGGTTTCTTTGACAATCTTGGCCACTGTAATGTTATCCAGACTTCGGGTGGCGGGGCGCTTGGTCACAAAGCCGGTATCGCCGATGGCGCGACCTCGCTACGTCAGGCATATGAAGCTTGGCAAGAAGGCACAGATCTTATTGAATATGCTAAGGAGCATAAAGAACTGGCCGGCGCATTCGAAAGCTTCTCGGCGGATGCTGACAAGCTTTATCCTGACTGGCGTGAAAAATTGGGCGCGCACAAGTAAGCGCACCCTGACAAATAACCTGCATCCGGCAAATGTCCGGGTGCAGGTGGCTATCTAAATCGCGGGGGTATACCCCTTACTAAACGGAAACAACTCCGATCCGGGGAGCCATGACATGACCGATGCCAATCAATATATGATTAAAGACGAACCCTTCTATAAAGCTACGGCTAACGAGCTGGACTTATATGAATCCGCTTATGGCTGCCGCCTTCCTGTTATGGTCAAGGGACCGACTGGTTGCGGAAAGTCACGGTTTGTCGAGTACATGGCGTGGAAGCTGCAAAAGCCCCTGATCACGGTCGCATGTAACGAAGATATGACCGCCGCCGATCTTGTCGGTCGTTTCTTACTGGATGAAAAAGGTACGCGTTGGCAGGATGGTCCACTGACAGTCGCCGCTCGTATTGGCGCTATTTGCTATCTCGACGAAGTGGTCGAGGCGCGGCAGGATACGACTGTCGTTATTCACCCGCTGACGGACCACCGTCGTGTGTTGCCGCTGGACAAAAAGGGTGAGCTGCTCGAAGCTCATTCCGACTTCCAGCTCGTGATTTCTTATAACCCGGGCTACCAAAGCCTGATGAAAGACCTGAAACAGTCGACCAAACAACGTTTTACCGCGCTTGACTTTGACTATCCTGAAAAGGACGACGAGTCTGCAATTGTTAGTCGCGAGGGTGGCGTAGATGTCGAATTGGCCGGTAAGCTCGTGGATATTGCCGAACGGGCGAGAAACCTGAAGGGCCACGGCCTTGACGAGGGGATATCTACCCGACTTCTGGTTTATGCGGCGCAGCTAATCGGTTCAGGCGTAGCGCCAATCGAGGCGTGCAAAATGGCACTGGTTCGTCCATTGACAGATGATGCCGATATCCGAGCGACGCTGGATGCAGCGGTGGAGTTGATACTCGGCTAAGGCGCCGATACCACAGGAGACGCGCCATGACCCCCGAAATTCAAGAGATACGCGACAGGCTGGATTGTTCCGTTCGCAAGATCGACGATATATTCGAGGACGCATACAACAACGCTATTACCATCCTCTCGCCCAGCGGTATCGAAGCCTGGTTTGCGGGTGTTGATAGGGTTTGCGCGCTTGGACGTGGTATTGAGTTACCGTTGATATTTTTGGATGAGATTCCGGAGGTGGTTCGCCACAGCGATGAACAGATCATCCCCGAAGTTGCTGAAATCGCCGCGTACTTGTCCGAATGCGCTGTACGGGATTCAATTGGCCCATTCCTTTCCACTTTGCCCGCTGTGGCTAGACGATTGAATAGCGCCAACCTACTTCGCAGTTGGCTCAAGATGATCCGTAAAATGGTTGACGAGGCAAAGGAAGGCACGAAGCCATTGCTCGAAAGGGCACCTTACGTATTTTCCCAGCTTAGCTGCGAGGGTGTGAACAATTGGGTGGATTACGGCATCCGTGTGTATAAGGATCATCCTCACCGTTTACCTGATTATTTTGGCCTGCAAAGCGCCGACGCCAAGGCCATGTTGGTGAGGGAAAGAAGTGGCACCTTGTTCATGGATAATGAACGCCAGTTGCGGATGTTTGAACGCGCCTTCTGGAATCAGGAAAGTGATTTCCGGCCGTATTCCGAAGCTTTCGATACCGCCTTAAAACCGGTGCCGCACATCTCGTCTCTCGGGCTGCATATTCCTGATGTTTATGAAAACCTCCCAACGGTTTCCGGGATAGATCGCTACCGTGCGATGATTGCGCATATGATGGCGCACAAGGCCTGGTCGCAACCGCAACTCGCGGATAATTATAGTGCTTTCCAACATATGTGCATAGAAACCTTCGAGGACGCACGCGTAGAACATCTTGCAATGCAGAAATTCCCGGGATTACGCAATCTGTGGCTTCAGATGCATCCCAAACCACGCCCGGGCGGCTGCCCTGACGGGTGGTCTTGTATTCGTCACAAGTTGTCGATGCTGTCTTACGCGCTGCTCAACCCGTCGCACAATTACGCCGACGAAAGCCTTCTGGAATACGTCGAGAAATTTCACGCAGTGATGGCCGAAGACCCCTACGATAGCAAACGTTCGGTGGAGTTGGGCATACACTGGTTAAAAGACAATTACGTGCACGATTTCCGCAAACAGCAGGTGTGGTTCGAGGACACAGTTGTTAGCTACCGCGACGACAATCGCTATTTCTGGATGTTCCTTGAAGAAACGGACGAGCCCCTCGATTTCCATTCTGATCACGGGGCGCAGCAAAGGCAGGAGGACGAGCAGGACGACGGCTTGTTGCCACCTCAGCACTACCCCGAATGGGATACGAATGTTCAGAATTACCGTCCTGACTGGGCTACAGTTTACGAGGCAATCCAACCGCCGGGTGATCCGGGCGAGATTGATAAGCTTCTGGACAAGCACCGGATGTTGTCGCGGCAGTTAAAACAAATCGTCGACCTGCTTAAGCCGCAGCAACGTAAGCGGATACGGTATCAGGAAGAGGGCGACGAGCTTGACCTTGATACGGCCATCCGCGCCGCTATTGATCACCGCATCGGCTCCACGCCCGACACGCGTATTCATCAGAGTCATGTAAAGGACGGGCGCGATATTTCCGTGTTGCTGCTGTTGGACCTTTCGAAATCGATCAATGATGTACCGCAAGGCGCTGAACATACCATCCTGCAACTGTCACAAGAGGCAGTGTCCTTGATGGCCGAGGCGGTTGAAGGTCTGGGCGATCCTTTTGCTATTGCCGGTTTCTCGTCCAATACACGGCATGAGGTCCGCTATTCCCATTTCAAAGGATTCAGTGAGGAGTGGGGGCCAGACCCGAAAGCGCGATTGGCGGCGATGACGGCAGGAGATTCTACCCGAATGGGGGCAGCACTGCGCCACGCTGGCCGATATATGGAAAACCGCAAAGAGGAGAAGCGACTGCTGCTGGTGCTAACGGACGGAGAGCCGTATGATATTGATGTGAAAGACCCGAAGTATCTGCAGGATGACACTCACGTTGCGGTAAACGAGCTAGAGAGCAAGGGGATCACAACCTATTGCATTACCCTCGACCCCAATGCGGATGACTATGTTTCCGAAATTTTCGGACGAAATAATTATACGGTCATTGATCGTGTAGAAAGCCTGCCTGAAAAACTTCCACGGTTGTTCATGTCGCTAACGAAGTAGGTTAGGGGACCTTCGCTACAAGCGCCGCGTCGATTTCTTCCGGTTTTGGGGGATTGCATCCGGCGGCTTCACAGTTAAGCGCCGCGGCACAACTTGCCCTTTGCAGTAGAAGTTCGACATCAATATCCGTCATCGTCGCAATCGCATCGCCGGATAGCCGGCCCGATTGGGATAGTCCGGCAATCAAGGTCGACATGAAGGTGTCGCCCGCGCCCACCGTATCAACCAGCCCGTCAACCGTGGCTGCTTTGATTGAAATTGTTCGTCCCTCGAATAGTGCAAAAGCACCGTCAGCGCCGCGCGTTACCACTACAAGTTTTGCGCTGGATTTCTGCCGAAGCCTTTTTGCGGCCTCGAACAATGTTTCGTCAGGGTAAATCCATTCGAGGTCCTCATCGCTAAGCTTAAGCAAATCCGTATGCATCAAAAGCCGCTCCAACCGGGTTAGAAAGGTTGCACGATCTTTGATGAAGGCCGCGCGAATATTCGGGTCGAGCGACGTGAACAAACCATCCAACTTCATACGCACATAAAAATCTGCCCAGACGTCGGCGTCAGCGCCGTCGGTGATTGCTAGCGACCCAAGTTGGAAGGCAGTCGCGCCTGCCTCTGGAATTTGGCGCTGCAAAGCATCCATGGTTACCATGCGCTCCGCTGTGTTTTCGCGGTAGAACTGATAGCTGGGCGTCCCGTTGTTCACCGACACAACCGCGAGCGAGGTCGGTTCAACGCGGCGGGGCGCAAGAAGTGAAACGCCTTGTGCTAAAAGGTTGTTGGCCAAAAGATCACCTAAGGTATCGTTTGAAATCGGCGTCATGTACCCGACGGAAATGCCTTGTCGCGCCAAGGCCTTGGCCGTGTTGAATGGCGAGCCTCCGACGTTGGCCTGATAAACCGGGGCACCGTTATCGCCTTTGATCTGAATGAAATCTATAAGGTTTTCACCGCCGACTAGTATCATATTCCTGTCTCCAACAGAATTTGAGAACGGTCGGGCCAAACCGTTTGATGTCGTTTTTTACCATGCGCGTAAACGTGGTGAAAGCCTATTTAGCTAGGCACCGCCGGAATGTTGTTTCCGCAACAGATTTTTTTGAACTTTACCCATCGTATTGCGGGGCAGCTCGGTTAGAAAGATATAGGACTTCGGGTGTTTGAACTTAGCCAGCTTTGCGAGAGCAGCTTCTGATAACTCCGCTCGTCCGATATTTGCGTTCATCTCCAGAACAATCGCCGCCGTTACTGCCTCGCCAAAATCACTGTCAGGAATTCCAAACACTGCGGACTCAAGCACACCGTCAACGTCGTTCAGGACATCTTCGACTTCTTTGGGATAGATATTGTATCCACCAGATATGATCAGATCTTTCTCGCGACCGACGATATGCAGATACCCGTCGGAATCAACGCGGCCCAGATCGCCGGTTATGAAGTATCCATTACTCCGCAACTCTTCCGCAGTCTTTTCGGGCATATTCCAGTACCCCTTAAAAACGTTGGGGCCGCGAACTTCGATCATTCCAACGTTGCCGACCGGAAGTTCCGCTCCGCTTTCCGGATCTGTAATTTTAATCTCGGTACCTTGCAATGGAAACCCAACCGTACCCGCACGTCGTTCGCCTTCATAAGGGTTGGAGGTGTTCATATTGGTTTCCGTCATCCCATAACGTTCCAGAATGCGGTGGCCGGTTCTGGCCTCGAATGCTTCGTGGGTTTCGCTGAGTAACGGAGCACTGCCGGAAATGAACAGCCGCATGTTCGAAGTCAGTGATCTGTCAAAGCGCGGATCGCCAAGGAGGCGGGTGTAGAACGTTGGTACCCCCATCATCAACGTCGAACGGGGCAGGGCATCCAGAATTTTCTCGAGATCAAACGAAGATATCCAACGCATCCGCGCGCCGGCCAGCATAGCGGAATTGATCGCTACAAAAAGTCCGTGGGTATGAAAAATTGGCAATGCGTGGATCAATGTGTCATCCGCAGAGATAGCCCAAAGGCCCACTAACACACGCGCATTGGAGAGCAGGTTCGCCTGAGACAGCATTGCGCCTTTCGAGCGGCCGGTGGTGCCGGAGGTATATAGCAGCGCGGCTAGATCATCTGGGCCACGTTGAACGGGCGAAAACCGGGTTGGCTGGTTTTCAGCGCTGTCGATCAGGCTACCTGTGACATTCGGATTCAGGGTCAACGTCTTGCAATCAAACTGAGATGTGATTGTTCTCAGTTTGCCCGCTGTTTCATCAGCGCAAACGACTACTGAAGGTTTTGCGTCATTGATAAAATATTCCAACTCACTAATCGTATAGCCCGTGTTCAGTGGTAAATAGACCGCGCCGATCTGGATTGACGCCACATATAAAGCCAAGGTTTCGACGAGCTTCGCCGCCTGCACAACAATCCGGTCACCCGGTGCCATGCCCGCTTCGGCTAGCACATGCGCGAACTGCGAGGCGCGCTGGATAAACTCGTTGTAGCTGATTTCGCCACCATCGTCGGTTAGCAAAAAGCATTCAGAATTGTCGAGGTGGGGTTTGATGAGTGCGTCGTAGAGAGGGTTTGTCATCGGAGAATTTCTTGGATCGGAATTTTGGTTTACGTATTAGTCGGGGTTGGCAATTATACTACCGCTTAGATGACGCCAGTGAATACCCCGAATTTTTTACGAAGTTTCGTTGTGTGTAGAATTGCACAAGGCAAAGCGAGTCAAAAGATACCGCTTAGAACCAGTGCCGTGTCTTGTTCGCAAAATAGACCAGAGACAACATCACTGGTACTTCGACCAAAACGCCAACCACCGTTGCCAGCGCGGCACCAGAGTGAAGCCCGAACAACGAAATCGCGACCGCGACTGCCAGTTCGAAAAAGTTGGATGTCCCGATCATGCAGGCAGGCGCGGCGATGGAATGCGGCAACTTCATTACTTTTGCTGCGCTATAAGCAATTGCAAAGATACCGTAGGTTTGTATCAACAACGGAATCGCGATCAGCAAAATTGTTAAAGGGTTTTGCAAAATGGTTTCAGCCTGAAAGCCGAAAAGTAAAACAACGGTCGCAAGCAACCCTACGACCGACCAGGGTTTTAACTTGGCTAGCAGGTGTGACAGAGCAATTTCGGTATCCGCTCCGGTCAAGCGGCGACGTGTCCAGACACCGGCAATCAAGGGTAGCACTACATACAATCCCACCGACAGGATTAGAGTTTCCCACGGGATGATGATGTCGCTGACACCCAGGAGGAAGGCCGTGATAGGGGCGAATGCAAATATCATGATGACGTCATTCACAGCGACCTGAACTAGGGTGTAATTCGGATCACCCTTCGTCATTTGGCTCCAGACAAAAACCATGGCAGTGCAGGGGGCCACACCCAGTAAAATCATTCCCGCGATGTATTCACTCGCGATACCGGGCTCAAACAGGTCGACATAAATGACACGGAAAAACAACCAGGCAAGGAGCGCCATCGAGAACGGCTTGACTAGCCAGTTAACCACAAACGTCAGCAGCAACCCGCGCGGACGGCGACGGAGGTCTTTGATGGCCGAGAAATCAATTTGTACCATCATCGGGTAAATCATCACCCAGATAAGCACCGCGACGACGAGATTTACATTTGCGATCTCTGTTTTCGCCACCGCCGTAAAAATACTCGGGAACCAGTTTCCCAACAGCATGCCCAACAGGATGCACAGGCCAACCCAAATTGATAAGTATCGTTCAAAAATACTCATATTTTTGCTGAACCCTACCCAAGATTGTAATTATCGCTTTGAAAAGCAAAGCATATGTCGCCCCGAAAGTCTACTACACCGCAACGTTGTTACATTACTTGAGAAAATACACTCTTAACGACTTGACGCCCCCAATCACCTACCATAAATACGCCCTCGGTAAGGCGGGGTAGCTCAGGTGGTTAGAGCAGCGGAATCATAATCCGCGTGTCGGGGGTTCAAGTCCCTCTCCCGCTACCAAATTTCATTGAAAACATTAGATATTTTCAAAATCATCTTTGAAATTGTCGGTGCACAAAAAGTGCACGTGGACAAAGAAGAGCTATTTCTAGCTCTAAAAGTTGCACGAATTTTGCACGAATTTGTACGTGTAGTAGCACTAATTACGGCTCGATTCAGAACAAACCGCATATTTGTAGTATGAGCCTTTAGTGATGTTTCGTTTAAACGAATGTTTGTAGCCGATTAGCTTGTAGTAATTGTCCGCCAATTAGAATTTTCAAATGGCTGCCTTAGCGTGATTAAGTACGTTTTACATTTTGGATAACAAACGACAGATTTATGCGCTTAACTATCTGTTATTAAATAATATTCGAAATTAGCATGCCAGCATACTTGCAGAATACCAACCCACAATGCATTTACTATTCATCGCACCAGCATAGGGAGTTAGGACCGAAACACATCGCATCGACATAACCCAACTTGAAGGCAATTGTTTGCAAATTTACAAACGCAATGACCTTGCAAATGATTGGTGGACAGCACGTACGCGTAAAGTAAACGCAGACGGCTATTACACTAAATCTATGAACACGACCGATAAAGCCACTGCTGAAGTAAAAGCAACAAAATGGTACAATGACATTCAGATCAAAATTGATCAGGGCTACGTGCCTGTTTCAAAATCTGTTAACCAGATTTGTGAAGTGGTCCGGTAAATTTGGACAATGTGCTAAGATGTATCCAACACGAACGAATGGATACGAGAATGACGAAACGACGGAACTTTTCAGACAAG
>JGI24025J20009_10003148_pt1 | contig 11380 bp, 10 predicted proteins | sample Cruoilmetagenom3_FD_20009 | JGI IMG/M metagenome (IMG submission 20009) | reverse complement strand
ATCTTTTTATCAGGATTAGAAAAACTCAATCCTTCTTCACCGTAAGCTTGCCCTGTACCAATTGCCGGGACCTCTAAATGATTTTCCTTTAACAGACTAATAACATTTTCTAAATCCACATTTTTAGGATTTCTCACGGCTAATTCGGCNCCATCAAATCCCAAGTCTGCAACCTTTTTAATACTGTCTTTTAAATTTTCTTTAAAAGCCAGTGCAGAAAATTTAGTTGAAGAAGTNGAAACTACTATACTTTTTTTCATTNTTTTATACTCCCATTATAATTAAAATTAATAAAACCAAATAACCCGGGGCGGATGAATCCGCCCCCTACAAAACAAAATCGTAAATTCTAGAGAATAATCATCTCACCTATCATACTATACACTCTACGCTAACTTTTAAAATTTCAATGCTCTCTTTTCTATTTTTGAGGGCAGACACAAGGTCTGCCCCTACAACTATCTCCTAAATTCTGATTCCCTCTTTCCTAACTATACGCTACCCGCTATTTCTGTATCTGTCCGATATAAGGTAATTCAAAAACAGATTTCCAACCCTTACTCATGGGTTCCTTCAAGAATGGTTCCATCTCTTTTGGGTCTCGCAAGCTTATCTTTTCAACCGGAGGGATCTTACCTGCCGGATAAGTTTGCATAATTTCATCATGAACTAAAGTTAAATACCTTAGAATTGCTGCAATAGGACGTTTTGCTTTTTCGGCACTTGATCTAGTCGGACATCCTACAACCCCTTCCGGTACAGCAGATCTTTCAATTGCAGATTGACCTTCCCCCTGCTGCCATCCCTGAGGTCGATGGTAAGGATCAACCGATGTATCAAAATGACCGCCCGGTAACAATGAATCACCCTCTGTGTCCACAGCATATTTCATATCTATCATATCAGGGAATAGTAATTTAGCAACAGATGCCTCTGCTTCATCGGCATGAATAAAGTCAGTAGTGAGACTGTCTTCTCTGTCGATAGGAATAAAGAATTCTCTAATGGAACGATGCCAGTCGATTACCCGATAGATACCCGGTAATTGATAGCGTTTGCAGAATTCCTGGATGGCTGATTCCAGTATCCATAGTTGTCCGTGATTATTTACCCACATCTGTTTACGGAAACCGTCATTCCATAATCCGTACATAACATTGATCATGGTCTCTCTAACTACATCTTCGGGCATAATAATAGTACCAGCCATACCGCAATGATGGTAAGGATGTCCTCCGTAATTTAGAGGAGGAAGAGCTAAACTACAACCTACTCCATCTCTGTTCTTAATGTAACGGCGTACTCCTTCACATATCTGGGTTACCATAAAGGTATCCAGACCGGTATTGGCATAGTCACCGTGACATTCGGTACATCCTACCGGGACAAAGACAAAATCATTTTTACGTCGGTTTTCTATCACATGCATACGGGGAGTAGTCTGAATATAACTACCCGCCTTCCCTAATTCAGAAGGAGAAGGGACTTCGTATTCCTTTAGTATTCCTTCTATCTTGCTCATCGGAGCATCAAAAAGTTCCTTTTTTAATCTGCCTACCTGGCTATTCTCAAAGACTATCTGAGGATAATCGGTAGTCAGCCATTTTTTGTTATCAGTCATTTTATTTTCTCCTTTTCTTTAAAATAAATTATTAAAATAAACAGGTAATTTTACATTCCGTCCTATTGGTTCGTAACAGAACTATATTTTCCGGAACTTCCTCTAAACTAATTTTTTTCGTGATTAATGGAGTCATATCCATCCCTGAAGCCATTGAGCTTATAACTCTGGGGAATGTTCCATGACCGGAATGACCCTGAGATCCTACGATGGATGCTCTTCTTACCTGGAAGACTTCTCCGGTTACCGGAATCTTCTTGTCAGCTCGAGCTACTATAACTACCGTGCTGTTAATCATTTTTCCTTCCCAGATTGATTTCTCAATATCAGCCCATACTACATCGGGTAAACCGGTTGCTTCCAAATACAGTTTAGCTCCCAAACCGCCGGTTATATCCAATACTCTTTCTGCAAAATCTTCTTTAAGGGGATTAATAATGTGGTCAGCACCCATTAATTTACCTAAGTTTGCTCTTGATTCAGATGGTTCGGAAAGAATAACATTTGAAGCTCCTGCTTTTTTCATAATAGCTACTGCAGCAAGGCCAATGGGACCGCCACCTAAAATTACCGCATTGTCTCCGGGTCTTATTCCTCCGCCCCGTTCAATAACCGCATTGTAGGCAACTGAAGTAGGTTCAACTACACTTCCCGCTAAAAATAGATCGTCACCTTTATAAACTCTCTTTAATTCTTCCAGACTCCAGATATAGCGGGAATCTATTTTGACATATTCTGCAAAAGCACCATCGCAACTAAAACCAAGCTCTTGCAATTTCTCACAATGATTAGGATATCCATCTGCACAGGGACGGCAAGATGCACACCAGAACATTTCTTCAGCTGTAACCGCCTCTCCTTCATCGAATTTTTTCCCTGTTCTCTTATTAATAGCCTGTTCACCTGCTTCCACTACAATTCCTGAAAATTCATGACCCAGGGTCGCCGGAAAAGCGGTAAGTCCGGGATACCAGATATAACCATTATCATCCGGTTGAGCCATATGCACATCACTCCCGCATATTCCACATGCTTTAACTTTAATTAAAACTTCCGTTGGCCCAATTTTGGGGATATCTTTTTCTACTATTTTGAGCTCCGGATTTTTCCACACTTTGCTCCCAAGATAAGTAAGTTTTCCGTCAACATCTTTTGCTCCTAATTTGAAATCTGGTTTAGGCTGCCAGTCAGCATGTAAGGTTACTGTTTTCATTTTCCTTCTTTCTCCTTTTTTTATTTAATCATTTTATCTTTTTATCTTTTTAATTATTCATTCAACCCTTTACAGGATTCCCTAACAATTAATTCGGGTTTTAATATTACTTTTTTCTGGTTGAATTCTCCTCCCTTGATTATTCTTAATAATGTTTTTACTGCTAAAGCTCCCATTTCCAGCATCGGCTGACGAATAGTACTCAAAGCGGGATACACAAAAGAAGCTAGTTTAATATCATCAAAACCGATAATGCAAAAATCTCTAGGAATATGATAATTTTTCTGTTGTATAGCTTGCATTGCTCCCATCGCCACCAAATCATTAGCGGCAAATATAGCTGTTGGCAACTCAGACAGTTTAAGTAATTTTTTCATAGCTTTGTAGCCGCCCGCTATTCTAAAATCTCCTTCTTCAACTAATTCTTCTTTATATTCAATATGATTTTTTTCCAAGGCTATCTTATAACCTTCCAATCGATTTATTGCAGATCTTACTTTTAAAGGTCCAGTAATATGGGCAATTTTCCGGTGACCAAGCTTAATTAAATGTTCGGTCGCCATGGTCCCCCCGGCTATGTCATTCACAATGATGCAATTTTTATCCAATCCCTCAATATCACGGGAAACCAGGATATAAGGATATTTAATTTTTTCTAATCTAAAAATACTTTTATCTTTAATGTGAACAGAACCTAAAATTAAACCATCTACCCGTTTCTCTTTCAATATTTCCAGATAAGTTCTTTCTTTTTTTAATTTATCATCTGAATTACATAAAATAACGTTAAATCCATTTTCATTGGCTGTATCTTCCACGCCTCTGGCCAGATCCGCAAAAAAAGGATTGGTTATATCAGGAATTAACATTCCAATAGTATTAGTTCTTTTCGTCTTTAATCCCCTGGCAATAGCATTAGGCGTATAGCCTAATTTATTAATAACATAAATTACTTTATTTTTAGTTTTTTCACTAATTCGGGAATCATTATTGATGACTCTGGAAACCGTGGAAGGATGAACTCCCGCTAATTTTGCCACATCTTTAATCGTTGTATTCATAATGAACCTTCATTTTTTATTTTACTGATTAAAATTCACTCTTTTAAAACCCTTTTTAGTAAGAGACTCTTTGGCAGCATAACCCATAAGTACAGCCATTTTTCCGTCAAAGCCACCTACTAGAGGCTCTGTGTCTTCTTTAATACAACGGATAAATTCTTCCATTTCAGCCAAATAAGATTCTGTGTATCTTTCTATAAAGAAAAAGACCGGTTTATCATTTCTAACATCTTCGGCTCCGCTTACTGTTACTTCTGTAGGTTTTTTATTTCCTACTACTATGCAACCTTTTGACCCAAACACTTCTATCCTCTGGTCATAACCATAAACTGCCTGACGGCTATTATCTATAGCTCCCAAAGCTCCGCCTTCATATTTTAGAGATACTATAGCTGTATCAACATCCCCTGCCTTACCAATGGCAGGGTCTACCAAGCAATTTCCCATTGCCATTACTTCTGTCACTTCCTGATCTAAAAGATAGCGTGCCATATCAAAATCATGAATCATCATATCTAAAAAGATTCCACCCGATACTTTTACATAACTAATAGGAGGAGGTTGAGGGTCTCTACTGGAAATACGCACCAGATGAGGAGTTCCAATCTTTCCTTCCGCCACCATTTTTTTAGCTTTTCTAAAACTGGGATCAAAACGACGATTAAAGCCTACCTGGAGCTTTACCCCCGCTTTTTCTACAGCTGCAATAGCTTCATCAATTTTTTTCAAATCTAAAGCGATAGGTTTTTCACAAAAAATATGCTTTCCCGCTTTTGCTGATTCGGATATTATTTTAGCATGGGTATCAGTAGATGAACAGATTAAAACAGCATCAATATCCCTATTCTCTAATAAAATATGATAATCTTTTTCAGCAATTGGAATCGCAAGTTCTTTGGCAACTTTTTGGGCAGCTTTTTCAAATACATCTGCAACTCCCAACACATTTACCCCGGAGACCTGATATTTTAAATTTCGTGCATGCATACTTCCAATTCTTCCCACTCCGATAACACCAACATTAATATTTTCCATGACTTACATTTCCTTTCTGGTTATTTTTTATTTATAAATAGTTTTTTTCATTAATTATATTAAACTATATAGATTAAATATATATCTTCACGATTGATTTATTAAAAATTTATATGAACTCCTCATTAATCCAAGTATGTATCTATAATGTGCTTACTAAATTAGTATTTTTGTTCTTTTCCAGAATGACTTCTACATCTTTTACATTACCTCTAAATGGCCCTTCTTTTTCTAATTTAAGGGTAGTTAGAGCAGCTGCAAAACGCAAAGCCGAATATGGCTCCAAAGTTAAACGTTTTCCAATATAAGTGGAAATACAGGTATCTCCTCTTCCACTTCGTCCTTTTAAAGATTTTGGGGTAAAAGGAGCTTGATAAAATTCTCCATCTACATATAAAAGCACTCCTTCTTTGTGGGTAAGCATAATCTCTTTTGCTCCTAATTTTGCTAATATCTTTGCTGCCTTATGTAAATCTGAAGTACCAGTTAAAATAGTTGCTTCAGCAATATCAGCTTTTAAATATTTCAAATGAGGAATTATTTCTGCTTTCTCTTTCCAATCTTTTAAAATAAGATTATCTCCATCTCTTGTTCTCATAAAGCCTTGAACATCAATGCTAAGATCTGCTATCTTAGATAATTTCTTTAACATATTTACCGGTACTTCTTTTTGCATTAATGAGGCAATATGAATTACTTTAGCATTCAAATCAGTTGGAAAATCTGCTTCACAAAAAGGTGCGGCAGACCTCATAAAGTAACTCCTGCGGTTATCCGGATCATCAGTTGAATATACATTTCTTATACCTGTTGTTTCCTCTGATTCAGTTGGAAATACAGTAATTCCTACATCTTTAAATATACTTAACAGGGGAAAATCTTTTTTAGCAAGTTTTGTAACAATTGCTACCTTTGTACCGATTGCATTAAGTGCGAATGCTCCATGATAAACTGCACTTCCGGTAACTTCTTTTTCTACACCGTTTACCACATCATTATCTATGGCAAAATGCCCTAATAAAACAATATCAAAATTTTTTAAATCCATTTATTGCGCTACCTCTTTATTTTATCTATCCTTTTTCGATAATTATCTTTTTTAATTAATAGTCTTTATTGTCCTGCAGGTGAATGGGAAAATATTTTTTAGCAAGTTTCCCGATTTCTTCTGCTTTTTTCCTGGTTAAGTGCAAATTATTTAATATCGTATCTGTAGCTTCTTTCTCAGTTAAAGTTGAATCGATATAAGCTTCATCAACCCCCTGTACTAATTCTATTAATCCCGGACACATACCGGTATCCCCACTGATTGCAATGGTTTTATCAGGATGAATAAACTGATAACCAACCGCTACATCCGGATGTAAAATACGATTCACTCCTACCGCTGCCCAATGCCGCATTTGNTATATTTTTACTTTTAGCTCTCTTAAATTAATCTCATCTCCANTTTTTACCTCATGTATTTTAATTTGAAAAGAACAATCATTNTAACTCCTNTNAAAAGCTTGAATTACCTCCCATGTTTCTTTACAATTTTTTGGATAATAAATATCTATTAAANCCTTTCTCTCAATGACTCTGAAGTGTCCTANTAAAGCATACAATCCGCTCATGTGGTCATAATGCCCATGAGTTATAAATATTCCATCTATTTTCTGAAAATCAATCTTTAATGAAACTAAATCTCTTAAGGTACCATCCCCGACATCAACAAGGTAATAATCTTTCTCTAATGTAAGCAATATTTGTGAGGCAATACCGGCTCTAGAATAAAGAATATTTGCTTTCATATTTCTCCCTTAAATTAAAATTATTTTTTCGAAGTCACAATAATATCTTCAGGAGGTAGAAAAAAAGTAACTTCTTCTCCCATTTTAAAATCATATTTCGCTTCAACATTAGTTCTAATTTCCCATTTTCCCGTTTTAATCTTATAATCAATAGTATTTCCTAAATAGGAAAGCTGAATAATTTTTCCTTTAAATATATTTATTTTGTTTCTTTTTTCATTATTTCCATTTTGAATAAATTTAATCGCATTCATTCTCATAGCTACCGAAACCCGTTGCCCAATAGATAAATTTCTATTAAAGCCGTGGACAATAAATCCATCATCAGTCTTTACTGCAACTTTTTTCTTCTCTTCAAAAAACGAATCTACATTTCCATCAATAAAGCTGGTAACGGCAATAAAACCTGCAACAAAATTGTTTTTCGGATTAGAATATATTTCTTTTGGTGAACCGGATTGAATTATTTCACCTTGGTTAAGAATGACAATTTTATCAGAAATTACCAAAGCCTCTGACTGGTCATGAGTTACATAAACTGCAGTAATTCCCAGTTTTTTTTGTAATTCAGTAAATTCAAATCGCATTTCTTCTCTTAATTGAGCATCTAAATTGCTTAAAGGTTCATCAAGCAACATAATTTCCGGTTCAAATACCAATGCACGGGCCATTGCAATACGTTGTTGCTGTCCGCCACTCATTTGCCGGGGATATCTATTCTCGTAACCTTCCAATCGCACCATGCTCAAAACTCTTTTTATTTTTTTGGTTATTTCATCTTTGGGTATTTTTTTAATTTGCAAACCAAATGCCAAATTGGCATAAACAGTCATATGTGGCCAAAGTGCATAATTTTGAAAAACCATTCCGATTCCTCTCTTCTCAGGAGGAATATGAGTAATTCTCCTGTCATCCAAAGAAATCTCCCCCGCGTCAGGATTCTCAAATCCAGCAATACAACGGAGCGTGGTTGTTTTACCACATCCACTCGGGCCTAAAAGGCTTAGCACTTTTCCTTCGGCCGCTTCAAAACTAACCCCTTGAACAGCTTTTACATTTCCAAAATTTTTATTTAAATTGTTTACTTTAAGAATTGCCATGAAACAAATTACCTCCAAGTAATATCTGGTTATTTTTAAACTTTAATTTATCCTCCTATTCCCCCTAAATGTTCAGCTTTGAGGAATTTTTGAATTATTATCATAAAAAGGATTGAAGGAATCAATAATAATATCGCAATTACCGATGCAAATTGAATATTTGAGCCACTTGCTGAATAAAGAGTCATAGGAAGAGTTGTTACAAAGGGAATCCCTATAAAGAATGTCCCGGTAAATTCATCCATTGAAGTAAGGAATACAAATACTGCACTGGCTATAAGCCCGGGAGTTGATATAGGTAAAGTTACTTTTAAAAATGCTTTCAATCTTGAAGCACCTACACTTCGAGCTGCCTCTTCTAACTCCGGAGGAATCGAACTAAAGGTACTTGCAGTAATCCAAACTGCAAAAACCAAACCTACAACCAGGTGAACTAAAATTACTCCAAATACAGTCCCGGTTATTCCTATTTTGTTAAACATCAACATTAAATTAATAAATACCGGCTGTTGAGGAAATGCCCGTGGCAATAAAAATAGTATTAAAATCATACCTTTTAAAAGAGCAGGGATCTTAAGTTTTGCCAACGAATAACCTGCCGGAATAGCAATTACCATGGTTATTATAACTACAATAATGGCAATGCCCAAGCTTAATAGAAAAGCCGGAATTACATTTACCGCCCCCAGGGTTAAACTTTTAGTAATACCCAAAGCTTGAAGCCAATAATCTAATCCTATTTCTTGCGGAAGTGTATTAGGCCAATACCATCTTAAGGCTACTGACCAAATTCCCATACTAAACAATGGGGCAAACAGGAAAAACATAAACAATGTAAATATAATTATTTCAATAGTTTTTCTAAAACCACCCTTACGCATTAACAACCTCCTCAATCATATATACCTTTTTTCATCATACTTTTTACATAGTAAATTGCTAACAAACTGACTAATATATATGAAAAAACTCCCAATGCATTTGCTACACCATAATCCCCAAAATAATTTACGCGATGAGCAATATCTACAGTTATAGTAACCGGGGTCTTTCCTCCGATAAGCATGTAAGGAAAACTAAAACATCCAACCAGGGAACAAAAAACTAAAGTTACCGCAATAAGAATAGTAGGTTTATTCATAGGAATAAGAACCTTGGTAATAATCTGAGGTAACTTTGCTCCTACGCTTTTTGCAGCTTCTATATAAGAATTATCAATCATCTGGAATCCACCTAAAATTATCAGTATCATAAATGGTGCTTGTTTCCATACAAAACCGAAAGTCAAACCAACCCAATTAAAAAGCTGTAAAGGGTTTTCAATATTAATAAGACCTAATTTCGCTAAAAAGAGATTTAGTATTCCATGGGGAGCTAAAAAACTTCTCATCATCTGAGCAATTACTACAAAAGGAAGAAAAATAGGTAACCTGTACAGAATTCCAATACTGTTCGCCAACCAGCCTTTTGTTAATCTTAAATATACTGCAACAAGAATACTTAAAACTGTAGCAATAAAAGTACTAAATGCAGTTACTCCCATAGTAAATAAAATATCATAGCGATATAAATGAAGTGTTTTTTCATAATTTGCTAAACTTAAAGCCCCTTCTTTACTAATAAAACTTTTCCAAAATGAGGAAAGAAAAGGGTATAGATATAGTAACAATATTACCATCACTGCAGGAAATACTAATATATAAGGAAGAATATTAGCATAGGAGTGGGGCCTTTCAGCCCCACTACCTATTTTACTCTTTCCAACAGCCAATTTATTTTTTAAATTGTTTGCCATTTAATTTCTCCTAAATTGGTTGTATCTCAATCTTATTCGACAGCTTCTAATATTGCGTCAAAATAGTCTCCCAAGGGGAATGCCCGACCAAATTCAGCTAACATTGCCGGGGTTACATCTTTATATATTACATCGAAAGTTTCTTTGGGAACAAAATCTTTAACATAACTTCCGTCAATCCCCGGATACCAGTTAAATCTTTTCACAATTTCCTCAGCTTGTACAGCTGGTGAAGTAACAAATTCAACAAAATTTTTCGCTTCTTCGGGGTTAGGAGAATTCTTAGGAATTACGAAATACATCGGTTGCCCCGGCATACCTGGTTCAGGAAGAAGAATACGGGTTGCAGGATCTAATTTGCCTTCCGCCATCCAGCTTAAGAACATATCCACCCAGACTGGTCCCATCCAGATTTCACCTCTGTTTAGTGCATCAAGAGTAGCTACATTTCCACCGGTTAAAGTAACATTTTTATTAAATTCTTTTAACTCTTTAATTGGTTCTTCCCAAGTGGCAATTTCGGCTTCATCGAAAGGCCCGGTAACTGCATATTTTTCATATTTACCTGTCTTCCAATAAATCCAGCCACATGTAAATGCAACACCTGACATTCCTCCTTTTATTCCATTATAGCCAAATTTCCCCGGATTTTCTTCAGCCCATTTAACTATTTCTTCGTAATTTTTTGGTGGATCTTTAACATATTTTGGATTAAAAGCAATAACTGCCTGACTATGGAACATGGGCATACAATAACCTTCTACATCAACACCGAGAGTTTTTTTAGCAAATGGAGAAGTAATATATTGCCATGTATCTATGTCTTTAGCATAGTTAAGTAGTAGATTTTCTTCCATTGCCCATTTCAAGAAAATTTGATGTATCATTACTACATCTACATCACCTTCTTCTTTATCCTTGTCTGCCTTAATCTTCTCAAAAATTAGTCGGGATCCGGCATTCCCCGGGCCAGTATGAACCGTCATTACACTAACATCGGGATACTTTTCGTTAAATTGAGGTCCTATTACATGTTGGCCTAGAGCAAGCATATTTACATCTCCGGCAGTCATATANACCANCTTTGTATTTTTAGCAAAAGCACCTAAAGTAAAAACTCCTATTAGCATAATGGATACCATTAAAAAAATTACCCAAAATTTTGTATACTTTTTAAACATAATTATTTTTCTCCTTTAGTTTTTTACTTAAAAACAACACCTTAAAAGTTTACCTTTTATAAAGTTTTTTTAAAACTTTTAATTAACTCTTACCTATTTGTTTTCATCACCTCCTCCCCTAAATTTTGTCTGCAAGTAGTAGGGTATTTCAAGTTGTAATATTAGATAAAATTAATTGACTGAATCCATCGATGCAGTTCTTCATAAGTAAAACTTTTTTCTTTAACAAAGAATTCAAANCCTACAACTCCNGAGTAAATTTTAGAAAGCTCTTTTAGNANAAACTTATAATCAAGTTCCCCAATCCAGGGTTCGCATCTATAAGGTACATTTGCCACATGAACATACCCGATATATTCATGATATTTTTTTAAAGTTTCAGTTATATTCCCATCCATAATCTGCATATGATAGATATCGTATAATATAGTAAGGTATTTGGAGTTGATAGATTGAATTAATTTAAGCGTTTTCTGAAAATGATTTAAATAATAATTTTTATGGTCTTTAAAAGTGTTTAAGGGTTCAATAACCAGATAGATATCTTCTTTTTTTGCTAAACTAACAAGTGCTTTAAGATT
>JGI24025J20009_10003146_pt1 | contig 11382 bp, 9 predicted proteins | sample Cruoilmetagenom3_FD_20009 | JGI IMG/M metagenome (IMG submission 20009) | reverse complement strand
AAGCCCGCCTGATTGAGAAAATTGCTGAGCTGGTTAAAGATAAGAAGATCGAAGGTATTTCCGAGCTTCGTGATGAGTCTGATAAAGACGGCATGCGCATCGTTATCGAACTTAAGCGCGGTGAAGTCTCTGATGTTGTGCTGAATAACCTCTATACGCAGACACAGCTTGAGTCCGTTTTCGGTATTAACATGGTTGCGCTGGTTGATCAGCAGCCCAGAATTCTTAATTTGAAACAGATCCTGGAAGCCTTTATTTCGCATCGTCGCGAAGTGGTGACACGTCGAACTGTCTTTGAATTAAGAAAAGCCCGAGAAAGAGGCCATGTATTAGAAGGTTTAGCCATAGCGCTGAATAATATTGACCCGGTTATTGCTTTAATTAAGGCCTCCACTAATGCCGCAGAAGCCAGGGAGAAACTGGTTTCCCAAGGCTGGTCGCCAGGTGCCGTGGCAGATATGTTGGAGCGTGCAGGCAGTGGCGATATGTCCCGCCCTGAAAATCTTGAAGTTATATATGGTTTGCGAGACGGGCTCTATTATCTTTCTCCCGCCCAAGCCAAAGCTATTCTTGATTTACAGCTGCATCGATTGACTGGTCTCGAGCAGGAAAAGCTGGTTGCCGAATACGAAGAAATTCTCGAAGAAATTAAACGCTTGATTGCAATCCTGGCTGACCCAGTATTGCTGATGAAGGTTATACGCGAGGAACTGGAAGCCATCCGCGATCAATATGGTGATGAGCGCCGTACTGAAATCATTACCTCCCGTCGTGATTTAACCCATGAAGACCTCATTACAGAGGAGCATATGGTAGCGACGGTTTCTCATGGCGGTTACGCAAAAATTCAGCCGCTGGATACGTATCAGGCGCAAAAACGTGGTGGCCGCGGTAAGTCAGCGACAGCGATGAAAGATGAGGACTATATTGAACACCTTATTGTTGCAAGTACCCACGATACGATGCTCTGTTTTACCAGTCGCGGCAAAGTTTATTGGTTGAAGGTTTATCAGCTACCTCAGGCTGGGCGCGGTTCTCGAGGCAAACCTCTGGTGAATATCCTGCCATTGGAAGCTGACGAAAGAGTCACCTCGATTTTGCCGCTACGGGAATATGCCGAAGGGCAATTTGTATTTATGGCGACCAGTAAGGGCACTGTTAAAAAAGTCGCTCTGGAAGCATTTTCTCGTCCTAGACCAAGTGGCCTGATCGCAGTGGAGCTAGGCGAAGACGATAAACTAGTCGGTGTGGCGATTACCGATGGTACGCGGGATCTGTTGATGTTTAGCAGTGATGGTAAAGCCATGCGTTTCTCGGAAGAGCATGTTCGACCCATGGGGCGAACGGCCCGTGGTGTGCGTGGTATACGCTTATCCGATGACGCGAAGGTGATCTCTCTTATCGTGGTCGAGGAAAACGGCCAAGTACTTACTGCCAGTGTGAATGGCTACGGTAAGCGCACCCCAATGGATGAATTTCCACGTAAAGGTCGTGGCGGTCGCGGTGTGATTGCCATGCAAATGTCCGAGCGAAATGGTGAGTTAGTGGGGGCCGTGCAGGTTTTTGACGGAGATGAATTCATGCTAATTAGCGATCAGGGCACCTTGGTGCGTACTCGTGTGGATGAAGTGTCTCTGCAAAGTAGGAATACGCAAGGCGTAACCCTCATTAAAGTGGTCGAAGGCGAGCACCTGGTGGGTGTGGAGCGCATTGATGAACCCGAGGGCAGTGAGTCTGAAGGCGAGCTTGAGGCATCTTCCTCCGAGGGTGAGCAATCTGACGATTCCGAAGCAGGAAACCCTGATTCCGATGAGCAAAGTGAAAAAAACGAGGGTGACGAGGTATAAGCTCTCGTCACTTGATTGAGTATAAATAGGTTATTTGAACATGGCGCGATCGTATAATTTTTGTGCAGGGCCTGCGGCCCTTCCTCAAGCCGTTTTGGAGCGTGCACAGGCAGAGCTGCTTGACTGGCAGTCAAAAGGCATGGGCTCGATTATGGAAATGAGCCACCGTAGCAAGGAATTTGTAGCGGTGGCGGAAAAAGCCGAAGCAGATTTACGCACCTTGATGGCTATTCCTGAAAATTACAAAATTCTTTTTCTCCAGGGCGGGGCAAGTTCCCAGTTTTCAGCGGTACCTTTAAATCTGCTGGGCGAAAACAAAGGGGCGGATTATTTTAATACCGGTGCGTGGTCGAAAAAAGCCATAGTTGAAGCCAAGCGTTATACCTCGGTGAACATTGTAGCCAGTAGCGAGGTGGAGAACTTTACATGCGTTCCCCAGAAAAGCAGTTGGCAGTTAAGCCCTAATGCTGCCTACGTGCATTACACGCCGAATGAAACCATTGGGGGTGTGGAGTTTAGTGAAATTCCCGATGTGGGAAATGTGCCCCTCGTGGCCGATATGTCCTCAGCGATTTTATCCAAACCCGTGGATGTTAGTCGTTTTGGAGTGATATATGCCGGAGCACAAAAAAATATCGGTCCGGCTGGTCTCACAGTTGTAATCGTCAGAGAAGACTTGCTTGGGAAATCCTTGCCGGTTTGCCCAGCTATGTTGGATTACAAAACCGCAGCAGATAACGACTCCATGTACAATACGCCACCCACCTTTGCGTGGTATCTCGCAGGCTTGGTATTCGAATGGCTTTTAGATCTGGGAGGGCTTAATGAAATGGCTTCTATCAATGAGCGTAAAGCCAAAAGCCTTTACAGCGCGATCGATAACAGTGCTTTTTTTAGCAATCCCGTGGCCATAGAAAATCGTTCATTGATGAATGTGCCATTTATTCTGGCGAATAGTGGCCTGGACAATACCTTTTTGCAGGAAGCTGAGAAAGCTGGGCTGTTTAACCTGAAAGGGCATCGCTCTGTCGGAGGTATGCGCGCAAGTATTTATAATGCCGTACCGGAAGAGGCTGTGGATGCGTTAATCAGCTTTATGTCTGATTTTGAGAGACGTTACGGCTAACTGATGGGCGAAAAATGCCCAGATTACTACTTTAAATGAATTAAAGGTGCCTGCAGTAGGGTCTTGTCGATCTATAAGCTGGGTGCGAAGGTTGGAATCATGACGGATAAAGTAAGCGCGGGCTTACTGAAGCTGCGAACCGAAATTGACGATATTGACAATAAACTACAACTACTTCTGAATCGTCGAGCAAGCTGTGCTCTGGAAGTTGCAAAGGTTAAGTCTGGTGAAGCAGTAAACGGTGCCCCGATTTTATTTTATCGCCCTGAGCGTGAGGCACAGGTTTTGCGTAATGTGATGCAGCGTAACCAAGGGCCACTTGGCGATGAGACCGTTGCCCGCTTATTCAGGGAGATCATGTCAGCCTGCCTGGCGCTTGAGGAGCCGATGAAAATTGGTTTTTTGGGGCCAGAAGGAACCTTCACCCAAGAGGCGGCACTCAAACATTTTGGCCATAGTGTCGTGAGTGTGCCTTTTTCTTCTATTGATGAAGTCTTTCGCGAAGTCGAAGCGGGTGCTGTAAATTACGGCGTCGTTCCCGTTGAAAACTCCACAGAAGGTGTTGTAAACCATACATTAGACAGTTTTTTTGATTCGACACTCAGTGTATGTGGTGAGGTTGAGCTGCGCATACACCACCACTTGCTTATTCCAGAAGGGCGAAGCAGGCAAAGCATTAAAAAAATCTATTCCCATCAACAGTCTTTAGCGCAGTGCCGCAAGTGGCTGGATGGGAACTGGCCGAATGTAGAGCGAGTAGCCGTGAGTAGTAATGCTGAGGCGGCCCGTTTAGCGGCCAGCAAAGAGGGCGTCGCGGCGATCGCTGGTGATATGGCTGCTGAACTGTACTGTTTGGGTAAAGAATCCTCCAATATCGAAGATAACCCTAGCAATACCACGCGCTTTTTGATTATTGGGGCAGATAGTGTGCCCGCATCCGGTTGCGATAAAACCTCTATTTTAGTTTCGACTCGGAATCAACCAGGTGCGCTATATCGCGTGCTGGAGCCTTTTCATCGCTTCGGTGTTAGCCTGAGTCGAATCGAAACTCGTCCAGCGAAAGTGGGTACATGGAGTTACGTATTTTTTATTGATTTTGAGGGGCATGTTGAAGACGAAGCCCTCCAGGATCTGCTTGGCGCATTATCGGAAGAGGTGAGCGATTTGCGTATTCTGGGCTCTTACCCCCGAGCGGTACTTTAGCACCGTGTTTTGTGAAATAAAAAATAAGGGTAAGCCCTATGAGTTGTGATTACTTTTCATTAGCTCACTCCGGTGTTCAATCCTTGCGCCCGTATCAACCGGGCAAGCCGATTGAGGAGCTGGAACGGGAGCTTGGTATTTCCGGCATTATCAAGCTTGCGAGTAATGAAAACCCCAGCGGCCCCGCCGAATCCGTTTGCTCTGCTTTATCCGATGTGATGCCTGATTTGAGTCGTTACCCCGACGGGAATGGCTTTATGCTGAAAAGCGCGTTACGAGATAAATTAAAGATTAAGGCAGAGCAGATCACCCTAGGCAATGGCTCTAACGATATTTTAGATTTATTGGCGCGCACTTTTGCTGATCCAGGCAAGGAGGTTATTTTTTCCGAATATGCCTTTGCTGTGTATCCGATTGTGACTTTGGCAGTCAATGCAACTCCGGTAGTCATTCCTGCTCAACGCTGGGGTCATGATCTTGATGCTATGGTTAACGCCATTAGTGATAAAACAGCATTAATTTTCCTGGCTAACCCTAATAATCCAACTGGCACCTATTTCGATAAGCCCATATTTGAAACGTTTATGAATAAGGTGCCAGATCATGTGGTTGTGGTGCTCGACGAGGCTTATTTTGAGTACGTGGAAGAAGCAGATTATCCTAATGGTCTCGCTTACCTTGATCGTTATCCCAACCTTGTTGTAACGCGCACCTTTTCTAAAGCCTACGGTTTGGCGGGTTTGCGAGTGGGTTATGGTGTCTCAAACCCAGATATTGCCGATTTACTTAATCGTGTTCGCCAACCTTTTAATGTCAGTCTGCCTGCTATCGTGGCGGCCACGGCCGCTCTGAATGATGCGGCTTATTTGCAACGATCTGTTGAAATGAATAGACGGGGCCTTGCTCAGCTGGAGAGGGGGCTCTCCGGCTTAGGTTTGGGTTACATCCCGTCTGTTGGAAACTTTATTACGGTGGATTTTGAAAAGGATGCCACAGAGCTTGATAAACGCTTGTTGAAAAAAGGCGTTATTGTTCGCCCCGTTGCTAATTATAGGATGCCTAGCTGTTTGCGGGTGAGTGTTGGTTTAGCAGAAGAGAACGAACGATTTCTGTCTGCTCTGAAGGAGAGCCTTTAAGTGTCAGCGGTTGCACAGGGCCGCCCTCTGTCAAAAGTAGTTATTATTGGTCTGGGGCTGATCGGTAGTTCTTTCGCGCGGGGTCTAAAGAAATGGCAGCTCTGTGAGCAGATCGTGGGGTGTGCGAGGTCTTCTTCAACCTTAGAGCAAGGTTTGGCTTTGGGTGTGGTTGACGCGGTTGAGACAGATTTGGGGCGAGCCGTTCAGGGCGCAGACTTGGTTTTTCTTTCCATGCCCATTGGTGCGACCGAAAAGATTCTTTCATCCATTGCTCCTCATTTGGGTAAGAACACGATTGTTACCGATGCAGGTAGCGTAAAAGGTTGTGTCGTTGAGGCGGCCAAGCGTGTCTTCGGTACGGTTCCGGAAAACTTTATTCCTGGGCATCCAATTGCGGGGTCTGAGCAAAGTGGTGTTGCAGCCGGAAAAGTGGACTTATTTCTTCACCATAAGGTTATTCTTACACCTGTCAGTGGGCACTGCCCCAAAGCTGTATCGAAAGTCAGTGAGCTATGGGAGGCAATGGGCGCAGAGGTAATCTTAATGCATCACGATGCCCACGATAAGGTTCTGGCAGCAACAAGTCACTTGCCACACTTGCTGGCCTACTCCTTGGTGGATACGCTGGCAAAAGATGACGAAAACCTTGAATATTTCGTTACGCCGCAGGAGGCTTTCGAGATTTCACCCGTATTGCTGCCAGTGACCCGGTTATGTGGCACGATATATTTTTGGCAAACCGTGCGGCTACGCTTGAGGTGCTTGACCAGTTTACGGAGGGTCTGGCTCATATCCGGGCTGCAGTAGATACTGCTAATAGTCAGGATATGCTGGGAGTTTTTACCCGTGCGCAAGTGGCGAGAGAGCACTTTTCAACCATTTTAAGTCAACGAGCCTATTTAGAGTCTATGTCTGAGTCCATAAAAGAAAAGCAAGCAACGTTTATTTTACAGCCTGGCGAGCAGGTGTCGGGAACCTTGCGTGTGCCTGGTGATAAGTCCATCTCTCATCGCTCCATTATTCTCGGCTCCATTGCAGAAGGAGAAACAGATGTAGAGGGTTTTCTGGAGGGTGAAGATGCTCTGGCAACGTTGCAGGCATTTCGTGATTTAGGCGTGGTTATTGAAGGCCCTCACAACGGTAGAGTTAAAGTCTACGGGGTGGGCCTGAAAGGGCTTAAAGTGCCTCCTGGTGATTTATATTTAGGGAATTCCGGGACATCTATGCGCTTGCTCGCGGGTTTGCTATCGGCGCAGGATTTTTCCGTTACTTTAACGGGAGATAAATCACTTTCAAAGCGTCCTATGGGGCGAGTGGCTGATCCGCTTCGAGAAATGGGGGCGCATATAACTACAGAGCAGGATGGCTCCCCGCCACTGGCGATTAAAGGAAACCCATGCCTATTCGGAATCACCTACAAAATGCCTGTTGCCAGTGCCCAAGTGAAGTCGTGTTTATTATTAGCTGGCTTATATTCCGATAGTACAACGGTCGTAGAGCCTGCGCCCACTAGGGATCATACTGAGCGCATGCTGCGTGGTTTTGGTGTCTCGGTAGATCAGAAGGGCGATACGGTGACATTGCAGGGTGGCCAGACCTTAAAATCCTGCTCTATTGATATTCCTGCCGACATATCATCAGCGGCATTTTTTATGGTGGCGGCGAGTATTGCTAAAGATTCCGAGATTCTTCTTGAGCACGTAGGGATCAATCCCACTCGCACCGGAATTATTGATATTTTGCGCTTAATGGGAGCCGATATCAGCGTGCAAAATGAGCAACAGGTTGGTGGCGAACCCGTTGCAGACCTAGTGGTTCGAAGTGCTGACCTTAAAGGTATCGATATTCCAGAGCGCTTGGTTCCTTTGGCCATTGATGAGTTTCCCGTTTTATTTATAGCTGCTGCTTGTGCGCAGGGGGTTACGCGCTTAACTGGAGCAGAAGAGTTGCGGGTGAAGGAAAGTGATCGTATACAGGTGATGGCAGATGGTTTGCTAGCATTAGGGGTCGATGCGGAAGCAACCCCCGACGGAATTATAATTCAAGGAAAAGGCAGTGATCAGGCTGGAGTATTCTCTGGTGGTTGCGTTGAGAGCCATGGTGATCATCGCATCGCCATGGCTTTTTCAGTTGCTTCGCTTCGGAGTCGTGGCGAAATCCAGGTGGCTAACTGTGCAAATGTAGCCACTTCGTTTCCATCATTTGTCAGTCAAGCCCAAAAAGTTGGCTTAAAGATTGTGGCTAAAGACGCATAATATTGTCCCTGCCGTAGTTATAAGGAGTTCGTATGGCGAAAAAAGAACCCAAGACCACTCCAGTGGTCACGATTGATGGCCCCGGCGGTGCAGGCAAAGGGACTATTTCCCAGCTGCTGGCTAAAGAGTTGGGGTTTCATCTGCTTGACAGTGGCGCGCTCTACCGAGTTCTGGCTTTGTCTGTTGATAACCATGGCATAGGCCTTGATGACGAAGAAGCCCTTGGTATTTTGGCGGAGCATATGGATGTTCAGTTTGGCGCCTCTGATCCAGAGTCTCCCGTAGAAATAGTGCTTGAGGGGGAGGTGGTGACTCAGGCGATTCGTCAAGAGTATGTTGGTCAGCTAGCCTCAAAGGTGGCCACAATACCATTAGTTCGAAGCGCACTTTTAACACGCCAGCGTTGTTTTAGAGAACCGCCTGGGCTTATAGCGGATGGTCGTGATATGGGCACGGTGGTTTTTACCGACGCAACCTTAAAAGTGTTTTTAACCGCTAGTCCAGAAGAGCGTGCGCAACGCCGGTATCAACAGTTGAAAAATAGCGGGAATGATGTTAGCCTCCCGCGCCTTGAGGCGGCTATTCGTGCTCGGGATGAGCAAGATACAAACCGTATCATTGCACCCTTGAAGCCTGCAGACGATGCGCTGATATTGGACAGTACTGATTTGAGTATTGATCAAGTGTTTCAGCAGATTTTGCATGCGACGAAACAGCGCCTCTAGACAGTGCTTGGAAGTTCATCTAATTCCAGCTACTACTTAATCTTTTTTCGATGCGCCTTGCTTGTAGATAACCAGCAAAAAGCAAGGTTTGTCATTATTAAACCAACCCGTACTTGCTGGTGAGTATGGTTTGCTAGGGTATTGCAGAATACCCGCAAAAGAACAGGAACGAAAATGAGCGAGAGTTTTGCCGAACTATTTGAAGAAAGTATAAAGGAGCTTGACGTCACCCATGGTGCCGTTGTGAAAGGCCTTGTGGTTGCCATTGATGATAACTGGGTAACNGTCCATGCAGGCCTTAAGTCAGAGGGTGTTATTCCTCGTGAAGAATTTTTTAATGAAAAACGTGAACTGGAAGTCGCTGTTGGCGATGAAGTTGATGTTTGCATTGAGACGCTTGACGATGGTTTTGGTGAAACCCGCCTTTCTCGTGAAAAAGCGAAGCGTGCAGAAGCATGGCGTCGTTTGCAAAAAGCACATGATGACGAAGAAATTGTTACAGGTATTATTAACGGCAAGGTTAAGGGTGGCTTTACAGTAGAAGTCGATACTATTCGTGCCTTCCTTCCCGGCTCTCTCGTTGATGTTCGCCCAGTTCGCGATACTCTGCACCTTGAAGGAAAAGAGCTTGAATTTCGTGTTATCAAGTTAGATGAGAAGCGTAACAACGTAGTTGTTTCTCGACGCTCTGTGCTTGAGACGGAAAACAGTGCCGAGCGTGATGCGCTGTTGGAAAGTCTGCAAGAAGGTATGGAAGTAAAAGGTATCGTTAAGAACTTGACTGATTACGGTGCTTTCGTTGACCTTGGTGGTGTAGATGGTCTGCTTCACATTACTGATATGGCTTGGAAGCGTATCAAGCACCCAAGTGAAATTGTTGCTATTGGCGACGAAATCAACGTGAAAGTACTTAAGTTTGATCGTGAGCGTAATCGCGTATCGCTTGGCTTGAAGCAACTTGGTGAAGATCCATGGGAAGCACTAACTAAGCGTTTTCCAGAAGGCCAGGTAGTTAAAGCAAAAATCACCAACTTGACTGACTACGGCTGTTTTGCTGAGCTTGAAGAAGGTGTTGAAGGCTTGGTTCACGTTTCAGAAATGGATTGGACTAATAAGAATATCCACCCTTCGAAAATAGTCGATATTGGTCAAGAAGTGGATGTTATGGTTCTGGATATTGACGTTGAGCGTCGTCGTATCTCCTTGGGAATCAAACAATGCGTACCGAATCCTTGGGAAGAGTTCTCTTCCAAGTTCAACAAAGGTGACAAAATCAGCGGTAAAATCAAATCAATCACTGATTTTGGTGTTTTCATCGGCCTTGATGGCGGCATAGATGGGCTTGTGCATCTTTCTGATATTTCCTGGGATGAAACAGGTGAAGAAGCTGTACGTAAGTACAAGAAGGGTGACGAGCTTGAAACGGTTATCCTTGCTGTTGATCCTGAGAGAGAGCGTATTTCACTGGGCGTTAAGCAGCTAATAGCTGATCCATTCCTTAACTATGTATCTGTTAATGAGAAAGGTACTATTGTTAAAGGTGTTGTTAAGGAAGTCGACGCAAAAGCTGCTATTATTGAGCTTGTGGGTGGTGAAGATAACGTTGAAGGCACCCTGAAAGCTTCTGAAATCAGTCGAGACCGCGTAGAAGATGCGACCACTTGCTTAAAAGTAGGCGAAGAAGTGGAAGCTAAAATTACTGGTGTAGACCGCAAGAATCGCGTGATCAACTTGTCTATTAAGGCGAAAGATAATGATGACGAGAAAGCTGCAGTAGCAGAGCATAATGATCAAGACGAATCTGCTCCTAAAACTGTGGGTGACTTGATCAAAGCCCAGATGGATAAGTAAGCGTAATTGTTAGGAGGTTTAACCCTTGACTTGAGTTGACGGTTAAACCTCTAGCCAAACTTATTACCCTTGGAGCCAGCGGAATGGCAATAACAAAGTCAGACTTAATCGAGCGCTTAGCTGCAAAGCAGCCTCAATTCACCTCTAAAGATGTTGAATTGGTGGTGAAGACACTGTTAGATGATATGTCTGAAAGGCTAGCGACTGGTGGGCGTATCGAGATTAGAGGCTTTGGCAGTTTTTCACTGCATTATCGCGAGTCCCGCGTTGGGCGTAATCCGAAAACGGGTGAACAGGTAGACTTATCTGGTAAGTACGTTCCTCACTTTAAGCCTGGAAAAGAGCTGCGAGAGCGGGTTGATTCCGCAAAATAAGCACCTTATCGTATAATCCTTTATCCCCGAGAACTGCCGCAGTTATTCGATGACGCTGTTTTCTTTCTGCTGCTGGAAAGTTCCTCCTGCCTAGATAAATTTTTCCTTGCTCGGAGACTTTAACGTCTTCTTTTATTTTGAAAATGCTCGTTATTCGGAGTACATAAATGAAAGCACTCTCTTTGCTTACCGTTACTATTGCTTTGATTTTTTCAGTGGGTTTGGCCCTAGTTTTGGCTATCTCTAATCCAGAGCAGGTAACGCTGCTGATCGGCTTTTCCGAGATTAAAACGACCCCAGGTCAATTGTTTGTTTATGCTTTCGCCCTTGGGGCAGTCATCGGTTTAATGGCTATGTTGGTCTCTATTATTTCTAGCCAAGTTAAAGTGGGTTTTCTGCAATATCGTTTAGAAAAACTTCAATCCGAACTGGATAGTATTAAGGCCAATGGCCTAAGGGAAAACATTTAATTCGCCTGGAAAATCTTCGCTATATCCATTGTTTAAGGAATTTATGTCTGCATCAGATCCCAAAATAATTGTTGCTTTAGATTCTCCTGGCTCTAAGCAAGCGCTTAAGCTTGCGGATCAACTAGACCCCCAGGCATGTCGTTTAAAAGTTGGTAAGGAGCTCTTTACCGCTGCTGGGCCCACTGTAGTGCGAGAGTTGCAGGGTCTCGGTTTTGAAATCTTTCTTGATCTTAAATTTCATGATATTCCCAATACGACGGCAAAAGCCTGTGCCATGGCTGCAGAACTGGGTGTCTGGATGGTAAACGTGCACGCTTCAGGTGGCAGAGCGATGATGGAGCGCTGCGTTAAGGAGCTTAGTGGCTTCGGTGCTGATCGCCCGCGTTTAGTAGGTG
>JGI24025J20009_10001985_pt2 | contig 11382 bp, 9 predicted proteins | sample Cruoilmetagenom3_FD_20009 | JGI IMG/M metagenome (IMG submission 20009) | reverse complement strand
AGAGGGCAGGATTTACACCAGTTTCCTCACAAAAGGTGAAACCCCCTCTCATATCGGGGTCTACTGTTGCCTATGAATGCAGGGTTACGGACAGTATAGAGACGGGTGATCATACATTGTATGTGGGAGAGGTCATGGCGGTTCATGGAACACCGGGCAGAAAAAGTCATCTCTATATTGCGGGGCGGGAGATTATGGTTCTCCCCACGAGTATGGATGTTGACGCGGTGATCATTGGTCCCACCACCATATCTGCAACTGCTGTTGATGGTGGTGTGGGTGTGGAGCGGATGGAGCTCTATATTGATGGTGAACTACGGCGTACCTCCTATGGGGACCAAGTGGAGTTTGTGTGGAACCAGCGGACGTTCTTGAAGCATACCCTTGAAGTGGTGACGGTTGACTTCTTTGGCCATCGGTCTAGTGAGATCCTGGAGTTGTGGGTCTTCAATCTCTAAAACAACACGGTCAGGACAACGAGATAACAGGGGATATTACATTCCCCCTTTTCCCTCTCTTTCCTCTTATTTTTTATTATTTTTTATTTTAAAGAAGTACCTTGATCCATAGATTTTGTTTAAAAATACACTTAAAGAACCCACCGGTATTTAATCAGGTATTTACTGGTAAAAAACTGACTGTCAACAGAAGAGAAAGGAAAAGAGAGAGTGATAAAGACGGGTTATAAAGCACCCCAGGTTTGAGCCTGAAGCTACACATCAAAAATCGTTAGAATACAGTCAACAAAATCTTTTCATTCCTTCACTACTATCTCACTTTTTTTAAATAACTTTTAAGTGAACGATTTGATGAATACCACCTATTCTCTATTTTTATTGCATCTAACTCACCTTGCCGTGCTCGAAGGCTAAGGTATTCTTGCGAATAAGGGGCGTACTTCGCCATTTCTTTCAGGGGTATTAGCCTTTCTTCATCAATAAAACTAGAAAGGTAATACATTAACGCCTCGTTAACTGCTTGTGCAATAAATGTTGCGAACGGAGAAATATCGCCTTTGTCAGCCTTCTGTAAAGTTAAATAGTATTTTCCTCGGTCTTCTTGTTTCAAGATTATTGGAGGATAACCATTCTGCATAAGAAAAAGATTTGTTAAAAGGCGAGCAACTCTTCCATTACCATCCGCAAATGGGTGGATTAAGACAAATTCGTGGTGAATAAACGCAGCTTTTTTTATTGGCTCCAAATCAAACTTTGTTATATTTTTAATATATCCATCAATAAGGCTAACAATTTTTACATAAGAAGGGGAGGTGGCAGCAGATCCAGCTATTCGTACGTTTGTTGTTCGATATTTTCCTGCATCTTCAAGCAATCCTTCTGTAACAATCTTATGAAGTTGTTGGATAACTTTCTGTGATATGGGTTTTTCATCCTTTACCAGATGTATCATTAAGTCAAAAGCGTCAGCATCGTTTCTTGCCTCAATGTGATCTTTCAAAGGCTTTCCACCTATCGTCATACCCCAGTTCCAGAACAAGTTTTGTTTCTTGTAATGTTAATGTATTCCCCTCTATTGCATCTGAATGATAGGTATGTCTAATCCGTATGTCTTCAAGTATGCATTTAACGACATCTTCTTTTAAAGGTCTTAGACTATCCAGCCGTCTCTTTTTTCCGTCGATTTTTTTAAGCAATCTATCATCAATGTTCATATCGGTATTTTTATATTTCATGATATACCGATATACATCTAATTGTATATATCGGTATCGGTTAAATTTAAAATATACCGATATCTTCCATTGTTATGATTATACTGCTCGCTCAAGGCAATAATTTCAATTTCCTAACTTTCTTTTTACTGTCTTCATAAATAATGGGCTTGTGGACACCAGGATTTGACAGTATAATTAAAATTCCTCCTGGACAAAAGAAAAATAGAAAAAAATGGGTACGACGGAGTGGCTAGGTGTAGACTTTAATCTCTGTTACTTTAATCTCTGTTCTGTATTATAGTAATCTCTGTTCTGTATTATAGTATATATCGTATCTATTCCAAACGTGTAAATTTCCTGTTCATTATTGGATTACGTTTTTCTATTTTTTGTCACGCGGGTAATGTTTACGGATATTCTTTATACGCTCATCAAGCTCTCTTTGAAGAACACCCGAGATATCCCTCCGCGTGAACGCATCAGCCTTCACCCCTATGGCAATCTTGGCAGCAAATGACCGCGCAATCTTCCCCCGTTGCCAAAAAGGGGCCTTATTCACCAGTTCATGCTGGAAGAGGACACCATGTTTCGGGGGAGCTGTCCCCTCTTTAAGGTGACGGAAAAGGGCATTTTCAGCCCCTAGCAATTGGATGGTTCCCGCAGGCATCATGGCAAGTCTTTCCAAACCCCCCGCCAACGCGATCAATCGAGCACCCAGTGTGGCTCCCACCAGCTGACATAGATTTGGTGCCACACGGGGCATCCACTCCTGGATATAGCCCTCAATGATATCCCGTGACCGATAAGTCTCTGCAAGGATACCGGCCACGGATTTGATGGCCTGGGGTGAATCAATCCCTAAATTACGTGTTTCCTCATCACTCGTGGCACCAATGAGACGGGCAAGTTTTCGCCCATCCATATCCAGCCCCCTGGGATCAAAGGAACCATACCATTCCCGTAATCGTTCCATGAGGAGATTGGAGACATGAAGAAGTTCATCCATGGCGGCCACCGCCTGACCGATTTGTTTTTCTGTTTTCCCCAGTTCCCCGGCCACCTGTTTCTCGGCCACCAGGACAGATGCCTCCTGCAATAATGCGGTGGTATAGTCATGGTCCCCCGGGGTGACCGGGGGTGAGGGCACCACGGGGCGATACCTGCCCAGGGCTTTTAGCCGTTCCTCATCCACACAGGGTTTTTTATCCCCCGCTATCTCCTTTTCCTCATCCAGGATACCCTGTCCTTGTATGAGGAGTAATCGCTGGGCGATCTGGTGGGGATCCTTGGGGAACAGTTTGGATGTGACCATGCCCTCCGTGGTGAAGAGAAAGGTTCCAAACCATTTTGTCTTTAAATATAATTCCATACCAACAGATTAATAGGTCAAGAGCATTTAAAATTGATGGCAACCCTTCACACACATCTGTATTCCTTGAGTCTTGCCAACCCCTTGATCCTTGCCTCGGGTATCCTTGACATGACCCGATCCAGTATCCAAGGGATGAAGACTGCGGGGGCAATTGTCACCAAGTCCATTGGGCTGCATGAAAGAGGGGGGCATCCCAACCCCACACTAGTTGAGCTTGATCATGGTCTCCTAAACGCCATGGGTCTTCCCAACCCTGGGATTGATGCCTACCTAGAGGAAATCCAGGGATTGAAGGACACCCAGGTCCTCATCGGGAGCATCTTTGGGAAAAACAGCCAGGAGTTCTCCACCCTGGCAGACAAGATGCAGGATTATGTCTCCGCCCTGGAACTCAATATGAGCTGTCCCCACGTCCAGGATTATGGGGCCAGTGTCACCCATGCCATAACCGAGATTACCCAACAGGTCACCAGCACGGTTGACATCCCGGTCTTTGTGAAACTGGGCATGGAAAACATTATTTCCCATGCCCAGGCTGCCCTCAAGGGAAACGCGGATGGTATCGTGGCCATCAACACCCTCCCCGCCATGATCATTGACATCGAGACCCATTTACCCATCCTGGGTAACAGAGTCGGGGGGTACTCTGGCCCTGCCATAAAACCCATTGGTGTGCGATGTGTCTACGAGCTCGCCCAGCAGGTTGACATCCCCCTCATTGGTGTAGGGGGCATCACCACCGCTGAGGATGTCATCCAATATCTCATGGCGGGGGCATCAGCTGTCCAGATTGGCACTGTCCTCTATACCAAGGGGGTAGACGTGTTCTCCACCATCTGCCAGAACTTGACGGTGTGGATGGACACTCATGGCTTTGATACCCCCCGTGATCTTGTGGGCCTCGCGGTTAAAAAATAAACCCCATGGTTTATCCCAAACCTGTTACCCCTTTTTTTTTTTTATCTTTATGCTAGGGGGAAAGAAAGCTTTTAGTAATCCTTCTTGATACATTTGTTCCATGAATATCCAGATTGAAAATGTATGCAGTATTCCCCTTGAGAAACAAAAGGTGGAGATTGTGGAAAGAAAAGGGATAGGCCATCCTGATTCCATTGCGGATGGATTAGCAGAATCCGTCTCACGGGCATTATGTAATGAATATATCAATAAATTTGGGTATATCCTCCACCATAACACGGATGAGGTCCAGATCGTGGGGGGGCAATCAGACCCCCAGTTTGGGGGTGGGGTTATTCTTCAACCCGTCTATATCCTCCTGGTGGGACGTGCCACCAGTGTCATGAATGGTAAACGTTTACCCATCCGGTCCATTGCCGTAAAGGCGGCACATGGCTATCTTAAAAATTTCCCCAATCTTAATCCTAAAACTGATGTCATGCTGGATTGCAAAATCCAACAGGGCTCCCAGGACCTCCGGGGGTTGTATGATTCAAAAAAAGAACTTGCCAATGACACCTCCATCGGGGTGGGCTATGCCCCCCTCACCGAAACCGAAAAAATCACCCTGGAGCTGGAAAAATACATCAACAGTGACCTCCGGAAAAAACATCCGGAGGCGGGTGAGGATGTGAAGGTCATGAGTTACCGCTCCCAGGACTTCATACATATCACGGTCGCCATGGCCATGGTGGATCGGCACATCCCCAACCCGGATCACTACATCAGCACCAAAGAGGAACTGGTGGACAAACTCACTGACTACGCCCATCATTTCACCAGCCGGGATATTTCACTCATGCTCAATACCGGTGACGATTATGACCATAATATCTTTTATCTCACGGTCACGGGCCTCTCCATGGAAAACGGGGATGATGGCTCCGTGGGCCGGGGCAATCGGGTCAATGGCCTCATCACCGCCAACCGTCCCGCCTCCATGGAGGCAGCCGCGGGTAAAAATCCCGTGACCCATGTCGGGAAACTGTACAATCTTGTCTCAAGCCTCATCGCCCAGGATATTGTCACCCGCTGTGATACCATAGAGGAGGTATATATCCGTATTCTCTCCCAGATTGGGAAACCCATCACGGAGCCACAAGTGGTCAGTGTGGCCCTGGTATCACCCACGGGGGCGGGGAAAGAGGAACAAAAAATCAAGGGGATCATCCAACAGCACCTGGCCAATATCGGGGATCTCAAAAAAGATATAATGGCGGGTAAACTGGGGATGTTTTAGAGCATCTGGTCAATTATCTTTTTCAGTTTTTGGGCTGCCTCATCCTCCATCCCATAGCGCACCCGGACAATGGGTTTATTTACCTGGACAAGACGCCGTAGATCAATAGGGGTGGCGCTGATCACCACGTCACAATCTACAGCATTAATGGTTTTTTCCATCTCCTGGATTTGTTTTTTGCTATATCCCATGGCAGGCAAAATAGTGGTTAAATGGGGATATTTCCGATAGATCTCCTTTATTGAACCCGTCGCGTAGGGCCGGGGATCAATCACGGTGAGATCCTGCTCCCGGGCGGCGAGCGCCCCTGCCCCATAGGCCATGCCGCCATGGGTCAAGGTGGGGCCATCCTCCACAACCAGCACCCGTTTCCCGGGGACATCATCCATCTGGAGGGGTGATTGGGCTTGGAGAACCCGGGCGGTAGGGTTTATTTGTTTGATGGTCTCTTGTAGTTTCTCAATGTTTTCTGGTGGGGCGGTTCCCACCTTGTTGATGATCACGATATCCGCCATCCGCAGGTTTACCTCCCCGGCGTAATAGGATATTTCATGTCCCACCCGATGGGGATCCACTAGGGTGATGAGGATATCGGGCTTGATAAAAGAAAAATCATTGTTTCCGCCATCCCAGATAATGATGTCTGCCTCCTGTTCTGCTTTTTTTAGGATCACACCGTAATCAACACCTGCATACACCACGCCTCCCATCTCAATATAGGGTTCATATTCCTCCCGTTCCTCAATGGTGCACTCCTGATCATTCAAGTCCTGTAGGGACGCAAAGCGTTGACAGATCTGTTTTGACAGGTCACCATAGGGCATGGGGTGACGTATTGCCACCACCTTCTGTGTCTTGGTTAACAGATGGAATAGTTTCCGGGATACCTGTGATTTGCCGCATCCTGTCCGGATGGCACAGACAGCAATCACGGGCTTGTGTGATGTCAGCATGGTCTGCCCTGGCCCTAGGAGACAGAAATTTGCTCCGGCGGCATTCACCAGGGCGGATTTCTGCATCACATAGGGATAGGGGACGTCACTATAGGCAAAGATAACCTCGTCAACATCATTGTCCTTGATCAATGTGGGTAACTGTTCCTCAGGATAGATGGGGATACCTTGGGGATAGAGGTGTCCTGCAAGCTCGGGGGGATAGCGCCTCCCCGCGATATCAGGGATCTGGGTGGCTGTAAAACAAATCACCCGATAATCCGTGTTATCCCGATAGACCATGTTGAAATTATGAAAATCACGTCCTGCCGCACCCATTATGATAACCCGTTTTGGTGTCATATCTTGCTCACTGGGTGGTAATGGATAATTGATTTTTATGCTTTGTTCTCACTCCACTCCTCTCTCTTTTTTTATTCTTTTTTTTTTGGATCTGGGTTATTGTTACCATTATGGTTACTACCTCCCATAATCCCCCCCCGGGTGTGTCTTGGTGCATATTATCCCTGGGTCACCTCTGGAAAAAAACACAACTTATATATAATTGTGACGGCTTTAATGGTACATATCCTGGGGAGGAAAACATGAAAACATCCCATGTCATCTTTGTGATTGGTACAGTTGCTCTTTTCCTTGGAGCCACATGGCATCCCACCCAGGGTGATGTATCCGAGGATACAAGCCTAGGAACCCTTACCTGTCACGTCATTCATCCTGATGGACAGGTGACCCTGTTTCAGAGAAGTCTTCCCCTTTTGGGTATCCTGTTTCTGATTTCCTTGTTTGAAAAACTCAGGGCACAACCAGAACAGATTCCTCGCCTGATGGGCCTGTTGGAATTACTTAATGTTATCCCGGGTGAGATGAATAGGGATTTCAATGTCCGTGTGTTCAGCTATGGACAGGGCGACATCTATGTTCCCACCTTTGATGAAACAAACCGGATGAATGGTTTTTTAGGTATGATGATCAAACCCATTATCTATAAGTATGGCCTCCGGGGTGTCACCTTGGTCTGGCAGAAAAAATTTCTTCCCCCCGCGAAATCATTCTGGGGGAAACTGGGGCGGCAGCAGGGCATTGTCATTGGCTTCCGGGGATTGAACATCCAACTCCATCATGACAGCATCACCGATACGCATCTCATGGTGGGAAAAACACTGGTCATTCTTCATCAAGATTTTCTCTTCTAGGGTCTATCTGTCCCCCTCCACCTTTTTTTTAGTGTTTTGTGTCTTGATAAACAAAAGAGATATATACTTCCAAATAAAAAATCTCCTCCCCCTCTATTTTTTTTTTGGGGTCTAGGAAAACAACAGTTCCCGAAATCCTTTTTCATCAAGAATGGGGACACCCAGTTTTTTTGCCTTCTCATATTTTGATCCCGGGTCCTCACCCACTACCACATAATCCACTTTTTTATTCACCGTGGATGCGGTTCTCCCCCCCTGTTTTTCCACCTCTCTTTGGGCCTCCCCTCGGGTATAGGTCTGCAGAGACCCCGTGAAGACAAAGGTCTTATCCACCAGTGCCCCCGGGTGATCATTGTCAACTCCCTTCCAGGTGGCTTGCACCCCCGCCTCTTTTAACCGGTTTATTTCCCTCTGGTTGTGTGCCTCATCAAAAAACGCCCGTACACTCTGGCTGATCTCCAGGCCAACACCCGGGATACCCCACAGATCCTCCTCCCCGGCAGCCATCAAATCCGGTAGACTGTGGAATCGGTGTGCCAACACCCGGGCGACATATTCACCCGCATGGGGAATACCCAAGGCATAAATAAAGTGGGGAAGCGATCGTTTCTTACTCTCCTCAATAGCATCTCGGAGGTTCTGTACCGATTTCTGGGCAAAACCCGGCAGTGCCATCATCCTATCCTGGGTGAGATGATAAATATCACTGATCCGGGTAAGCAGACTCCGTTCCACCAAGAGATCAACGGTTTTTCTTCCCAAGTTCTCAATATCCATGGCGTCCCGGGAACAAAAATGGGCAATACTCCGTTTCAACTGGGCGCTACAGGACAGGCCACCGGGACACCGATAATAGGCGCCATCCTGTATCACCCGGGATCCACACACCGGGCAGTGGGAGGGTAACACATAGCGCTTCTCGTGTCCCGTCCTTTTTTCTGGGAGTGTTTCCACAACCTCGGGGATGACATCACCCGCCCGGGCGATGCGTACCCTATCACCAATCCGGACATCCTTTTGGGTGATGAACTCTTGGTTATGCAGACTCGCTCGGGATACTGTCACCCCGGTGACATCCACGGGTTTTAGAAGGGCAATGGGGGTTAAAATCCCGGTTCTTCCCACCTGGGTGACAATGTCAAGGACCTGTGTTTGTTCCTGCCGGGGGGAAAACTTATAGGCCAGTGCCCACCGGGGGGACCGGGTTTTTACTCCCAGCTGGTTTTGGTATTCCACCCTGTCCACCTTGATGACGATGCCATCAATTTCATAGGGCAGGCTCTCCCGTTTTTTTTCCATGTCCTGGTGATACCGGAAACACTGGTCAATGGTGGGGCACTGTTGTATCAAATCATTGGTCTTTAATCCCCAGTGTTGCAAGGATGATACTTTCATCCATTGGGACTGTGCCGGGCTGTCTGTTCCCGCCTCCTCTATGATTTCATAAAAAAAGATATCCAGGGGTCGCTCCAGGGTTTCCCGGGGATTGAGACGTCGCAGTGATCCCGCAGCCGCATTCCGGGGATTCGCCAGGGGTTCATGGCCCCCTGCGACAAGTTTTTTATTTATTTTTTTGAAGGTATCAAGGGTCATGATCACTTCACCCCGCACCGCCAAACGCCGGGGATATGTCTCTTTTTTTCCCGGTAAACGCAGCGGTACTGCTTTAATGGTCTTGATGTTCTCGGTCACCTCTTCACCCGTTATTCCGTCACCCCGGGTTGAACCCCGCACCAAATAACCCTCTTCATATACCAGTTCCACAGACAAGCCATCCAGCTTGGGTTCACACACATAGGTTACATCCTCGCGTTGTAATTCCCGATGGATACGTTCATCAAACCGCCGAACCTCTGCCTCCTCGAGTGCGGTATCCAGACTCAGCATGGCTGCCACATGGCGCACCGGGTGAAATTTCTCCAGGGGTGCACCTCCCACTCGCTGGGTGGGTGAATCCGGTGTCACCAGGGAGGGATATGTGTGTTCCAATGCTTCCAATTCCCGCATCAGGGCATCATATCCCTGGTCAGATATCATGGGTTTATCCAGGACATAATAGCGATAATCATGGTACCGTATCTTTTCCCGTAACTCCTGTATTCTTTGCTCTATTTTTGGGTGAATTTTTTTTGTGGTCATGGGCATCCAAAAAAGTTTTTTACATCCGGAAGTGGCAGGGTGTTCAGAACATCCTTTTTTTCCAGCCATCCCCGCCGGGCGGTGGCTACCCCATACCGCATATGGGTGAGATGATCAAGATGGTGTGCATCGGTCCCCAGGGCCATCCGGGCGCCCTGGTCCTTGGCATAGCGGGCATTTTTGTCATTCAGGTCAAGCCGGTCTGGAAAGGCATTAATTTCCAAAAGGACCGTGTGATCCCGTGCACCTTGGACAATTTTTTCCATATCAACATCATAGGGATCCCGGCGTCCAATAAGTCTTCCTGTGGGATGTCCCAGGATGGTTACATATTCGTTTCCCAGGGCCTGAAGGATACGGTGCGTCATCTCCCGCTGGGACAGGGTGAAATGGGTGTGGATGGAGGCAATGACAAAATCCAGCTTTGCCAATACATGGTTGGGGTAATCTAGTGTTCCATCCCTTTTGATGTCACATTCGGTTCCCGAGAAGAGATGAAGGGTTTTCTCCTTATTTATTTTTTTTATCTCCCTGATCTGTTTGTCTAGTTTTTCCTCCGAGAGGCCATGGGCGATTTTTAGTGATGCTGAATGATCCGTTATCCCCATGTACTGGTACCCCAGCCTGGTGGCCATCTGGGCCATATCCTCAAGGGACGCCTGTCCATCACTATAGGTGGTATGAAGATGAAAATCCCCCTGGATCTCATCATACCCAACCAGTGTGGGAAGACTGTTTTTTTGGGCAGCCTCTATTTCCCCCCTGTTCTCCCGTAACTCGGGAGGGATATGGGCAAGACCCAGGGATCCATAGACCGTCTCCTCCCGTTCACCTGCCATGATCTTCCCGGTATCTAGGGAATGAACATTATACTCTGACACGGTCAATCCCTTTTTTTTTGCCAGTGTACGCAGATGAATATTGTGCTCCTTGGATCCCGTGAAATATTGAAGAGCGGCGCCAAAGCTTTCTGGCTTGACCACCCGCAGGTCAACCTGTGTTCCATCATCAAGACGGATACTGGTCTTTGTGTCACCCGTCACCACTGTTTCCTGGCACAGGGGATACTGTCTGAAATACTCCATAAGGGAGACCGGGGCAGTGGTTGCGGCCACCAAAATATCGATATCTCCAATGGTTTCCTTCATCCGCCGTAGTGACCCTGCCAAACTGATGTGTTCAATGTCCCTTCGTTTCTTCATATAGGACACAATCTTTTCCCCGGATTGCAGGGCATGATCCAGCAATGATCGTCCCTGTGTCCGTTCAATCATGGCAATGCCCGTGAGAATATTTTTTTCCGTGGTTTTTCCAAATCCCTCACGGTCTTGCAGTTGCCCTTTTTCAGCTGCCGTTTTCAGTTGCTCTATGGTTGCAATACCCTGGTTTTGATACAAGGCAAGAGCCTTTTTGGGGCCAATCTGTGGAATATGCATTAATTCAATCAGGCTCCCGGGTGTCTCCTGACGCAAACGATCCAGATAGGAGAGATGATCGGTCTCAATGATTTCACTAATTTTTTTGGCCAATGCATCACCAATACCGGGAAGTGACCGAAGTTTTTTATCCCGGTACAATGATTCAATGTCTTCCCCCAGTGTCTCCACGGTTTGTGCCGCCTGGCGATAGGCGCGATAGTGGAAGGGCAATTTGTCTTGTATTTCGAGAAGATCAGCGATTTCATAAAATATTTTGGCCACCTGTTGGTTTTTCATGTGTTCTCCAGGGATACTTTTTTTTTCTTTAATCCTTTTTTTTTTTATGGAGGAATACTTTTTGTTTCCCCATTCTCTCTATATTTCTCTCTATATTTTATTTCTTTTTTGATATGGCGTGAACATCTTTTTTTTNNT
>JGI24025J20009_10003145_pt1 | contig 11388 bp, 16 predicted proteins | sample Cruoilmetagenom3_FD_20009 | JGI IMG/M metagenome (IMG submission 20009) | reverse complement strand
GGTTGAAGCAACAGGGCGTGTTGGAGTTATAGCAGAGACCAGACCTACGAGGTCTCCGAGACCTCGTAGGTCTTGAGGAGGAAGTATTATGGCCCTACGACCAGGATACTACCTTTTGGAGAAAAGACGACTGGGAAAGGCCATTCCCCGCCCCAGGGCAACCATGAGTATCATCGCTTTCCTGCGGGCAGTACGGAGAGAAGAATCGCTGCCCGATCAGGTCTGTGTCCTGGGCCTGGAGCGATTGCTGCATCACGCTGAGAACAGTCACCGGGCAGCGGGGGTCATCCGGCAAGCGCTGTACAATCCCCAGGCCAAACCCTACCTGCGCCGCCAAAGCCCGGTGGTCATCCTGCCGCTGGAGTACCTGGAGTTGTCTACTCATTGGAAGGCGGGCATCCGGCGACGGGGGAGGCCCCAGGAAGTCTTCCACGTCGAGTGGGTTTTCCCACGCGCCGACATCGGAACGGTGGGGAAGGCGGACGTGTGTTACAGCATGCTGTGAGTGCTACGGAGAACAGAAAAGCAAATGAGAGCGCCCGCCGCCCCGGGTCTCGTCGGTGACCTCATGATAGCCGTTGACGGTCTCCCAGCCGAGCTCGGCGAAGAGGGCCAACGTAGCTTTCTCCAGGGCTTCCTCGGCGTCGGGGTGTGCGCCAGCCATGGCTCTATCCCTCACTGGCCCGCTAGGCCAACGCCTGGGCACGGCGGGCCAACAATTCGTCCCGTTCGGCGACGATGATCTGAGCAATCGTCTGGCCGTCGCGTTGGGGCTGGCATTGCCAGCCGCGCAGCAGCAAGACCGTTTTGATCAGAGCGTCCCCTTCGCTTTCGAAGTGATACTCCTTGAACATCTCATCCAGGCGCTCCAGGAACTCGTCCGCCAACTCCTCTTCACGGGGGCCACCCCCGACCATCACCTGCGCCGGGGTCAGCCCGGCAAAGAAGGGATGCGGCGTCGTGTTCCACCGCTGTTCCAATGCCCGCAAGGCTGCCTGCCGGACCTGCTCGTCGGGGAAGCTCTTCGCCTGCCATTCGGCCACCATCCTGGCCCACACCTCGTCCTGCTTCTCGCCCCAGGGCGGAGTGAACAGGTTGAGGATGCCACCGGAGCAGTTGTACGCCTGTGTGTATCGGTCTTTGGGCCAGGGCTGGAGCAGGCGGCGCATGATGCGCTTTGTCTTCTTGGGGATGATGGAAGGCAGCAAGTCCATCGCTTGATTTGCACTGCCGGTGGAGCAGGCCACTTCGGCCAGGCTGGGCTTATCGCCGGAGTGGGGATGGTTGAGGCTGAACTCCAGCTTCATCAGGAAGGAGCGCTCGCCGGAGTCTTGGGTGGGGAACCAGTAGGTTGTCAGTTGCAGAACAGGTCGCTCGTCTACCATGGCACCCACCTCCCCCTGCCCCGCAGGGCTCGCAGAGATTCCCTGGCCTGGGGATAGTCCGGCTTCAAGCGCAGGGCTGCCTTCACGTCAGCGATAGCCGTCTTCCGATCGCCGTCCAGCGCGTAGCGCACCAGGCTCCGGTTGTAGAGGACGCGCGCTCCTATGTCGTCTTCGTCGTCGGTCAGCTGGACGGCTGCCTCATCGAACCAGGGCAGTGCGCCAGTGAAGTCGCCCAGCAGGTAATGCATAAACCCCAACTCATAGCGCGGCCGGGCGTGGTTTGGCAACTGCTCCACTACGTGGAGGAGCATGGGGCGTGCCCGCCACCAATCGCCGCCGTGGCGGGCGATCTGCTCCGCTACCCACATCTCGACCAGAGGAGAGCGGGGGTAGCGGGCCATGGTCCGGTCGTAGTGGGTGATGATGGCGGTGTGGTCGTTGACCCGGAAGAACACCTCCAGACGCAACAGGTCGCGGGCCCAGGTCACGCCCAACCGTCCCTCGTAGGTGGCCATGAAGCGGGCCAGTTCGTTGCGATCCCGCTCGTTGGCCGTAAACCAGTCCAGGGCCACTTGCTGCCAGTTGTCGGCGGCGAACTTGATGTCGTTCTCGGCCAGCACCTTGTCGGCCTGGTCAATCACCCACTGATAGTCGAAAGCCGAGGATGTCGGCGATGGCCTTCGACGGGGCCGTGCCCCGCGTCGGCGCGGGCGTTTCTTGGATTTTCGACTCATGTAACACTCTCTGTTTCGCCGTCCAGTTCTGCCCCGCTGATCTCCAGCTCTGAGACGTCCAGTTCGCCGGAGATGAGGCGGGGAAGCAGCAGGGCGCGGGTGCGGCGAAGGACTTCGCTCTTCCTGTGTAGATTGTCCTTCTGCTCGAACAAATCTACAATAATGCTGTGGAACAATGCCAATAGCTCACTCGGCGGAAGCAAGACATCGGCCTTCTCAAAGTCCCCTCTGTTCACGGCCGGGTACGCTGCACCAGTGGCGTTATTCGTCAGATATTCGACAAACTCATCTGTGGTCAGAGCATGGTAGAGATAGGTGTAAGGTACTGTCCGGGCCGTGATCACAGCAAAACCCGTGGAGACAATCATACTTGGAACGGGGTCAAGAAGCAGACAGTACGACCTGCGGTTAGGGCGAACAGTGGACCAGATTATGTCCCCGTGTCCTACAACGCGCCGTGCGCGGCTTGGGGCATTCTCAAAAGCCATCAGCTCCATCTTCTCAATTCGACCAGTGGAAACCGAGCTTATGTTGACATAGTTGATTTCTTCTGGAGCTTCGTTCTTCCTGATACTGATGGCGTTTATCTCGGCTATGTCACCGAGTTTGACCACCTCCCACCCCTCCGGAATCGGCCCAAGCTGTGAATCCACCATCGCCACCTGCTCGTGGCCGGGGAAGCGGAAGTGCACGAACCACTCGCGGTAAATGGTCTGCGCCATGTCCTCTAGGATAGCGATGCGTCGGGTGTTGTTCTCGACGAGGTCGTCGTAGGCGGAGAGAATAGCGGCGATCTTGCACTGGGTGGAGAGAGGGGGGACGAAGATCTCGATGTCAGAGAACGCGGACTTGTTGATAATCGGCGTCGCAGCCCCACTGGCAAGTCCCTTGATGCGCTCGGTCTCATGGCGCAACAGATGATAGATGAACCTGTGGTCATAGTCACTGGAGTCAACAACGATACTGTTGATCTGCTGATTGGTGAAGCTGGGCTCCGTCGTTATGCAGATCTTTCCAACGGAAGCTATGCAAGTGTAGCAGACCGCATTGGCAGGAAGCAAGTGTCGCTGCTGGTACCGGCACCCTCCCTCAGACAGGAACCGCGTCGGCCGAGCCCGATGGCTCCCATCTGATATGTCCGTCGGAGTAATGAATGGGTACTTGTCACCATACAACTCGCGACGTTTTGTGGGCGGGGTTTTCCCTGTGACAACTCTTCCCAGATCACCAATTCTTGTCCTTCGCCATCCCGTGGACTCGGCCATCATGGCATCCCTTCCGTCAAGGACTGGACATTCGTCGCAATCTGCCGCTCGAGCTCATGCGCCTCGACGTTGAGCACTGGCACACGGGGCGTGTTCATGGTGGTGAGCGCAGCCTCGCGTTGACCTCGTCCAGATCAAAGGCCGCGGGGTCAAACTCGCCGCCGACCCATTCCAGGTATTCCTCGTGCTCGGGGTGGTCGGGGTCCTGGATGGCCTCCAAGAAGCCGTAGTAACCCCACACGCCGCCCACGTCCTCCGGTGGGCAGGCGCGCCGGCCCTTGATGCACACCGGGTAATGCTGGCCTGGCTCCGGCGGCACGATCTTTTCCACCAGCACCTGGTGCAGCCAACTATCGCCAAAGTCATACTCGTAGCGGAACTTGAAGCCCTCGCCGGGGACGATCTGGCGCAGCGTCACCTTCCGTTCGTCGTGCATGTCCAGGTAATCATCATAGTCTGGGTGAGGCTCGCCGAAGTAGGTTCCCTGAACGATGAACTGGTGGAGGTGGTAGTTCCACCAACCCATAGCCTCCTGGATGATGGGGTGCAGGTCCCCCAGGGTGATGTCGCTGCGCACCAGCAGTCGCCGCCAGATAGGGGGTTTGCTGTCTTCCAACGTCACTTTGACCTGGTAGATGTTTGCTTTCGGGGACATCGTTTGCCTCCTGTCGCGGCTTGGAGATGACCGCTTTGTGAGATAAGGGAGTTGGTCGGGCGGGACCAAGACCTGGATGGTGCGGGGCTTCCTCGGCACTCTGGTGATGAGTCCCCGCTCTTCCAGCTTGAGCACCATCTGGTGGACGGTAGGAGGGCTCACACCGAAGAAGCGCTGCATGTCCGCCTCCGCTGGAGGCTGGCCGTGCATCACAGTATAGTTGTAGATGAAAGTCAGATACTGCCCCTGTTTCTTCGTGTAGTCGTAATCAGGCATCCTTTTCTCCTCCAGCTATCGCAGGCTGTCCAGCAACTGCGCTACGTTCTCCGCTATGCGCTCTTCCAGCTCGTGCGCCTCAGGGTTGAGCACCTCCATCCCCTCGTGTAGCTCCTGGAGCCGCTCGGCGAAGTCGAAGTCTTCCTCCTCCCGCTCGGCCACGCCCACGTAGCGGCCGGGGTTCAGACTCCAGCCCTGGGCCTCGATCTCCTCCAGCGTGGCCACCTTGCAGAGCCCCGGCACGTCCTGGTAGACGCCGTCGGGAAAGTGCTCTGCCATCAGGTCAGCGCTGCCCTGGGTCGTCTCCGGCTCCCGGCCTCGGTAGAGCCGCACGATGTTGGCCAGGAACTCGATCTGCGCGGGGGTGAACTCGCGATGGGCACGATCTACCTGGGTGAAGGTGTGGCGTCCGTCCAAGAAGAGCACCCTGTCGTGGCGGTCCGTGCCCGATTTGCCCCGGTCCAGAAACCAGAGGGTGCAAGGGAGGGTCACGGTGTAGAAGAAGTTGGAAGCCACGGCAACCATCACGTCCACCGCACCGGACTGGATGAGCTTCTTGCGGATCTCCAACTCGGAGCCGCGGGCGTCGGCGGCGGAGTTGGCCATGACGAAGCCCGCCCGGCCCGTACCGTTCAGCGCGCTGTAGAAGATCTGGATCCACAGGTAGTTGGCGTTGTCGGCGCGGGGTGGCTTGAAGGGGAAGCGGGGATCGTCCTTGAGGCGGTCTTTGTCCACCCGGTTGACGTTGAAGGGCGGATTGGCCATCACGAAGTCGAACTTGCCCAGGCTGCGGTGGATGTCCTCGTAGTAGGTGTTGCCCTGGCGGATGTCGCCTTCCAGGCCGTGGACGGCCAGGTTCATGTTGCACAGCCGCACCGTCCCGGCGACCCGCTCCTGGCCGTAGATGCTGATCTCGGCGCTGGGGTTCTGTTGGTGTCGCTGCACGAAGCGGGCGGACTGCACAAACATACCGCCGGAACCGCAGGCCGGGTCCAGTATCCGGCCGTGGTAGGGCTCGATGATCTCCACGATCAGCTTCACGATGGAGGTAGGGGTGAAGAACTCGCCGCCCCGCTGCCCCTCGCCCATGGCGAACTTGCCCAGGAAGTACTCGTAGATCTTGCCGAAGACGTCGCCCTCCAGGTCCATCCGGATGGAGCTGAACATCCTGAGCAGTGAGACCAGGGTGGCATTGTCCATGCGGTTGTAGGTCTTGGGGAGGATGCCCCGAAGGTCGGGGTTGTCCGCCTCGATGGCCTTCATGGCATCGTTGATGGCCCGTCCGATGTTCTCCCCCTCGGGGAGCTGCACCAGGTGCTCGAAGCGGGCCGCTTCGGGGATGAAGAGGACGCCGCGAGCGTGGTAGTCGTCCCTGGTGATGGGGCGGTGGCGGCGGTCGGTGGCCGTCGTGGCCTGTTTCGCCTTGATCTCCCGCTCAGCGTGGGCGAACTTGTGGTCGGCGTAGCGCAGGAAGATCAGCCCCAGGACGGGGGCGGAGTACTCAGACGACCTGAGCCGCGAGTTGGCGCGCAGCTCATCGGCCGCGCCCCAGAGGCGCTTCTCGATCTCCGTGTTGTTGGTGGGCATGTACGCTCCTTGTGCCAGGTTCTCAATCTAGTCGTTCCAGCGCGTAGGCGATGAACGCGTCTCTCTCAGTATCGATCTGCAAGCCGGCGCGAAAGAACTTCCTGCTGGCGGTCAGCCAAAAGGGCCTGTCCGCAGTGAAGGGTGTCACGCCAGCGTTGTGGGCCACTCCGACGATCGCTTTGAACACGGTATAGTCGCTCTCATCCAGCTGGCGGGAGGATGACATGTGGACGGCCCTCGCAAAACGAAGTAGCGCTCCCGTTTGTCAGGGAGACGGCGTTGATGTACAATCTCTTCGCCATCTCCTGGGGTTATGAAGCGTTGGCACGAGGACTGCTGAGTCAGTACTCGGCAATCCTTTGTTCTTTTCCATTGCTGCGACTATTATAGCAGACTCTGTTCGGCTGGTCAAGGGCCGTTGCGGGGAAGGAGTCGGCCGTGGTCGCGGGAGGCGGGGAGACCCCGCCCCTGCAACGGTGCAACGCACTTCGGTTGTGGAATCAGACCATTCCGAAGCGCGATTCGGTCAAGCAAACGGTCGAGTATCGAGTGGATCAAGTGCGTTGCCCCTTGTAGCTGAGTAATCGCCTGCCGCCTTGGAACTCTTCAATGGGCGAAGGACAATGAAGAAATCCGTGTTCGTCCGTGTTCATCCGCGTCCGAGCACAAGTGTCCGGCGGTGAATAGGAGGATTCAGGGAATGGGCCGCAAGAAGCGTCGCCAGACGACCCCCGAATGGCAGTGGGAACAGGCCCTCATTGATGCCTACCACGATTGCCTCTGTCGCCAGGTACTGGAGCCCCTGTACGATAAGTTCCATCGCTGGAAGGCTGGTGAGCTCACTCACGATGACATGGATGGCGCCATCCACGAGGTCCACAAACAGAACCAGGAGACATACAAGTTCTTCACCCAAAAGCGGAGTATGGTGGTCTTCCTCATCCAACGGGACCGAGAGTGGTTCGAGTCTTGGGCGGCGGACCATCCCCCACCGCCGGGGATAGAGCTGGCTCCTCCGCCGGTGCGGGCCTTTAGGGAAGGGGAAGAGGACACACCCTGAAATGAGATGGAAATGAGATTGCCACAACCTCACCGCCGAAGGTCCTCCGGTGCAAAGGAGTTGAGATGATACGTGTCATCGTGGTCTCATCTGCCTATATCGCAGCGCAGATGTTGGCAGATGTGACCAGTCTCAAGATCGTGATGTTCTTCGGTTTGTCAATGGACGCCGGAACCTTCGTGTACCCCATCACGTTCACGTTGCGCGATTTGGTGCACAAGACAGTCGGAGCGAAGGGTGCACGCGTGCTGATTGTCACAGCAGCGGTGATCAATCTCGTGATGGCTGGTTTGTTCTGGTTGGTCTCACGATTGCCAGGAGATCCAGCGGTTGGGCCACAAGCCGAGTTTGCCACTGTACTGTCACCCGTTTGGCGAATCGTGATTGCCAGCATAGTCGCCGAGGTGATGGCGGAACTGATTGACACTGAGGTTTATCGGCTATGGGTTGAACGTGTCACACACCGCTATCAGTGGATGCGGGTGCTGACAAGCAATGCTGTGAGCGTGCCTCTTGATAGCGTCGTCTTTTCGTGGGGAGCGTTCGGTGGGGTGTTGCCTGTTGCAGTCGTGTGGAGCATCGTTCTATCCAACGTGCTGGTCAAGGGAGCAACCACCCTGCTCAGCTTGCCCTTGATCTATGCCGTGCCGGATGAATAGAGGACGAAGACGAAGTCGCCGTGGCAGAGAACTGAAGGGGACTAATGGGTGTCTCCCACCAGCCCCCTCTTGTTTGCACAAGCATCACCGCTGACGCCGCGGCGTGCCACTACTCTTCGCACCGCTGCCTGTAATGCACTTCCGGCACTTCGCGTAGTCGTGCGGCAGCGGCCTCGGCGGGGATGTCCCGTTGTGGTTCGGCCAGCATCTCGTAGCCGACCATGAACTTGCGGACCGTGGCCGAGCGCAGGAGCGGGGGGTAGTAGTGGGCATGGAGATGCCAGGCGGGGTGGTCCCGCCCGTCGGTCGGCTGCTGGTGGAAACCCATGGAGTAGGGGAACGAGACCTCGAACAGGTTGTCGTACTTCGTGGTCAGCCGCTGGATGATCTCCGCCAGCCCGTCCCGCTCTGCCTGGGTCAACTCCAGCAGCGAGCCCACGTGGCGGCGGCTCAGCAGCATCGTCTCGAAGGGCCATGTGGCCCAGAAGGGCACCAACGCCACGAAGTGCTCGTTCTGGCAGACGATACGCTCTCTTAGCCTTTCCTCCAGCGCCAGGACGTCGCACAGCAGGCAAGAATGCCGTTCCTGCCAGTAGGTGGTTTGCGACGCTAATTCCTTGGCCGGCTCGTTGGGGAGGGTCTCGTTGGCCCACACCTGGCCATGCGGGTGCGGGTTGCTGGCCCCCATCATGCTACCCTTGTTCTCGAAGACCTGCACGTGATTGATCTGCGGCCGCGCGCCCAGTTCCTCGAACTGCTCCGCCCACACGTCCACCACGATGCGGATGTCTGCCACCGTCATCTCCGGCAGCGTCAGGTCGTGGCGCGGCGAGAAGCAGATGACGCGGCAGATGCCCCGCTCGCTGCGGGCGACCAGCAGCCTGTCCTGAGCCCCTCGGCCCTGCTCGGGATGAACTCTGCCGAAGGGCCCCCGCTCGTCCACCTTACCCTCCGGCGTGTCCAGCAGCAGGGCAGAGAAGTCGTTGTCGAAGACGAAGGTCTTCGTGTAGTCAGGATTGCGCGCTCCGCCGGCCCGTGCGTTCCCCGGGCAGAGATAGCACTGGGGATCGTAGCGGGGCCGTTCCACGGGCGGTGGCTTCTCCACCTGCCCCAGCCAAGGGCGCTTGGTCCGATGCGGCGAGACCAGGATCCACTCCCGGGTCAAGGGGTTGTAGCGCCGGTGCGGATGGTCGGTCAGGTCAAACGTGTCAGTCATCTTGCTCACTCGGGGCGAATTGGAGGTCTGTTTTTATTGTGGTACAATGTACCTGTTGACGTTTCTGTCTCTTGCCTAGGAGCGTTGTAAGGAGTCGAATGATGAGTACACAAGCTACTGCCATCTATGAGGGCGGTGTTTTGCGCCTTCTGACACCTGTTGCCCTGCCAGAGCGAGCGCGGGTTCGGATTCAGATTCTTGACCATCAGGACACCGAGGACGATCTGCGTCAGGCCAAGGAGGTGTTGATCGCTTCGGGACTCGTCAGACGACTGAAGCCACCACCTGAGCTCAAGATCGTTTCCAGAGCTCGTAGGGCTGAACTGGCTCGTCTGTATGCAAATGGAGGTCCTCTATCTGAAGTCATCATTGCCGAGCGTGCTGCCCGATGATGCCTTACTATCTCGATACCAGCGCTCTCATCAAGCGCTACGTCGCCGAGCAGGGCAGTCAGTGGGTTGAGGCTGTGGTCTCTGAGCCGGACGACGCATTGCTGTTGACTTCCCGGGTGACGATGGTGGAGGTGTGGAGCGCCTTGGCCCGCCGGAAGCGCGAAGCTTCCATCTCGTCGCAGGATCATGCCGATGCCCTGGCAGCTTTTCATGAAGACTGCCTAGCCCGTTATCACTTCGTGGAATTCGAGATGCCTGTCGTTGAGCTCGCTGGGCAGTTGTTGGACCGCCACCCCTTGCGCGCCTACGATGCAGTACAACTCGCCTCAGTTCTCATTGTCAGCCAGACGTTGACTGAGGTGGATCTTCCGGTTCCAGCATTCCTCTCTGCCGACGACCGTCTGCTGAACATTGCCCGTGCTGAGGGGCTGCTCACTGATAACCCCAATCTCCATCCCTGATCGAGAACCCAGCCTGCGGGCGAGCAATTCGGCCCACCAAGCTGCCACTATTCCACTCTACCAGCCACTCCCCCTGCATCACGGCCTGAGCGGTGACCATGCCCACGCCCGGCTCGAACCCGTAGGCACAGCCGCGCCGCCCGGCCTCCATGTGGCCAATGCGGAAGTAGTGGGGTTTGATCTCTGGGTGCAGCCCGCCGGCCAGGATGACACCCGCCGCCTTCACCTTGGGCAGCAGCTCTGGCCCGGTGATGCCCTCGGGATGCTCAGGGCCGCAACCCCTTTCCCTGGAGCAGGCCATCCAGCCAGGCGGCTTCCTCCGATGAGAGTGCCACTGGCGGCGCTTCCCGGTAGTCAAGAAGGTCACCGTAGCCGCCATTGTCGTAGCATTGCGTGAAAAGGGCTTGCAGGTCCAACCCCACGTCGGGGTCAGGCTCTCGCAGGGGGATGCGCAGGCGCGGCAGGCGCGATGACAACTCGATGGGGTACATCTCGTAGCGATACCGCTCCGGTGCCCGCCACACGCAGATCAGATAGCGGTAGGGAGGCAGGCGGGAGTAGCCTTCCTCCGGCAAGGCCACGGTGGGCAAGCCCGTGGAAAGCAGGTCTATCTCTATCAGATGAACGGGGCTGTCCAGAACGGCCTGCTGCTTGCTCCGGTAGAGACGATGCCCCTCCCCTGCTGTCTTGTTGGCCGGACTGAGTACCTCGATGACAGCCACCACCTCGTCGCCAGCGGTGTGGAAAACCTCGATAAAGGGCTCCCGGTGTTCGGCCGGGGGGACGGTGAGTACAACGGGGATGACCAACGGAGCTTCGACTTCGGCGGTCTCGGGAGTTGCCGCTTCGCCATAAAGTGGCTTCGGCTCCTGGAGCGGTCGCTGGATCAGCACGATGTCTGGATACATCGTCTGGGGATAGGCCAAGACGTACACCCGCTCGCCGATGCGGGCGTGGTAACGGGGACGTATCTGGGGTTGCAGAGCATCACGGGTGTACGTGATCAAACTCTGGTGCAGGTCCGGCCAGCGGGCCGGGTTTTCCAGATAGTGATCCATTCCGGGGAAAGGGCTGGGCATGGTTCACCTCCATCGCTGTGCTCTGGCCGCGATGAGCACAACAGCACTGCTCTTTGATCGTTCTCCCCAACTTGGCCTATTATACACGAAGTCCCAGAGATTCCCAAGTGGATGGGTAGACTGGTAAACCGGTGAATCGATAAACTGGCCGATTGGGAAACTGGTACATTGGTGCGACTGCTCATCTATGCACCAATCCCCCAATCTACCAATTCGCCAATGTACCAATCTACCATCCCACCAACACCCGCTGCGCCGCGGTCACCCCCACGCCCGGCTCGAACTCGTAGCCGCAAGCACGCAACCCCGCCTCCAGCGCACCAATGGTGGCCAGCAGGTCGCCCGGCTTCGTCGCCCCCATGTGCCCGATGCGGAAGTAGCGGGCCTTGATCTGCGGATGCAAGCCCCCGGCCAGGATAGCGCCCGCNGCCTTCACCTTGGGCAGCAGATCCGGCCCAGTGATCCCCTCAGGGTAGTACGGCGCGGTCAGCGTCGCCGCCGCGTGAGCGGGATCGGTGGGCACCTGGTCCAGCCCCAAAGCACCGATAGCCGCCTTGCACGCCTCACCCAGCCTGCGGTGGCGGGCGAAGCGGGCCTCCATCCCCTCGGCCAGGATCTG
>JGI24025J20009_10003143_pt1 | contig 11394 bp, 9 predicted proteins | sample Cruoilmetagenom3_FD_20009 | JGI IMG/M metagenome (IMG submission 20009) | reverse complement strand
GTCCATTCGCTGCATACCTGTGCGCACCTTCAATGCAGTGAGCTGGGTATCTGTGACCTGCTCAAATGCTTTTTCAAGTAGATTGATGCCATGTTCCGCATTGTAATGGCTTAACCGCTCTCGAAAATAGTAAAGGGTACGAATCTCAAAATCGCCATCTCCCAGTCGATCGTACCCCAGGGCATACCGTACCTGCAGGTCATAGCAGAAACGCTCATATAATTCCTGATCATTCCAGCCAAACCCAGCTTTCAGCGCTTCTAGTCCCACCAGAACATTCACTGGTACATTCGGTCTTGAGGCTTTCTCTGAATAAAGGACTGAAAATGGTTCTTCATCAAGCCGACAAAAGAATTCCTGATAAAATGTGTCTGCCCATGAGCGTTTCAATCGTTTCTGTTGCTTCTCAGGGAGTTCACTGGCGGCTGTAATTATTGCGGGCTGTAGGTGTTTAGTATTTGGTTTGAACATAACTTGATTATATTAAAGTTTTCAGTTTTTGTCTAATTGAGATACCTTTTTGCAGTGGAGTCATTTATCAATTGTTGATTTTGTTATTGGTTATTGATTTTTTACTTTGATTTTATTTTCTAGGGTCCATTACTAAAAGTCGTGGCAAGGCTTATCATATTTTCAAATTTTGTTGGCATTAATTTTTTCAACAATGATCACAGCTAAGAAATTAAGAATTATTTTACCTAAATAATCGCATTATTTTTCGCAAAGGTTTGGTGATTTTCCAACTTTTACTTTGTGAGTAAAATTTTACTTTATTTTCTTCAACTTTTAATTGAAAACCTAATTGTGCAATCATTTCTCTTTGTTCAATAATTATGTTATTTACATAATCAAAAAAATCAGTAGATGTAGTGATTAATTTTTTTAAAGAGATTTCGTAATCCTCATTTATTTTTTCTTTTTGTTTGTCTTCTTCAATATTATATTTAGATTTTTCGTTAAAATAATTATAAAGTTCGGTTATTCTTGAAGGTAAGTCTTCGAATTTGTATAACAAATCGCTAGGGAGTAATCCTCGGTAAAGACTGGGGTTAATTAAATCTTTTGCATTTTCCATGTCATTTTTTGCAGGGGATAATCCAATGAACTTACATAAACGTTCTATTTCCTCATCAGGATGTTTCATGATAGATTCATAGTGAATAACAAATATTTGTTGATCTGATAATAAATTTAGGTTATTTGATAAAATTTGATAATAATCTCTCCATAATTTTACGCCTCGTTGGAAATTAACGTGGGATATTATGCGTTTTGATAATGAATAAGCGACTTCTAATGGATTACGTAAACAAATTATTAATTTTAAATTTGGAAATATTTTTTTCCAAAAGGGTACCGTTATTGTTATCCTAGGGTCTTTCCATCCCCATATCTGATGATTTTGTATTAATGGTTTAAGAATTTTTTTTGCTTGTATTGCTTGTGGTTCCATGTTATTAAACAAATTGCGATCATAAAAGGGTGATGGATCATTCCAAGATCCCCCCAATTCTTTAAGAAGTTCCTCGGTAAAATCAACAATTTCTAAGAATTCCCAATATCCTTTAGGATTATCATACTGGTTTGATTCCATAAGATTGATATCTTTACCAATAAATAAACCACAATTTCGCAAAATGCTAGTGATAAGAGATGTGCCAGAACGGTGCATACCACATATTAATACTGGGGAAATTTCATAAGAACATTCCGATTCCTTTATTATTATCAGTGACTTTCTCCAACTATTCTCAATGGATCTCTATTAAATTTCAACATTATTATTTTCTATATGCATGAAAAGTACTGTCATTTTTATTCTTAATCTCTAATTTATTTACTTGTTTCTCTCTATTAATAATCTCATCATACGCATCTACTGCGTCGAATTTGTGAGAAATATGAGGCATTTTCGATTCTGTTACATTGGGTATATCGATAAGAAAACCATTCCTATGGGCACGCAACAAGAAATCGAAATCAAGTGCAGTTTTGGTGTATGAATAAAAAGGAATTTTGGAAAAAATTTCTCTTCGACCAAACAAATAGCCATATTGATTATCGAATTTTCTTGGCAATTCTGTAATCTCTTCAAACTTAAGATTTAGGAATTTGTCTAGTTCATTTTTATCTTTAATTTTGCAATTAATATATAAAGCTGATAGGAAAGGATTTAATATAATATGATTCAAAAATTTATAATTATTTTTGTTTAGATTGCAAATCTCTTCAATGAACAATATAAATTGACCTTTTGATGNTTTAAACCCTATAGATCTTGCTTCAGCTAAATCAACCTTATTAGGTNTTTTGATCTCAAGGAAATTTTGATATGTTTTTTGAAGATGATGAATGGCTTTTTCGGCTTTTCTTGATAAGGAATTGTGAACAATGATTAATTCATTTTCCTCTTTTATCCAATCTTCAATTATTTGAATATTCTGTGGACTAAGTAATAATTGATTTTTTACAAGTATTGCTGAAATTTTTGGTTTTATGCTTGTTAAGTCGTATGGTTTAATTTCAAGGTACTTATCCAAAAGAATTTTCCGAGAGTGTTTCATTAGATCATTTTTAATATCTCCAAAAGATTGATTTTTATTATGTTTGATAAATGCTTTTGAGATTATTAATGGAAACCCATGCGATAAGGCTCTGATTGAATAATCCACATCTTCACCACCATATAAATTGAAGTCTTCATTCAATAGTCCAACTGATTCTATAATTCTCCTGGGTATAAATACACAAAACATGTTAATTGGTTTGAAGGTAACACGTGCAGGGCCCTTACCCCACATGTCTGAGTTACCAGAGCATTTTTTTTCTGTGTGAGCACCAGTTAATGCAAAACCTTTTGAATCAAATTGAATATTCTTTAACCATCCTTCAGTAACCTCTGTGTCATCGTTTAGTAGCAGAATGTCATTTTCCGATTTTGAAATGACCAAATTGTTTGCTTTTGAGAAATTGAAGTATTCCATTTTGTGATTGTGAATCCGGACTGTTTTTGGTAAAAAAGAGTCGATTTTTGAATAATCTTGTTGATGAATAACTACATTAAGTTGATAATCATTTGGATTTGTAAAATTTTTAATTGAAGCATAGCAATTAAGAAAATTCTCGGGATTAGAGCTAACACAAATTACTATATCGACTTTGCCGGTTAGTTCTAAATTTTTAATTTTTAAATAAATTTCTTGTGTAAATAATGGCTTACTCTGGAGAATTGATTTTTCTTTTTTTCCTTTTTTATCACATTTTGTTCTTCGTTCTTCTTGTACACCATATTTGATATAGTGTATTAACGGGTTGATATTTTCATCAGCAACATCTGGATATTGATGCAAATAATAACTTGTGGAAAAACTGGATGATGGGTTTCTGTTTTCTTTCCAACCAAATTTAATAAAATGAACCAATGGATTTATATCACTTCTTCGCACATCCGGATATTCAAGGAGATAGTAATTTGGATCAAACAGCTTACTTTGTTTTATTACTAAATAATGATAAAAATACTTTATCATATGACTATCTCCATATGTTATTTTGAGTTTTATATTCTAAATTAATTTTATTCATTTTCTTTTTAGCTTAATAAAATGAAATAATTTCCTCAAAGGTCTTGTGATTTTCCAGCTATTACTTTGTGCATAAAATAATATTTCCTGTTCCAAATCTCTTATTATTTTTTTGGGTTCATCTGCGATAAATGGCATGTGATTTAGCTCAGTTTCCAAATTTAAGAAGCTATCGTGTATTATTCCTATCCCTGTTAAGCGTTCTATGAGATAATTAAAGTGGAAATTGTTGGTAAAATTTATTAAATTCTCTTTACGCTTTATAACATCTCGTCCAAGATCGTAATTCTTATAATGTGAATGCCAACCCCTTTTTAAGGCCTCTGGGTCAAGTCTATTTATTCTATCCAGAATTATTTTTTTTTCAGCTTGAGCTTGATTTCTTAGTGGATAATGCCTTGTAAGAAATTTATATGGGAATATTTTTTGGTTTTGGAAATATACTCTATGTCCTGCTGCACTAAGTAGATCAACTTTAATGCTTTGCTTTTTCCATGCTTTTAATTGTCTAAAATGACCCGGCCTATTACCAAATTCACAATATTTGAAATGTTCAATCAAGGAATTACCATATTTAAAGGAATTATCTATTGGTCTAAAATTTAATAATGTAAAGTCAACAGCATTAAATCCCCGTTTATCTACTCTCCAGAAAGCTTCCCGAAGAGTTGTGTTTTTCCAAGGAGATTCTCTTATTTCATCAGCATCATAATTCATGAACCAGTCAGCATCTAATTCTTGAGCAAGCTCCTCTTTTCTTTTAAGAATTCCTTCAAGGCTAAAATAACTTGTTTGTTTGTCTTTTGGCCATTTTTCAAAACCAATTATTTTATTTCCAATCATTTGTTCAATATTTTTAATCGTATTGTCTGTCGACCAATTATCAATTATATATACTGCTACGCCTTGATTGGTTAGATAATCGACGATCTCTTTTATAATATCTTCTTCGTTCCTTACTGCTAGTAATGCTGTAACTTTAAAATCTTTAGGTGGAATGAGCGGCATCTCAGTATAACTTGTAAGGGAGATTAATAAACCGGATTGGCCATAGGTTTGATAAGACCATCCAATATGATCAATGGTTACCCCATGATAAGTGAGTGTTTTTGTTATCTTGTTAATAACATTTTCTTTGTCAGTTGAGTTACGATTAATTAAATTTGGAATGTGAATAAATAAAATGGCATAAGGGACTTTTTCCAAAAACTCACTTAGATTACTCCACAGAGAATCGTCTAAATCAAAATAATTTTCAGATTGAATAATGATTAAGGGGAAGCTATTTTCGAAGTTTTCTTCTAATATATTCTTTTTATAATTTGATGTTATTAAAACTATCTTCTTATAATTGATTCTTTCAGCAACAAATATACAGAATTTAATTACTGGATTGATGTTGTTTAGGTTTCTTATTTGTTCAATATTTATTATTTNTTTATCTGTTATAGTTTGTTTAGATGCCGGATNTTCAGTTTCTATTATTTTCATTTACCCCTCATTTTTGGTAGAGACGGACAGTTTTTTAACAAAATTTGAAAATTTTCGTATAGGACTTGTAATCAACCAACTCTTGCTCTGTGCATAAAATTTTATTTCTTCCTCTTTCTCAATCAATTGTTGGATGGATTGTTCCTGCTCAGCAAGGAGAACTTTGAGATGTTGAATTTGCACTAATAATTCAAGATTTGCACCAATAATGGCAAAAAACTTTTTGGCAACTTCCGAATTTTCAATTTCAATTATTTGATTATTGATAGATGAGTTTTCTCCAATACTCAGTACACCAAGACCATTTCCATGGGAAAATTCAAGGTGTGTGTGATTTGGTTTAATCTCTTCCCAAAACTTCCAAACCCTGAAATCGCGCTCTCTCACATTTGTATCATGGAAAATCACAATCCCCTTGCTGCTCAATTTTGGCAGCCAATTTTCGAAATCATGTTTAACAGCCTCGTAGGTGTGAAGTCCGTCAATATGTAAAAGGTCAATTGTTCCATCCAAGAAGTAGGGTAAGGCGTCATCAAAGGTCATTTTCATTAACCGGGAGAAATGCCCATATAATGGATCATGATGCTTTTTCAATTCGATAAGTATTTCGGGACCATAAAACCCGGCGTGTTCATCACCCTCCCAGGTGTCGATTGCATAACATTTAGTTGCCAAGTTTAGTTGGCTTACAGCCTGGCAAAAAGCACAATAAGAATTGCCTGTGTGGGTGCCCAGTTCAACAAGTACATTTGGTTTTACGACTTCAATCAAGAACATGGCAAATGGAATATGTTCAACCCATGCAGATGGACTAACCAACCTGAATGGCGTGGTTAAGCTTATTGAATAATTTTGAGGAATAAGTTTTTCGCTCATATTTAATTATGAACCTTTGACCTTTTATTAAAATTTTTAAAATACACGCATTGGTTATAAGAATTTTTACCATCTCAATTGTTAAATAGTTGTTTCTCGATCTAGTTATCGTTTATTGTTTGCTTATATTCTCCATGGCGAAATAATTTCCTGAAAAAGATCATGAGCGTTCGAAAAGGCTTTGTCATTCGCCAGCTCCTGCTGTTTTTGTAAAAAAGCACTTCTTGTTGTAAAGCATTTATTCCAACTTCTATTCTACAATTAATTTTTCTTGTCTCTTCCAATTTGTTTTGGGAAAATTCTACTTGTTGTTCTAGCTTGTTTATTTCAGATTCTAGAGAGTTTAATTTGAGTTGGTGATTATTCTGAAGAAATGTCTCCGGGTTTATATCATAATTGGTTTTCTTTTTCTCAAGTTTAATGATCTGATCCTTGGATTTTATATCATAGTCATCAGGATGTATTATTTCATAATCAATTAAGGCGTTTGCAATTATTTTATAAATATTGTCTTTATTGGCGACGCTGGAAAATCTTAAATTTTGCGAACGCCCAACCGGTATTTTTTGTAAACTGGTACATGATACACCCTCCCAAAATTTATTGATAGATTCTATATTATCTTTTGTTGATTCTGGGTTTTGATATATATGTGTAAAACTTAATAACATTTGTGGGTTGACATCTGTTTCAATAATCCTCTTGAGAAATTCATCAAATTGATAGCCCATGCCATTTTTAAAATTGTGATTTGCTCTACCCGAAATGGTTGTTACGATTGCTTTCTTGATTGCTTGCGCTTTCGATCTGATCGGTATGTGAAGAAGTGTCCCCAATTTTTCTGTGGAATTTTTTTTGCCATTAACAAAAACAGCATGGTTCCCCATTGAAACGTTCATATTATGGTTATTCTTATAGAAACTGCCTGGAATTACTACCTTATTGAATTTAGAAACTTGGGGTGATAACAGGATTTGTGTAGCAAAATTAAATTCGGGAATATCAACGTCTTTTAGTGCACAATTTATCCATTGCAGTGAACCAATACCCCCCGAATCATCTAATTCGTTTAGTTTTTCTTCGAGGGTTTCTCTATCGGGCACATTGACAAATTCATCAGCATCTAAAATAAAGAGGAAATCGATATCTTCTTCAAAAGATTTATTAATAAAAAAATTTGTAACCTTTTGTTGAATTCTTGCTGGAGTGTCCAGTAAGTAATAATGCCAGTTTTTCTTTTGTTGTACTGCTTCTTTTAAAATTTCCGCGGTGCCATCAATTGATCGATGGTCAATTAGAAAAGCTGTATCAAATAGTGAATCACAATGCATCAGAAACGGTTTGATAATATCAATTTCATTTCTAATCATTGAGATCACACCAATATTCATCTTATAAGAACCTTAATCTTATTAAAAATATTCTATATTATTACCTTAAGCTTTAGAATTTAGGCAAAGAAATAATGATTTTTTCCATAAGGGCAATGTTAAATTGAAACTACTATTCACTTTTTCACATAGGATCGTTGATAATTCAGGCCTATCCGATGGGGATTTAAAATCAACACTTCTCGCCGGAAGCAATTTACTAACAACTTGTTCTTCTTTATCGGGATCCAGCTCAATAATTGCTTTAGCCCAGTCGTAGCGGCTGCAGGCACCGCCGTCAGTCAAGTGATATAAGCCGCGTTTTTCTTTGATGTATCCCACAGGGTCATTTCTTCCCTGTGCAACAACTTGAGCGGATGCTTCAGCTAACGTTCTAGCCCATGTGGGTGTTGAGATCTGGTCATCAACAATGTGTAGTGTTTCACGTTCGCGTGCCCATTTAAGTACTTTTGTCACAAAACACGGACGCCTCATGGAATAGACCCAGCTAGTTCGGAAGATAAAATATGCACCACCGACAGATTGGACGTTTTTTTCACCTGCCAGTTTTGTTACACCGTAGACACTGACAGGGGTTGGCGTTTCCTCTTCGGTGTATGGTTCGCCTTTGGTTCCATCAAAGACATAATCGGTGGAGTAATGGATTAGAGCGCCATGCAATCGCTTAACTTCTTCTGCTAAGATACCAGGCCCTGTGCCATTAATGGCCATGGCTAACTCGGGCTCGCTTTCTGCTTTATCAACATTTGTGTAAGCAGTTGCATTCACGACTAGGTTCGGTTGATATTGTCGCACAATCGAGCGAATATTGTCTGGACTTGACATATCGATTTGCGGAAAGTCGAGGGCGACAATGTCCCCCAAAGTTAAAAGGGTGCGATTAAGTTCCCATCCAAGCTGTCCAGTATTACCTAAAAAAAGAATTTTCATAGCTAATTTCTTATAAGATCATTAATCAATTTTATTGTCTGCCAGGCGAAGCAGGTACTGTCCGTAGCGATTGCCATTAAAGATCAGTGCCAAATGCCTCAGCTGTTTTTCATCAATAAATCCCATACGGTAAGCAATCTCTTCAGGGCAAGAAATCATCATCCCCTGACGATCCTCCAGTGCTTGAACAAAATTTGCTGCCTGTAACAGGGAGTGATGCATGCCGGCATCCAACCATGCAACACCGCGACCAAGTACTTCAACACTTAGTTCACCCTGTGTCAGATAAATTTTATTCAAATCGGTAATTTCAATTTCACCCCTGGCAGAGGGTTTTAAATTTTTTGCAAATTCTACGACACGATTGTCGTAAAAATATATTCCCGGTACAGCGTAATGCGATCGGGGTTTTTCGGGTTTTTCTTCCAGACTGAGAGCATTACCTTGCTTGTCGAATTCGATCACACCATAGCGTTCCGGATCCTGAACTGGGTAGGCAAAAACGACGGCACCCTTATCGAGACTTGCAGCTTTTCTTAAAGTTGTAGGCATACCCTGACCGTAAAAAATGTTGTCTCCAAGTATAAGTGCAACAGGTTGATCCCGGATAAAATCTTCTCCAACAATGAAAGCATCTGCCAAACCCCTCGGTTTTTCCTGTACTGCGTAATCAAATTTCAATCCCCACTGCATACCATCACCTAAGAGACGCTCATATTGTGAGGCATCTTCAGGGGTGGTAATGATCAATATCTCCATGATTCCAGCCAGCATGAGCATGGACAGGGGATAGTAAATCATGGGTTTATCATATACAGGCAGCAATTGCTTGCTGACACCGAGTGTAAGTGGATAAAGGCGTGAGCCCTTTCCGCCCGCAAGGATAATGCCTTTCATGCGTTTCCTCTCTGTTGATAGTTAATTTGGACCCATTTTTGATAATCTTTTTCTTTAATAATTGCATTCAACCAATCGGTGTTTTCTAAATACCAATCTACAGTGTCTTTCAGCCCCTGAGATAAATCGTGCTTTGGCTGCCATCCTAACTCATGATGTATTTTATCAATGTTCATTGCATATCGTCGATCATGCCCAGGGCGATCTTTTACATAAGTGATTAATTGTTCATGGGGTGCATTCCCTGAAGGCAAATCTTTCTCATCAAGTATACGGCATATGGTTTTCACAATCTCGATGTTTGGTGGTTGATTTTCGCCGCCAATATTGTAACTTTCACCGTCTTTGCCGTTTTCTATGATGGTCCAGATAGCTTCGCAATGATCTTCAACAAATAGCCAATCACGAATCTGCATACCATCTCCATAGATGGGAAGCGGTTTTCCAGTAAACGCATTGAGGATCATTAGCGGGATTAATTTTTCAGGGAATTGATAAGGACCGTAATTATTTGAGCAATTTGAGATTGTGACCGGCAAGCCAAAGGAATGGTTGTAGGACCGCACCAGGTGATCACTGCTGGCTTTGGAGGCCGCATAAGGGGAATTGGGTGCATAGGGTGTGCTTTCCTGGAATGCTGGGTCTCCTGGCGCAAGCGTGCCATAAACTTCATCCGTTGAGATGTGGTGGAAGCGAACCATATCTGCCCCTATGTACTCTTCATTCAACCAGACTTTGCGAGCAGCCTCAAGAATGGCGAATGTGCCGTGAATATTCGTCTGGATGAAAGCAGAAGGTCCTTCAAGTGAGCGATCTACATGGGATTCGGCGGCAAAATGGACGATGGTATCGATTTGATTTTCTCTAATCAAACATTCAACCAGCTCCTGGTCACAAATATCACCTTTTACAAAACGATAATTATGGGGAGAAGGTAGATCCTTCAGGTTCTCCAGGCTGCCAGCATAGGTCAGCAAGTCCAGGTTGGTAATTTGGGTATCCGGTGAGACATTTTGAATGTAGCGAATAAAATTAGAGCCGATGAAACCAGCTCCACCTGTTACAAGGAGATTGCGTGTCATGAAAATACCTCTGCTTCCTTAAATGTCGGTGCGCAAGCATCTTTTTCAGATACCAATGGTGTGACCCCCTCAGGGATGGGCCAATTTATCGCCAAATCAGGATCATTCCAGCGGATGCAGCGTTCACCTTGTTTATCATAATAATCGGTTGCTTTGTAAAGGACATCTGTGCGGGGTGAAAGAGCAATAAAGCCGTGTCCAAAACCTGGAGGTATCCAGAGTTGATGTTTGTTTTGTGCGGAGAGGTAAACACCAACCCACTTGCCAAAATGTGGTGAGCTTTTCCGTAAGTCAACGGCTACGTCAAAGATCTCACCAATGATCACCCTGATTAACTTACCCTGGGTATGGGTAACCTGGTAATGAAGCCCTCTGAGGGTAGCAGCCTGCGATGATGAATGGTTGTCTTGAACAAATTCATGGGGTATGCCACCTGAGGTGAACCTTTGTTTTTGATAAGACTCCATAAAAAAGCCGCGATCATCTACAAAAACCTTGGGCTGGATAACTACTACGTCGGGTATTTCTGATTTTATAAATTCCATAAGCGCGATTCGATTGATATTTTTCAAATTGAATTATAACAGATCAGCTTGCGGTTGCTACCTGGTATCTGTTACATACTTCATCAGCGTAGCCAAGGCTTTCTATCTCACCGTGATTTAGCCAGAGTGCTCGTTCGCAAATTTCCATTATTTGGCTGATTGAGTGTGAAACCATTAATACAGTAGCTCCACTATCTCTGAATTTCCCCATGCGATGGATGCATTTTCTTTGAAAAGCAGCATCTCCTACGGATAGGACTTCATCTAAAATCAGAATGTCAGGCTGCCAAGCTGTTGCAACAGCAAATCCCAGCCTTGATTGCATCCCTGAGGAATATGTTCGCAAAGGTGCTTCAATAAAATTGCCAATTTCTGCAAAATCAATAACTTCATCCAATTTGTTTTCTATCTCGTTGTGTGAGTGTCCCAGGAGCGTTGCATTAAGATAAATATTCTCTCGACCGGTGAGTTCGGGATGAAACCCAGCGCCAAGTTGCAGCAAGGGGCTGATTTGGCCTTTTATCCACAACCGTCCTTCACTTGGAATTAATACTCTTGATATAACTTTCATCAGGGTTGATTTACCAGCACCGTTTCG
>JGI24025J20009_10003140_pt1 | contig 11409 bp, 10 predicted proteins | sample Cruoilmetagenom3_FD_20009 | JGI IMG/M metagenome (IMG submission 20009) | reverse complement strand
CTCACCGTGCATTCGGGGTTGTGTACATCGGTCGCCGTGGCGAAGAAGACGTACTTACCGCTGTAGAACTCGTCTGAGACCTTGAAGTCCGCAGGCAACGAGACGTACGTATCGCCCGGATAGATATCCGGCACGAAGGTCCCGATGATATGCGTTCTTGGTGTGGGATCGACATAACCGTAAGATATGGCTATGCGCTCTACATCGTCCTGGTTGTTGGTCACCAGCACCCGGTAAACGACCGTGTCGCCATACTTGTACACGTTCTGGTCTGTCATAACCTCGACCGTCAGACATGGTTCCGGACAGATGGGGCCAAGGCCACAATCTGCCGTGAATACCTTCACAGCGCTCCAGCTGCAGATCCGTCCGTAGACCGTCACCTCGATGACACCAGCATCGCCCGCACAGACAGGATCAACGATGGCACAATAGGCATTCTTGCTCGCGTCGTACACCAGATCGTACCGGTGGCTTGTCCCCTCGTGACATGCCACGAACATCCAGGTGTCAGTGTAGCCCGGTCGATAGGGTATGAGCACCCCGTCTTTGCCCTTCAACTGCACGCAGACCTCCAGCCTGTCGTCATCACAGGTGGCATCGCCCACGATATCAAAGTTGCAGGAGAGCACTCCGGCGATATCGTCCAGTATGGGCTCCAGGGTGGCTCCCGATCTGATCAGGTAGAACTTGCCACCGGTATCGAAGGCCATCTTCGTTACCGAGTCTTTGTCAGGACCGATCACGTAGACCGTTATCCCATTCGCGGTCAGTGTGGATATCACCCCGTCCAGGGTGTTCCCCTCCTTGTTACAGCAGTCTTCATCGGGATGGGGATAGGCGTCGGTTATCAGAACTACTATCTTGTTCACATCTCCGCCTCTCCACTTCTGGTCGGTCACCGTGTGCCTCATGGCCGCCAGGATCGACTCGGGCTCGTCTGCACCACCACTTGCACTCAAACCGCCGATCCAGGACTTGAAGGTGCTGGAGCTGCTGGTCAGAACGCCACCATTGTAGACTTTGTAGGCGAAGTTACCATCGTCACCGCAGGTTGCGCCACCGCATGCCAGGTCAAAGTCCTTGAACTCGGTCAGACCAAGCCGATAGTCTATACCGGAAGATGCCAGGTTGTCGGCGAAGCTTTTGGAGACCGTCTTCATCTCGTTGATCTCTTCACCCATGCTCCCCGTGGTATCGAAGGCGAATACTATGTCCACATTCTTTCCGGTGACGCAGTCCAGATACCTCTGCAGCTCTTGACACGGTCCTGAGGGTGCTGCTACCAGAGATTCCATCGTCCTAACCGCTACAAAGTCCATATCGGGTATCTTTTCCACCGGCGTTTCTGATATTACAGGCGGTGCTACTAAAATAAGAAATATAGTTACCGCCACCAAAACTGCACATTTGTGTCTCATCATAGGTTCCTCGTTTTGCCTCTTGACGATCAGAAGCCACTGGTGTTTATAGGTTCGGACTTTATAAATATCTTACCCTACAGCGTCTCAGGCACCATCAATATGCTAATTTGACGAACGTGATCTGCCCGCCGATGGTGGCCGTCATCGATTACGTTCTGCCGGTATTTCGCGGCCGGTATATGGTCAAGGGGATAAACATCGTCGTGATTCACCATCTTGGGATAGCCTGCTGTCCCGGAAGTGAAATAGGCAAGAATATATTTATGGATATGTATTCACAGCACGGAAGAATGGACGTCGTGTCCTTGATACGGCTCAAGATGCGTTTATGGGATATCCTTTTATTCCCACAGTCGGTTCTATGAGATAGTCGTATAGCCGAGGGTTACGATCGAGTCATCAGTAAAACAACATTTGGAGGTTGAAAATTATGAGAGTGAGATGTTATTCCCATCTAAGAATAAGTCTTTTGCTTATAGCTATCATGCTCTGTTGTGTTCAGATCTCCTTAGCAAAAGATTTTGGGACTTCGAGTGCACCGCGATCTGAGGGTGAACTCCTCTATTCAGACGATTTTTCCGATCCAAAAAGCGGTTGGTACAGGAGTTCAAATCCTGACCGAACATACATCTATGAGGACGGTAAGTACCATATAATCATTAATAAACCAAATTGGTGGTACATCTCAAATTCTGGGAAAAATTTTAGTGATTTTGTTATGGAAGCCGAGGCAACACTGGAAGATGGCCCGGCCGCAAGCAATTACGGTATTTTGATGCGATATATTAATTCAGATAACTATTACAGTTTTCGGATAAGAGGAGACGGCAACTACATGTTCGGTGGGCAAAAGGATGGTGAGCCGTTTATCATAACACCATGGACTCAACGGGCCGATGCTATTCATACCAACAACTCTGCTAACCTGATAAGAATTGTATGTGATGGCGATATGTTCAGTTTTTATGTAAATGGTGAGTGGTTAGAGGATGCTTATGATGGTACTTTCGCTTATGGTGATATTGCACTCTTTGCGGGTGCACTTGGTGAGAATAGCACTCATGTGAGCTTTGACAACCTTACGGTCTGGTCAATTGAATAGGAATCAAAACTCGCGGTTGAAGGAGAGGACCGCCGGCCGCCATGGAAAGTTCAGCCAGTCCGGGAGTTCGCAGACCAACTCATATTTAACGGCGCAGGCACCAAAACAGTCCACATGAGAGTCCTCCTATTCGATCCCGCCTCCGGCGCCTCGGGGGACATGATCATCGGCTGCCTATTGGATCTGGGTGCGGATCCTGGCGCGGTCAAGGAAGCTGTCGAGTCGGTGGGCTGTCGGCTCGAAATATCCAGAGAGAGACGACATCACCTATCTGCCACCCGCACCAGGGTAACGGCAGAGGGCCGATACCAATCTCTGATAGAGGCCAGGCGCGTTCTGGAAGGATCAAGCCTGGAGCCTCCCGCTCTCGATAGAGCCCTGCGGATAATGGATGCCCTGGCCGGAGCAGAAGCAGAGGTACATGGGACAGATCCTGACCAGGCCAGGTTTCATGAGATCGGGGCCCTGGACGCCCTGGCAGATATCGCAGGAAGCTGCGCCGCTCTCCAGAGCCTGGAGGTGAAAAAGATACTATCTCTGCCCATATCGGTGGGTGGGGGCACGGTCTCTTCTTCTCACGGCCTTCTGCCGGTGCCCGCTCCCGCCACCCTGGAGACGCTGCGCCGTTCCGGGCTGCTCTGGAAAGGCGGACCTGTGAACGAAGAGCTTCTCACCCCCACGGGCGCGGCCATCCTGGCCATTGCGGTCGACGAGATGGCGGAGCGATACCCCCTCATCAGGGCCGAAGAGGTGGGATACGGGGCAGGTGCCAGGAAGCTGGAAATCCCCAACCTGCTCCGTGGCGTGGTCGGCAACCTGGTGCAAGGCCACTTTGACGAGGTGGCCCAGCTGGAGACAAACGTGGACGACGTGACCGGCGAGGTTCTGGGAAACCTGATCGACCTGCTCATGGAGGAGGGTGCATTGGACGTCTCGGCGGTCCCTGCGCTGATGAAGAAGGGAAGGTACGGGAACATAATCAAGGTGATCACCAGGCAGGACCAGATGAAGAAGCTGGCGGCGCTCCTCATGAGGGAGACGGGAAGCCTGGGGGTCAGGATATTTCCCAGCCTGCACCGCAGCGTCGCCGAGAGAGAGTCGAGAGCTTTGACCCTCGCTATAAAAGGCCGTACTTACCAGGCGTCGGTCAAGGTAAGTTGGCTCGGCGGAGAGACGCTCAACGTCAAGGCGGAGTACGAAGACTGCAAAAAGATTGCCTCTCATACCGGCCTGCCCCTCAGAGAGGTGGCCAGGAGGATAGAGGAGAAGGGCTGGAAGGTTGTCGACCGGAGTGTTACAGAATAGAACGGTTAATCGCAAGGTTGATCTATCTTCACTAGGTCTCCCTCCTGGTGCAACTCCCATGCGTTCTGATGCCTCTGCAAAGCTCTTCGATAGGGCAAAGACCCTGATGCCCGGCGGGGTGAGCAGCCCGGTGAGGGCCATATATCCCCATCCGTTCTACGTGTCCCGGGCCGAAGGCCCTTACCTATGGGACGTGGACGGTAACCGGTTTATTGATTACTGTCTGGCCTATGGCCCCATGATCCTGGGCCATCGCCATCCTCTGGTGATGGAACGGGTGGTAGATCAGCTCAGGAAGGGATGGCTCTACGGCACCCCTTCGGAGCTGGAGGTGAACCTGGCCCAAAGGATAGCCGATCACTACCCCAGCATCGATATGCTCAGGTTCGTGAACACCGGTACCGAGGCCACCATGGCCGCCCTGAGGATTGCCAGAGGCGCCACCGGCCGGGATAAAATCGTCAAGGTGGAAGGTGGCTTCCACGGAGCCCACGACAGCGTCCTGATAAAGGCAGGTTCCGGTGCCACCACCCTGGGTACGCCCGACTCTCTTGGCGTCCCCTTGGATGTTGCCAAGAATACTCTCCAGGTCGCCTACAACGATCCAGAGGCCCTGGAGACGCTGCTCCACAGGTTCAGAGGCGAGGTGGCGGCGGTGATCATGGAGCCTGTCCTGGGAAACATCGGCCCCATCCTGCCCCGGGAAGGATATCTTCAGAGCGTCCGCGACCTCACCCTGGACGAAGACGTCCTCCTTATATTCGACGAGGTCATCACCGGGTTCAGATTGAGCCTGGGCGGGGCCCAGAAGCACTATGGTGTGACCCCGGACATGACCACTCTGGGCAAGATAATCGGCGGCGGTTTTCCCATCGGTGTGGTTGGAGGAAGAAAAGATCTTATGGAGCAGGTCTCTCCGGGCGGTGGGATCTACCAGGCAGGAACCTTCAACGGCAGTCCCATCTCCCTGACGGCGGGCACCGCCACGCTGGACGTCCTGGAGAAGGACGGGATGCTGGAGCTGCTCAACGCGTCGGGAGAAAAGATGCGGAAAGCTCTATCGGATATCGTGGAAGACCTTGGCCTGGGTTACTCGGTCTCCGGCATCGCTTCCATCTTCAAGGTCTTCTTCGGAAAAGAGCCCAAAAACTATGCAGAAGCTCTGAGATGCGATAAAGAAGGCTATCTGGCCTTCTTCAGGAGGATGCTGGAAGCGGGCATCTTCTTGCCGCCCAGCCAGTTCGAGACCAACTTTATCTCGGCAGTACATTCCGACGAGATCATAGACGATACACTGGAGGCCTACAAGTCAAACCTGAGAGGCTGATCGTGGGAAGCCGGGGCAGCCCTCTGGCTCTGCGACAGACAGAGATGGCTCTCGACAGGCTCCGCGAGGCGGGTGTGGAGACGGAGCTGAAAATCGTCAAGACCAGAGGCGACATATTTCTGGACAAGCCCCTTCACCAGGTCTCGGGACGGGGCATATTTGTGAGAGAGATCGATGAACGGATGATCTCCGGTGAGATCGACGTCGCCGTCCACAGCATGAAGGACCTGCCCAGCAAAAGACCCAAAGAGATCTGCATCGCGGCGGTGCTGCCCCGGGACTCGCCCTACGACGTCCTGGTCAGCGAAGAGGGCGTCGCCTTAGAGGACCTGGAGAAGAACGCCCTGGTGGGGACCTCGAGCATGCGCCGCGCCGCCCAGCTCAAAAGGGCCAGGCCCGATCTAATGGTGAGAAGCCTGAGAGGGAACCTCCAGACGAGGCTGAGAAAGCTCAGCGAGGGCGATTACGACGCCATCGTCCTGGCCGAGGCAGGAATCCAGAGGATGAAGATCGATGCGAAGTATGCGGTTCTCGATCCCGAGGAGTTCGTGCCATCCGCCAACCAGGGCGCGGTAGCGGTGGCAACGGTCGCGGGTCTTGCAGAAGAGGCGGTCCGCCAGATAGACCACGGTCCCACCAGGATGGTGACCGAGTGTGAGAGGATATTCTTGGAGACGGTAGGAGGGAGCTGCGTGGTCCCCATGGCCGCCCATGCCAACGTCGAGAATGACGAGCTGAGGGTCGTGGCGGAGGTCTTATCGCTGGACGGGACGCGGTATGTGAAGATCGATGAACGTCTGCCGATTGATGGTCACATCCAGAAAGTGAAGATGCTGAGCAAGAAGCTGGTAGAGATGGGCGGACGGGATCTGGCCGAAGAGGCGGTGAGGATCGTTGAGACGAGGTAAGGTCTACCTGGTGGGGGCGGGTCCGGGCGACCCCGAGCTGATCACCCTGAAGGCCAGAAGGCTCCTCATCGAGGCCGATGTGGTATTGTTCGATCGGTTGGCGAGCATGGGGGTGCTGGAAGACCTGCCCACGGGTACAGAGCTGATAGACGTGGGCAAGCTGCCTGGCCGCCACAGGCTCTCCCAAGAGGAGATAAACCGGCTCCTGGTGGAGAAGGGGCGAGGAGGCAAGATCGTGGTGAGGCTGAAGGGCGGTGATCCGTACCTCTTCGGGAGAGGGGGCGAGGAGGGGCTGGCTCTGGTCGTGGCTGACGTACCCTTCGAGGTGGTGCCCGGGGTTACCTCGGCCATCTCGGTGCCCGCCAGGATGGGGATACCGGTTACTCACCGGGGTGTCTCCGCCGCGGTGACGATCGTGACCGGCCACGAGGAACCCGGGAAAGAGAAGAACCTGGACTGGAAGGTTCTCGCCAGGATGGACGGTACTCTGGTGGTCTTGATGGGCGTCTCCAGGTTGGAGGATAACGTATCGGTGCTGATCGAGGGTGGCAAGAACCCCAAGACCCCGGCGGCCCTGATCGAGAAGGGCTGGAGCGACGAAGAACGACTGGTCACAGGCACCCTGGAGACGATCGCTCGGGTGGCAGAAGAAGAGGAGGTGGAGGCGCCGGCTATACTGGTGGTGGGCGATGTGGTGAACCTGTCCCAGAATCTCAGACCCCGGACGATAGCCATCCTGAGGCCGGAGAACAGGAGCGATGAGTCGGCAAGGATGGCACAGGCATGTGGTCTCAGGCCTCTGCTCGCCCCGGCCATCGCCTTCGAGCAATTGCCCCTCCCAAACGACATGACCGCCAGGATAGAGAAGGCGGAATGTGTGGTCTTCACCAGTGCCACCGGGGCGGAGATCGCGCTCCAGGATAGAACGGTTGCGGAGAATCTCCTAAAGACGAACCTGGCCGCTATCGGTCCCAGGACGAAAGAGGCGCTGGAAGAGCTCGGTCTGACCGTCTCCGTTGTGCCGGGTGTCTTCAGCTCGGAAGGACTGGCCGGTGCGCTGATCAAAAGGTTCGAGCATGTTCTGCTCTTGAGAAGCGCCAAGGGTAGCCCTGTTTTGGTCGAGATGCTGGAGAAGGCCAAAGTCGAGGTGGACGAGATTCAGCTCTACGACATCGGACCCTCAAACGATCCCAGGCTGGACCGGTTGATCAGGCAAGAGAAGCCGGACATCTTCGCCTTCACCAGCGGGTCCACGTCCAGATACCTCATGGAGAGGGCACAAGAGCTGGGGCTGGAAGGATCGTTGAGGAAGAAACTGGAGCAGGCCAGGGTGGTGGCCATCGGTCCGCCCACGAAGGCGGAGCTGGAACGGCTGGATGTACGGGTGGACGCGATGCCCGAACGGTACACCTTCGGGGCGATGCTGGAAGAACTCGGGAGGAAGTAGATGATTATCTTCTCAAAGGCGCTGGCAGATCAGGCCACGGTGTGGAATTCGTTGAGAGATGCAGAAGAGAAAGGCGAGCCCGTTCCCGACGACATGATCAGGTTCTCGGGCAAGACCAGGCCGGTGACCATGTGGAACCTCACCCGCAGGTGCAACCTGGCCTGTGAGCACTGCTATATGGACGCAAGCTCTGCGGCTGCGGACGAGCTCGGCCTCGAAGAGGGCCTCAGGCTGATCGACGAGCTGGCCGATCTCAAGATCCCCATGCTCATAATGACCGGCGGAGAGCCGCTCCTGAGCAGGAACTTTTACGCTTACGCTTTTCATGCCAGGGCCGCCGGTCTGCGCACGGTGGTATCCACCAACGGCACCCTGATAACCCCCGAGGTGGCCGGGTTGTTGAGAGAGGCAGAGATCAGGTACGTAGGAGTGAGCCTGGACTCCTGCCGTCCCGAGGTCCACGACAAGTTCAGGGGAGTGAAGGGCGCATACGAACGTGCCCTGGCGGGTCTGAAGAACGCCAGGGATGCCGGACTCAAGACCGGTCTGAGGGTGACTTTGACCCATGAGAACTGGCATGAGGTACCGGCGCTCCTGGACCTAGCCCTGGAGATGAACGTCCCCCGGTTCTGCATCTACCACCTGGTGCCCACCGGCCGGGGCGCGGAGATCGTTGATATGGACGTGACCGCCGATGAAAGAAGAAGCGTGATTACGTTCCTGGCCGAGGCGGCCATAGAGCTGAAAGATCGGGAGATAGAGATCCTCTCCACAGACTCGCCCATGGACGGCGCCTACCTTCTGGAGATGCTCAAGGACGATCCTGTGAGGAGAGAGAGGGCGTGGAAGCTGCTGGAGAACGCCGGTGGTTGTTCTGCCGGGACGAAGGTGGCGAACATAAGCTACGACGGTGATGTTCATCCATGTCATTTCATGCCGGACGTGGTGGGAAACATCAGGGAGAAGAGCTTCCGGGAGATCTGGATCGACGACCCTTCGCCGGAGCTGAAAGCCCTGCGTGGTATGAGAGATACGCTTCTGGGGGCCTGTGGCGAGTGCGATTACAAGGTTCTCTGCGGCGGGTGTCGGCAGAAGGCGAGGTATTACAAGGGCGATCTGCGGGAGGAGGACCCTACGTGCATCGTGGAGAGGGATGGTCCGTGATGCAGAAAGAATAAGAAGATACCTTGAGCAAGTCACGGTTATAGTGGAATCCAGAAAATTTTGGTCCTTTCGGGACCAAGTCCAAGTTTCAATCTACAAAAGCATCTAATGTCTTCAGAGTCCGAAGGTGTCCCTCTATGCTAATATTCGAAGTTGCAGTTCCCCGTAAGTTGCTTTGTTACTGGCCAGAGAACAAGGAGGTTAAACTCTTAGATTGCAGCTTTACACACGGGAATGATCCTTACGAGTTTTTCGTTAAGACCGAAGTAGCGGCAGAAAACGAAGATGACGCTCGGAGACTTGGATGTGATAAATGCGAAGATGCGATTGATTTTTTTCGGTTTTGCACAGGTGAGGACGTACTCACGTCTTCTTCACAAGTTACCGTTCGTAAAAAAGGATCGGCATATTCAACAGGCAATCTATCACTAAATGGTGGCGTGTTGATAGCCTCACCTAACCCTCTAACATCGGAACAGCTAGAAAACCTAAGCAGAGCACAAATTGCAATTGAAGAAGAACAGAATGAGGAGAAAAAAGAGGCGTTAAAGCGTGCAATCCACTGGCACGCACGCGGCCATCTGGAAATGGAAAGTAAAATTGATCGCTTTATCAAGTTCTGGATAGGTCTTGAAGTTCTCGTGGAGTATGAAGAAGGCAAAAATGACGTGATTAAAGTAAAGAAATGCCTAAAGTCTCTTTATCCAGAATCCGATATGGAGAAAATTGGTGAGGTTGTAGGCCGAATATATGGAATAAGAAAAGAGATAGTTCATCATGGAGTACGGCAGCCAAAAGAGCTTGATGATAAACTTGGACAACTTGAAAACATTTTTACGGATATACTTAGAGTGCGGCTTGCCCTCCAACCCAAATTCCTGGCCAAATGTTACTTCGTCTAGATTATTCAAAATATCTACTGATACCGTCACAAAAGATATGGTTCAAAGACTTATAAGGTAGAGCAGACAATACTCATTCAAGATAGGAGGACATATGCCTAACAGCGAACTTAATGTAAATTCTCTGGAAAACTGGCTCTGGGAGGCTGCCTGTAAAATTCGGGGAGAGATTGATGCGCCAAAGTACAAGGACTACATTCTCCCGCTTATCTTCTTAAAACGGTTATCCGACGTCTTCCTTGACGAAATAAAGAACCTATCCGAAGAATATGGCAGTGAGGAGATGGTGGAGGATATTATAAACCTCGACCACAGCCTCGTCCGCTTTTACATACCCAAATCAGCAAGGTGGAACGGCATCGCCAAGCAGACCACCAACATTGGCGAATATCTGACCGATTCAGTCCGGGCCATAGCCAGAGAGAACCCCCGGCTTCAGGGCGTCATCGATATAGTGGACTTCAACGCCACGGCTGCAGGCCAGAGGATCATAAGCGACGATAAGCTGAGGCTCCTCATTGACGTTCTGGGCAGATACAGGCTTGGTCTGGAGGACGTCGAGCCGGACATCCTGGGCAGGGCATACGAGTACCTATTGAGGAAGTTCGCCGAGGGTTCGGGTCAGAGCGCTGGCGAGTTCTACACGCCCAGAGAGATCGCCATATTGATGTCTTATATCCTGGATCCGGAGCCCGACAACGAAATATATGATCCCTGCTGCGGTTCTGGCGGCCTCTTGATCAAATGCTATCTGAGGTTCAGGGATAAGTACGGCGAAGACCCGTCCATAGCGCCTCTCAGGTTTTGCGGGCAGGAGATCCTCCACTCCACCTTTGCCATGGCCAAGATGAACGCCTTCATCCACGATATGGCGGCGCAGATCGCCCTCGGAGATACGATGAACAGGCCCGCCTTCACGAACCCGGATGGTTCGCTGGGAAAGTTCGATATAGTAACTGCAAACGTCATGTGGAACCAGGATTTTGCTAATGAGCTTTACGAGAACGATCCCTATAACCGGTTCGGGTTTGGCTATCCACCGGCCAGCAGCGCCGACTGGGGCTGGATTCAGCACATGTACGCCTCCTTGAATGAGGGGGGCAAGATGGCTGTGGTTCTGGATACCGGCGCGGTCTCGAGGGGAAGCGGCAACGTGGGACGGAACAGGGAGCGGGATATAAGGAAGGAGTTTGTGGAGAGGAATCTAGTGGAGGCTGTCGTTCTATTGCCCGAGAACCTCTTTTACAATACCACTGCGCCGGGGATTATTCTGGCCATCAATAAAGATAAAAAGAAAGAGAACGAGATATTGCTTATCAACGCCTCCAAGCTGTTTGCCAAGGGAAGGCCCAAGAACTACCTGCCGGATGAGAGCATCGAGCAGATCTCGGAGATCTATCTGGGATGGAGAGAGGAGGAAGGCATAAGCAGGATCGTTACTAACGAAGAGGCGGCCAAGAATGATTACAACCTGAGTCCTTCCCGTTACGTGGCCCAGAATGATGAGGATGATACCCTGGCGCTGGAGGATGCTGTGGTTTTGCTAAAGGAGGCGGAGGAGGGGAGAAGAGAGGCTGATGGTATGCTGAAAGGGGTGCTGCAAGAGATGGGGATTGAGATATGATTGGAAATGAGGAGGTGATAAAATGCGCATCCTGATAGAGACAAACATATTCATTTATAGAGAAGATGATCGTGTACTTTCGAGCACTTTAGAAGAGTTATTGAGAATGTACGATTGGTTCATATGACCCCCTACTCCAAGTGACTAAGTGGAGGTCATTATGAAGGATTTGTACGTGCTAAAGAATGGAATGACAAANNAACAGA
>JGI24025J20009_10003139_pt1 | contig 11414 bp, 11 predicted proteins | sample Cruoilmetagenom3_FD_20009 | JGI IMG/M metagenome (IMG submission 20009) | reverse complement strand
CGCCTCGGTCGCGAGGCCCGCGGCTGCCGGCTCGATTACGAGCGGCTGGCCGAGGCCCACGGCGACATTTAGGCCGGCTTGCGCCGCGGCGCCGACGTGCTGATCGTGAACCGGTTCGGCTACAGCGAGTCGCAAGGCGGCGGCCTTCGGCCGTTGATCGAGCATGCCGTGGCGGAGGGGGTTGCGGTGTTGATTTCCGTCAATGACAGTTCGCCCACGAGTGCAGACCATGAACGGGAATACCCTAGTCTCAGCCGCTTCTGTTGTCGCGCCCTTGCGCAGGACCTGCCAAGTCCGAGACGAAGGTGTGTCCATCGGCGCAGCCCGCTCCGGAAAAAATCGGTACGACTGGCCGCACGCCGCCGTTCGAGACGGAGTCCAGACAAGACACGCGGTCCGCTCTGGGCTCAGAGCCGTCATCTGAATCTTTCTGTCGGATGACCGTTTCGGCGCGTCAAGCGGACGTCGTTTTGGCTATGGCCCTTCAACACAGTCGCGGGTCAAGAGAGCAGGGCGGTTTGCCCGAAAATAGTGGTTCCGGCTCGAAATGAACGCCTGACGCGCATCCACGACTTTTTCCGGCAACGTTCCGGGCCCTAACAACAGAGACCGGGCGGAAGTCAGGATTGGGCCAGCCACCATCGCCAGCCCTTTCGGCCTTCAGGGAGGGGACATTTGAAATTCAATCAATTGGCCCCTGCGGGATCACCTAAGAAAAGCGAGGGTTCAGGTGGGGCCGCTCGACTGTGAGGTACCACCCAGGGACCACCGCCCCAGTTGCAGGGTCGATCGCGGGGTCAGGGTGCTACTTGGCCCTATATAGCGTCCCAGGCGGTCTTGCTGCGCTCCATCGGGCTGTGGGAGCCGCCAGGCGCGCGGGGTGGGGCCGTCGGGGTTGTCCCCCTGCACGGGGCTCCTCAGCGCTGAGTGGCTGGTAGGTCGACGCCCGCATTGCTCCGGTTGCTGATCGCGTCGGGTGTCGTCCGCAGGGGTGGAGGCTGCGGCAGCGCGTGCGGAGTGGAGGGGCTGCTCCGCGCAAAGGCGCCGGTGCTGGTCGCCCCCAGGGGCGACGCCAAGCGCGGGGCGGGCGGCGGGGGCTGTTTTGAGGCTCTTTTTTGGTATGCAATTGTATGCCGAATGTGAAAAGTGGGGGATATGACTAACCACCCTCTATATTTCTATATTTAGTAGGGTGGTTAGTCATATCCCTCGCCTTTTCACGCGCGTTGAAACTGCGCGCGACTGTGGACAACAATGTTCCCGCGCTGCTCGTCCAGAACGTCCAGTGTGCGCTCAGCATTTTGTATTTGGGACGGTTTCCCGGCGCCCCCTCCGACTGCTGGACCTAGCTCCGCCCCCTAGCTTATGCAGCCACCTCTATCCACACACGCCGCCGCCGCCCTCGCTGCGCCGGGCGACCTCCTCTTCGCCCTACGCCGCTCGATCGCCACCCCACCCCCTGCGCTCATCGATGCCCATGGCACGCTCAAGCTCAATCGGCTGTATAATGCACTGATCAGTGCATGATTAAAGATCATCCAACATATTGTAAAAGCTAGTTAAATAAACTAAGAACTTCCGGTTGACACCCGTCACTACTCGGGTAATATCAACTTGTAAGCCGCGGCGTAAATCGTACCCCCCTAACAGGGCAAGGGACGTAGTCGCGCAGGCTGAGGGCATACGCTGAAAGAACTGCCCAAGCCGGCCAAAGCCACGCCGTTTCCCCGCGGCTTCGAGCTGAGGTTCATGCGCCATTTGTGAGCTGCATGATCTCAGCACCAACACCGCCAGGGGACCTACCCATGCCCAAACAGCAAACTGACATCGAGGCTCTCATCGACACAAACGAGGTAGCCCGCGTCCTCGGGACCACCCAGGCTGCGGTGGCCCAGATGCGCGTGCGCAATGTCGGCCCTCCTTTCATCAAGCTCGGCCGGTCCGTCCGCTACGACCCGATCGTACTGCTTGAATGGGTGAAAGAGCACACCCTTACGCCGGCCCAACAGCCGAAGCGCGCCGGTTCCGCGTAGGAGCGAGCGCCATGGCCAAATTGAAACTCACCAGGAACACCACCTGGCAGATCCGCGATCGCAATGTCGAAATCGGCGACATCCTCGAAATCGACGGGCAGGTGTTCGAGGTGATCGACGCCGTCCGCTTCCCCTCGAAGCGGCGGACGGGCATGACTACCAACCGGATCACCTTGCAGGGGACCTGTGCGGCGCCCGGCTGCCGCCGCCGCTACACGTTCGAAGTGAACAAGACGCAGATCCGGCCTCTGCGGACGTGCCCCGCCCATCGCGGCACTATGAAGACCCGGCACAGGGGCAGATCTGCGCGCGCGCCCGTCGGCGGGCCCAAGCCGAAACTCACGGCGCTGAAGCTCACCGCCCCGAAGCCCTTGCCCTTCAATGTGGGCGACGTCGTCTACCATCTGCGCTTCGGCTTCGGCGATATTGACCGGACCCGCAATTCCATTGGTCTGCTGCGTGTCCGCTTCGACGGTGGCGAAATCGCCTGGGTCGTCCCGGAAGAGCTCACGAAGATCGACCCCGTCCACTTCGCGGAAGGGGGCGCAGCATGAGCCGGCACCAACTGAGCAACCGCCGCAAGGCCGGCATCCGCAGGATGGTCCGGACCTTCGAAGACTTCGCATCGCCGGCCCCGCGCCGGCTTGTCGAGGCCAAGCCCGCAATCGAAGCACTGGAACGCGCCTTCCTGCGCGCTGCCACGCTCCGCGAGCCGGTGGTGATGCGGATCAAGGAGAGTGTCGCCAGGGCCTTCCCTGCCTATGAGCCGGCATCCAACCTCGAGGCGCGCTGGTACCTCGCTGTCTGGTTCGACGTGGACGGCGGGGCTGTCTACGTCGTCCGCGCCGTTGTGGTCGAGGCGCAGGTGTCAGAGTTCGGTTTTGCCCTTGGCGCACGGGAGCTGATGTTCGCTGAGCTCGCGGCGCACACGTCCTACGCCGGCTTCCCGGTCACCTGAAGGAGACGCGAAATGGCTGACACCAAGCACCCCCTTCCGGGGCATGACCATCCTGCGGCGATGTCGATCCTTTACGCCCCAGGTGCCACCTTCACCAAGACGCTCCACCTCCAGCCGGACGGCACATTCGAGAAGACCGACGCCGACAACCGGCTGGGGTTCAAGTATCTGCCTGCGCCCTTCGACGTCTCGACAATCGAGAAGCTGGAAGAGGCGATCCGAGAGTTGGCGCCCTTGCGGGAGGCATTCCCGGTTCGCGCCGCGATCATCGAGAACCCGCCGGGCCCCGAGCCAGGGCTGATTTACCGCCGCATTTCACACGGAGACACCTCGACCAACGCCCTCATCGCGGTGCCGAAAAGCTGGGCGTGCATTGACATCGACGCGACCTCATACAGGGCCCCGGAGGGGTGGATGGAAGACCCCGAAGCGATGATCCTCGAAGCGATCACGTTTCACCTGCCGGAACCTTTTTGGGACGCGGGTGTCGTCGTCCAGTTCTCGTCGAGCATGTCGGCGCACGGCGGTGACTTTCGTGCCCACCTCTGGTTTTCGCTCAGCCGCGCTACGACGAGCGAGGAACTGCTTTGGTGGCTCGATCCGCAGATCAAGGTGGGGCTGATCGACCCGGCGCCCCTTCGGCCCAACCAGCAGCTCTACACCGCCACGCCGATCTGGATGGACGCCAACGGGATTGAAATCAAGGACCCGCTCGGCGAGCATCGTATTCTCCGCCTGGATGGCCCCCCGGTTGAGGTGCCCAAGCAGATCGCGCGGCCGACGCCGGCCCACAAGCCCAAACGTGAGATGAGCAGTGCGCAGCGCGCTGAGTGGGACGCGAAGCCACTCATCGAAAAGCTGCGGCCCTATCTTGAGCAGATTGGCGATCACGAAGGCGGTCTCGGCCTGTACAACGGCCTGCTAATGCTGACCTGGCACTACGCCCGGCTGACGAAGTATCAGCCGCGCGGCATCGAGTGGCTGCGAGACCTCGCTCGGGCGCGTGTCATGACCCCCGGCGTGGTCACTCGCGATGTGGGCTACATCGAGGAGTGTCTGGGACCCAAGTTCACCCGCCACTACGAGACCGCTTGCACCAAAGTCGACGCGGAGCCGGACAAGGTCTACGGCGATGTCCTCTCTCCCGAGGAGGTGGCCGAGATCGCCCGCCAGGACGACGAGCGCACGATCGAGGCCAAGCCCTACGACCGCGGTTTCTTGACCCGGGAATTTCGGAGGATCGCCTTCGACAAGCCACGGGTGGTGGCCGAGCGTGAGCGGCGGCAGGCCTCGCTCGATAAACAGAAAAGGGCCCGAGCCGAGCAAGAAAACCGGCCCATCGACCGGGCGGCCCTAGCACGCGAGGCCCAGGCCCGCTGGGACGAGCGGCTGCGGCGGGCCCAAGTGGCAAGTCGAAAGCCACGGCGCTCCCGTGCGGAGGATGTCCTGCTTTGGGACCTCAGGTCCCAGGCGTTGCTGGAGGGATACGGTGACGAGCGCGACGAGCGCATGCGCGAATTGGCCAGCAGGCCCGGGGCGGGCCTCTCGACCAACGACGTGCGGCTGCTCGGCTACTGGAAGAAGCTGAAGCGCCACGAGGCGGCCCTGTCCATGTACAGCGCGGAGGAGGTGGCGGAGTGACCTTTGCGTTTTCGTTCGACCGCCCTGCGCTCACGGAAGATGAGGCGCGGCGCTTCAGGCTCGCCATCGCCCTGGCGTCGTTGCCACCCAGATTCGTTCCTGGGGTCAAGATCGAGGGGGCCACGGGGATCAGAAAGGTGCCTTACCCACTCACCGTGATCGACGTGCCGATCGGTAAGGGCAAGACACACGACCTGGAAAAGGCGCTGGAGGCGGTCCCAGACCTGCACGCCGGCGCCTTCGTCCCGACGATCGAACTCGGCCAGCAGTTCAAGAGCAAGCTTGAGACCTCCCGGATCGCAGACGACGTGCTGGGGGGGCCATCTGAGGGCGCCCGGACAGTGGGTCTGTGGCTTGGCCTTGAGCAGCCCGATCCGCAAGAGAAGCGCCTTAACCCGAAGGCCCCGCCGATATGTGACGAGTTGGACCTGACGAGCTTCATCCGCAGCTGTGCGTCGGACCCCCGGTCGGTCTGCGTGCGCGACGGGGCTGAATGTCGCAAGGCCTCGAAATGCCGGATCAACCTGCAGGCCCTGCCTCAGAATGAGCCCGACATCCTGATTGCAGCGCACGCCTTCGCTGCCCACCCGGTGAAGAATTGGCACCAGCGCGACGTAGCCGTCTATGACGAGGATGCGGCCGCCTCCTGGTTCGTGGTCGAAGACTTCGGCGTGTCTCTGCTCGACGTTGGTCTACAGGAGCAGCACAAGCCGGCCTGGTTCGACGTCGAAGACCTGGCCGCGACCATCACCCAGCTCCGTCGGCTTGTTGTCCGTGCCGCCAACGGGTGTGAGGTGCCGATCGTCGACTTTCCCCGCTACGACCTGGTCAAGGCACTGCACAAGACCTGGTGGCGCGCTCAGAAGCGCGAGAAGGGCGAGCCCAACCCGACCCCTGCCTACACCAAGGCCTTCAAGGATGCGAACAAGGGCGAGCCGAAGCTGGCGAAGGCCGTGCAGTTCCTTGAGAGGCTGCTGCAGCGCATGGCAGAGACCGACCGTACCACCGGCCGCGTGCCGGGCCTTCGAGGGAAGATGATCACCACTCCCATCGGGGAGGAGGCGGCGCTTGAGGTCGGCTTCGTCAACGTGCCACACGAGCTATACCACGCTCCGAGCTTCCTGCTGTCCGGGACGCCGCGGATCGAGGCCTACGGCCGGATCTTCGATCGCGTCGAGGTGGTTCGGATCGAGCCCGAGCAGCCCCCCAACCAAAAGGTCATTCGCGTCCCCGAGAAGGGTACCATGACCCAGATCCTCGACAGAGGCCTCCTGGACAAGCTCGTCGACCTCATCCGCCACCTCCACCGAGGAGTGTACAACACCGCCTCCGGACCCTACGACACACTGGTTGTGGCCAAGGAGGAGGTCGAGGACCGGCTCAAGGAAAAACTCGAAGACCTCGACCGCGTCGCGTTCGCCCATTTTGGCGCCCTTCAGGGCCGTAATGACTTCGCTGCGGTACGGTTGGAATTCGTCGTCGGGGTCAGGCTGCCGAAGCCGATTGAGGTGCAGGTGCTGGCCGAGACGATCGCCGGGGTGCCCATCGACATCGGTGACCCGACCTTTTGGCCCAAGCGCGCCTTCACCGAGACGCCGAGGGCCGGAGGCGGACCGCGCGTCATGCACGACTACACCCACCGCCACCCGGTTATGCGCAGCGTCTTGAACTCGATCCTGCATGCCGAAATCATCCAGGCCGACCGCATGCGCGCGCGGCGCAGGCCAGAAGATGATCTGACGCTGGTCCTGGTCAACGAGCTTGACCTGAGCAGCTACGGCGTCGTGGTCGACGAGCACCTCATCCTGAAAGAGAACCGCAACTGGTACCAAGTCCTGGCCGAGCGCGGCGTGGTGCCTGACCTCGACCACCCGAAGTCGGGCCACGGTATCAACGCACTGATCTTTAGTGCCCTGCCCGATATGTTCAAAAAAGGCATCAAGCAGGTGGCAAACGTCAGGGCCAGCGGCAGCGCCCCGACAGGGGACCACGGCTTCCCCTCGCCCCAGACTATGTGGGTCTGGCCGAAGGGGGCACGCGGCCGCGAGCCCGTGCTCGTCAACGCGCCCAGCAGGGCCGCCGCCGCCGAGCTGCTCAGAGAGCTCTACCCCGACGCCCGCGAGATCAAGGCCCGGAACAGGAAGAGAGGGGGAGCACGACGTGCAACAGGATAATCTGCCTCACGGATGGGCGCTACCAGAGAGGCCCTTCCACACCCCCAGCGAGCTGCGTCTCCACGGACGGATGTCATGGTTCGTACGCATGGCTGCCAAGGGCCTAGTGCCGGCCCCTGACGCCGCCTACGGCGTCAACAGCCTGGTCGCCGCCTGCCTGCCGGAGCTGTTCGACAATCCGCATCAAGTGACGAAGTACCGTCCGCACCTTCGCTGGGACCTCCTGGCGCCGAACGGCTTCCTTCACCGCACCAAAATGACGGTCAGCTTGACTGACCTAAAGCGCCCGGTGCGGGTCCTGGTGAACGCCCCGACGCCCCGCGCGGCCGCCAGGCTCCTGAGAACCGTGCTCCCGGGGGGCTCGGAGGTGGAAGAAGCTCGGTGAAAAAGTGGTACCTCGGTGGTCCCTCAGCTTTTCCTCGGGGAGAGATCCACAGCAGGAAAGCCAACTCAAAATATTGAAATTATTAGTGTTTTTTGGTGCCCCCAGAGAGACTCGAACTCCCGACCCTCTGATTACAAATCAGATGCTCTACCAGCTGAGCTATAGGGGCATGCGGGGGTACGTGTAGGCATTTGGCGCGCGTCGTTCAAGCGTCACTTGCTGGCGCGGGCGGCCAGCGCCACCGCGGCGAGGCCAACCGCGATCACCAGCATCGCCGCCGGCGCCGCCTGGCCGATCTGCTCGAGCGAGGCCTTCTCGTAGACGCGGGTCGACAGGGTGTTGTAGTTGAACGGCCGCAGCAGCAAGGTCGCGGGCAGTTCCTTCACGCTGTCGACAAACACCAAGAGCAGCGCCGTGCCGACGGAGCCGCGGATCAGCGGCACGTAAATCTCGCGCAGCGCGCCGCCGGCGGTGCGCCCGAGCGAGCGGGCCGCCATCGGCAGCGACGGCGAGACCCGGTCCATCGCGCTTTCGGCCGCGCCCTGGGCGATGGCGAAGAAGCGCACCGAATAGGCATAGACAACGGCGAAGGCGGTGCCGGTCATGAACAGCCCCGGGTCCCATCCGGTCAGATTGTAGATCGTGTCGGCAATGGCGTTGTCGGCGGCCGCGAGCGGGATCAGGATGCCCACGCCCAGCACCGCACCAGGGGCGGCATAGCCGATGGTGGTGATGGGCGTGATCCTGCGCGGCAGACGCGAGGCGGTCAGCTTGATCCCGTAGGTCAGAAACAGCGCCGCCGTCACCGTGACAACGGCCGCCGCCCCGCCGACCACCAGCGTGTTGCGTAGCGCCAGCGCCAGGCCCGGCGCCATCCAGCCCTCCGCGTTGACCACCGAATGCCAGCCGATCACCCCCACCGGCAGCACGAACCCCACCACGAAGGGCACAGTGCACAGCGCCGTCGCGAGCCAGCCGTGCCAGCCGGTGAGCCGGATCGTCTCGATCGGCCGCTGGTGGCGCGCGCCCTGGTAGAAGCGGCTCTTTGACCGGCTCGCCTTTTCGAGCCCGACAAGCAGCAGCACGAGACCGAGGATCACCAGCGACAACTGCGCCGCACCACCGGCGTTTCCCATCTCGAGCCAGGTGGTGAAAATACCGGTGGTGAGGGTCTGGACCGCGAAGAACTCGACGACGCCGAAATCCGACACCGTCTCCATCATCACGATCGCCGTCCCGGCGGCGATGGCGGGCCGCGCGAGCGGCAGGCCCACCCGCCAGAACCGGGCGATGGGGCCGGAGCCCAGCGCCCGGGCGACCTCGTAGATCCCCCCTGATTGCTCACGGAAGGCGGTGCGCGCCATCAGGTAGACATAGGGGTTGAGTGCCGCGGCCAGGACCACGACCGCAGCCCCGCGCGACCGGATCTCGGGGAACCAGTAGTCGCGCGCGCTGTCCCAGCCGAACAGCCCGCGCAGCCCGGTCTGCACCGGGCCCGAGAACTCGAGGAAATCGACCAGCGCATAGGCGCCCACATAGGCCGGAATGGCGAGCGGGAACAACAACATCCATTCGAGCCAGCGCGCGCCCGGGAACCGGTACATCGCCACGTACCAGGCGCTGCCCGTCCCCACCATCGCGGCGATCAGCGCCACACTGCCTGCGATGATCGCAGTGTTGGAGAGGTAGCGTGGCAACACCGTCGCCATCAAGTGCGGCCAGACATTTTCGGACGGCGCAAACGCCATCCACAGGATCGCGAAGATCGGCGCCACGACCGCGACGCCGATCACCACCGCTCCGACCGACCAGAGGGTCGGCAGGCGGCCGCGGGCCCCGGACCGGGAAACTTGAGCGTTTTGGTCAACCATCGCGATTTCCCTTACGCGAAACCCGTTTAACTGTCCAGAAATGCCGATATATTGCCTCGAATCCCACTCATTCGTGCGGCTCTATGCACAACATGCGTATTTCGTTCCACCTCGGCGTGCATGAGACCGACGACGACCAGCTCGTCCGCTCGCTCCTGAAAAACTCCAAGGTTCTGCTGGCCGAGAACGTCGCCGTGCCGGGGCCGGGACGGTATCGGCCGATCGTCAACCAGGTGCTGGAGAAACTCAAGGGCGAGCGGGCGAGCCCGGACACCCAGGACGTGTTGCTCGAACAGATCCTCGAAGCCGACGACACCGAGCGGCTGGTGCTCTCGAGCCCCTATTTCCTGTCGAACCACCCAGGGGCGCTGCGGGCCGGGCGGCTCTACCCGCGGTCGGGCGCGGCAACGCGCGCGCTGGCCAACCTGTTCCCGGACAACGAGGTCGAGTTCTTTTTCGCGGTCCGCAACCCCGCCACCTTCGTGCCGGCGCTGCACATGCGGCTGCAAAAGGCGCCCTTCGCCGAATACACCGCCAGAATCGACCCCGACTCGCTGGTCTGGTCCGACATGGTCCGCGACATCCGCGCCGCCAACCCGGAGGCGCCGATCACCATCTGGTGCAACGAGGATACGCCGTTGATCTGGCCGGAGGTGATGCATAGCGTGACCGGGCTGGCAGCCGACGTGCAGTTGATGGGCGGGTTCGACATCCTCAGCCGGATCATCGCCAAGGAAGGCATCAAGCGGATCCGCAGCTATCTCGCGGCCCACCCCCCGGCCAACGAGGAACAGCGCCGCCGGGTGCTCGCGGCCTTTCTCGACAAATACGCGCTCGAGGACGAGGTCGAAGAAGAGCTCGACCTGCCGGGCTGGACGCCGGAGCTCATCGACCACCTGACCGCGGTCTACGACGACGACATGGTCGAGATCTCGCGCATTGACGGGGTGCGGGTCATCACCGCCTGAGCTCCCGCGGCCACGCGGCCACGCCGACCACACCAGGCGCGATGCCGCTTCGAAGCGGCATGAACGCGGGTTGAAACCGCGTTACGAAGGCGTTTCGAAACGCCTTCCCCCGCTCACATTCCGAGCGCTTCCTTGTACATCTCCAGCACCGCCTCTTCCTCGGCAATATCGTCCTTGTCGCGCTTGCGCAGTGCAACCACCTTGCGCATGACCTTGGTGTCGTAGCCCCGCGCCTTGGCCTCCGCCATCACTTCCTTCTGCTGCTCGGCGAGATCCTTCTTTTCGGCCTCGAGCCGTTCGAAGCGTTCGATGAACTGGCGCAGTTCGTCGGCGGTCACGCGGTAGCTGTCGGGTTTCTGGCTGTCTGCGGTCAGGTCCATGGGGGGTCTCCGGGGCTGTCTTCGGGGCTGTCTTCGGGGGGCCGTTTTCGGGGGGATGTCTTCAGGGTCGGGACCCTTAGCTACCGCGCCGGGCGCGCGCCTTCAAGCCCCGCATCTTTCTCGCCTCCCGCAGCCGCCACCCCCCTTGTCCGACGACCCGAAATCGGGCACATTCTTCCTGCGGCGGCCACCTGGATCGCCCCGGTTCCCGCCGCACCTTTGGCCCGTACTGCACGGCACGCCGTGAAATGGGCATTCGCAAACGATCATATCCATCCACGGTCCCTTCCGAGGGACCTTGGCCTTTGCGCGGATACCGGTACAGCGCCGGTCGCGCCGGGGCCTTGACCGGAGTCCGCCCGCCGATGTCACGTCATCTGCAAGAGTTGAAATGGTTCGCTTTCGCCCTCGGCCTGGCCTCGACCCTTGCGCTTGTGCTGGAAATGCATCCCTGGCCGATGTTGCTCAGCCTGCCCTTTTGCCTGATCTGGATCTACGTCGCCTGGCTCAACACCGAGCCGCAGCTGAAATACATCAACATCGTCTTCTCGGGGCTTTATGTCTGGGGCATCCTGCGCTACTTCCTCTCCGGCTGACGCGGGCATGCAGGCGGAGAGAGACGCGGAGAGAAACATGGACTGGCTCATCATCATCGGAACCCTGGTCGCGCTTGTCGGGCTCGCCGGGCTGGTCGTTTCGGCCGTGCGGGTTCTGCGCGCCCGCCGTGCGGGGCTCGACGACGACGCGCTGAAAGACGCGGTGCGCCGCGCCATGGTGCTGAACATGGGCGCGTTCGCGCTGTCGGCGCTCGGGTTGATGATGGTCGTGGTCGGCGTGATCCTGGCCTGAGCCCGTCCGGCATCAGGCCCGCCGGTNGCCCAAGGCCGGCTCGCAGGGGCGCAGGCGTCCGGCCCGGATCGCCACCGGCAAAACCCTCGCCCGCTGCTTCGTTCGCCACTTCGCCCGCCAAAAAGCAGTTAGCGCTACCTGTAATGTTTTCAATC